>Ga0055584_100001411_pt1 | contig 23596 bp, 18 predicted proteins | sample OSDHelmetaG_FD_58716 | JGI IMG/M metagenome (GOLD analysis project Ga0055584, IMG submission 58716) | Pelagic marine sediment microbial communities from the LTER site Helgoland, North Sea, for post-phytoplankton bloom and carbon turnover... | ecosystem: Environmental > Aquatic > Marine >...
ATACAGGTTGCGAATCTCAACGGCAGCGAGTTCACCTCGCCTCAGCCCGGTCAACGCCAGTGTTTTGTAGATCAGCGACCGTTCCCGTCCGAGTATGAGCTTCTCTTCGATCGTCTGGGGGTTGTCCTTCAACTTTTCATGTGCCCGTTCAACGGCACCACCAATGTTGCCGAGCGTCAGCGGAGCGTAAGCCCAGCAGGATCGCTTGTTCTTAACCGGCTGGAGCTGCACGGTTTCACGCCCCAACTCCGCCAATGGCCGCAGTTTGGCGGCGGTCAGCAGGTTTTCCAGTTCTTCGTCGACCAACGCTCTGCGTTCACGTCGAACGTCGGAATCTTGTTCGGCTCTGGCAATGTCTTCCAGTGGATCAGCCAGCAGTCGATTGCCGTCCACACACCATCGAAGAAATGCCCGTATCGATTCCAGATAGATGTTCCGACGACGTGCCCCCGTTCCGGACTCTGCCAGAGCAGCGAGCCACTCTTCCACCTTGTGTCGTTGAACGCTTGCCAGCGTCTTGAAACCGCATTCTTGAAAAATCTTCTCGATCAGCTCCCGAGTTTCCCGGACGTGTCGTTCTGTACGACCTCTTGCTTTCCTAGCGGAATTGTACGAATCAAGGTGCTCGGAAATCGGCTTGCCACTGTTGCTAAGTGACGCGGATTCTTTGGAAGTGACGATTCCCGCCCGTTCACGATCAGCATCACGCTCCAGTTCAGCCAGTACAGCGGCAGCGGCCTGCTTGTCGCGGCACTTTGTGGCAACCTCTTTGATGCGACCCAATGCATCGCGGTACTTGGCCGTGTAGGTCGCCGATCTGATTACAACCCTCCGATCACCATTCTTACCGACAGTGACTGCCGCCGTGCGTTTCTGACCTGACTGATCACGCCACTTGGCGAACTGCTGCCCTTTCTTCGTGACCAACTCAGCATTTTCCGGCACTGGCTTGGTGAAAGTTTTCTTTCGTAACGACCCCATTACTTTCTGCCTTTCCACTTCGTCGTCAGTTCCAGCTCGAAGTATTCAGCCAGCAGATTGGCCTTATCGAGCCGCAGAGTTTGCTCACCGCGTGCAAACGGCATCAACGACTGCCGCACGATTCCAGTCTCACGTTCAACCTCTCGGAACGAACTACCGCCGTTGACGGCTTTGTTGAGAGCTGCCCTGAGCTTCACAGTCATTGTGGCTTGCTTCGGCATGAGGTTAAGGGGTCCTACCAGGTCCAATTTCTGAAGTCAATCAGTTTTTTGGGAATTGCGGGGCGGTTGCCACGTCGGTGGACCGACGTCGTGGGGCCGTCTGAGACTGTATTGCACCGATCTGGTTGCCGGTTGCAGCAATCCAGCAGGCCTGTAACCAGAGTGCCTCTGGCTGTCGAAGGAACACTTCCATAACGAGTCCTCCAACGACTTTGCATGGCTCGTCCCAGCCGATGTCGCCGCCGTAAAGCGTTCCTGTTCGAGTTTGTCGGTCAAACGTGAAAATCCACTGTTCGCCGAATGAGTTCTGGAAATAACCGACGTAGTCATCGGGTGAAACGACGGGCGGTTTTCCGCAATCATCGAAATGATTGTTCTCAATCGTGAGTAGCTGAGTCATCGAGTATTCCTTGTTCAAGAACAGCGTGTGTGTGTCCGGGCGATCGACCCTCAAGGTCATTGCATGAACGGCGGCAGTGTGCTGGCTGGTGGTCTCTGCTGTCGGGAAGCCGGCTTTCGCCCGGCCGCTTCATCTTCCCGGTCGCCTCGCAGCAGCCATAACGTCTGTTCCATGTCTTCAGGCGGCAGCAATACGAATCCGGGTCTGTTCGGTGACCAAAGCCCAACCGCGTACCACTCAGGTCTACACCGGAGTCTTGCGGCAAACTTCTCAAACGTTCGCCAGACCGGGCATGAATCCCGGGGCATCGGTGATCGAGGATTCACGCAGTAGCAGGAAGATCCTGTAGGCGTGTTGAAAACCCCGCCATTTCTGAGCCAAGGGGTGTAGGGGTCATTCTGACCGAAAAAGCGACCCGTCCATTGCCCAGCTTCCTGCTCGCCCAGTCGAGCTTCCAGTACATCAGGAAGCCAATGCGGTAAGGAATCTTGACAGAACTTGCCCTTGATTAACGGTCGGTCATTCTTCATTTGAGTGATCTCCTCGATACTAAAGTGGTTTGTCGGGCAACATGCCCGACCGTCGTGTTTCGTGACCAGGGGGCGTTGGGAAACACTGTTCTTGGTTCTTCTCCTCTTCTGTTTGGGAGTTGGGAGTAAATGGGAGGGAGATCAGTAAAGTTCTCTATAGGAACGCAAATAGAGAGAAGTTGTTGAAATCCGGTCCCAGATACTCCCAACTCCCATTTCTGTTATTCGACGGAGAAATCAGATTTCAGGGTGAGTCCGATGAACTGCATCGAGCTCGATTTCTTTCTGGCGAATCCCCTTGCTTCGACCTTCTTTGCGAACGCTCTGGCTTGCATCGAGAAGACCCCGTCCTGTCCGATGCACCAAGCCTCGTAAGCCTGAAACAACGAGGTAACGCCGACACGTGCACCTTCGGTGGCCACGCATTCGTCAGCTAGAAACTGTGCGAGAGGATCTTCATCCTGGCGATACTGCACGGTGGCATAACGAACGCTCTCCGGAGGTCTCAGCCCTGTCGATGACCACTCAACTGCACCACGGACCATCCACGCGAGTATGCCTTCTGCTTCCGCCATAAGTCGATCGGGCAACTGCTTGTCCTGAACGAGTTCCGGCGGACCGGGTTGGTCAGTCCCCTTGTTCCAGAATCGCCGGGTGAACTGCAGTAGCAGAATTCGCCGCCAGATGCCGTCATCGGTGCCTTTTACAACTGGACGATGATTCGTTGACAAGATGAACTTATGCGATGGGGCGAACTCCCAGGTGTCTTCATATGTACGACGTCCGCGAACAGTGTCGCCGCCCGTTAGATTCTTGATGCGAGCCTCGCCGAGTTCGCTGCAGTCCTCTGTCTCGCTGGCAATGGCGAGTCGTTTTCCCGCCAAATCCATCAGCTCGGTTGAGTGCCCTGTCGCCTGTTTACCGACCAGCACCTTGCGGTCAGGGACAATTCCATAATCCGTTCCGAGCACCTTCAAAATCGTATTGAAAAGCGTGCTCTTGCCGTTTGCCCCGGAGCCTTCGGCGAGCAGGAGAACGCTCTCGCGAGTCAGTCCCGTAAGGCAGTACCCGATAAACCGCCAGAAGAATTCGATGACGTCGTAAGCATTCGCAAAAATGGTCTCAAGTGCCTTCTCCCACACAGTAGCACTGGCTTCGGAATCAAATCGTGTCGGACACAACTTCGTAATTAGATCATCGGGAGAATGATCAAGAAGTTTGCCGGTCTTCAAATTGATCGTTCCGTTCGGGCAGTTCAAAAGCCACGGATCACGGTCGAGCTCACTTGGCTCGACAGGAATCCCGGGCTCCGATCTGGCGAGTTGCAGCATCGCGTCTATGCCGAATCGCGACGACGACTTCTCGGCAAATTTACAAACCTTCGCACTCCGAAGACTCAGGGCTTCCTGCCAGATCACATCGCATACTTGCTTGGCGAGAGCAACCACTTTGCCGGAGCTGTCTGGACACCACCTGCAGTCGTCCCACACGATCCACATTTTCCAAGCAGGGCAGTACCGCGCAACGTTTCGAAATGTTTCAGCGAATCGCTGAGCATTTGCGCGATCTGTACGCCCTTGTCGACTGGATAATGGCGGCGCGTCGGACCAACCAGTTGAGTGCGACTCGTCGACCGGTTCCAAGTCGGGCTCGATCGGTTCGAAATCCGCTGCCGCCTCGATCGCTCTCAGCTCGTGAAGGATCGGTTCGGGGGCGTCTGACGCATCGGCAGCTTCGCGGACAGCCTTGAACAGGGTACCAGCCGTGACGCCGTCGTCGCGATCGGTAAGTGACAACCACCGCTCTGAGATCGTGTAGTCTCCGGCGAATTGCGGGTCCCCCCGTGACCAGTTCTCGAATTCCTCGACTCCGCCTCCAGCTGTGGCATGATGGCACGCCATCATCAGACGGAGCCAGTCGTCGTAGTCGCGATAGTTGCGAGGGTCGAGAATTGCGAGCAGCTTTCCCTGTTGTTCCGGCGTGACCGTGCCGCCCTTGGCCCCAATGATCTTGCGTTCCGGGACATGCAGGGCATCGACGAGCGCTTGCGGAGCCATCGGCGGAGACAACGTCAGATCGTCAATCTGATATCGACCGCCCTGCCAGTGCCTCGATGGCGGGATCACGACGTATCCACCTCGAGAAAGAAAATCGATGCCAGGGAAATCCTTGAGCTTCGACCGGATCCGTTTTCCTGGTGGTATCCGGAAATAGTAATGCCGACCACCACTGGGTGAGGAGACCACCGGCACATTTGCAATAGAAACGCCGTAGACCTCGCGAAGCTTCTTGAAAGATTCACGGCCGTCAACTTTATGCCCGCCATCTGACTTCACGTCGACGTCGATGCCAAGGATAACCGCCGGAAGCTGCCAGCCAATCGAGCAACCGTTTTCAACGTGTTTCGTCGCCTGCTCCACGGTTAGTCCGGTGGCCGTTGACCAGCCGACATGGAGCGGACGTTTCGATCTTGGATCGCCCTCGACAAATTCATGCAGCGGGATCAACACTGCTCCCAGAGTCACGATGAAATATTCGAGTATGGAACGTACTGTCTGCGCCATGGTACAATTCTTCCTTAAGCGAGGCCGCTGGAGCTTGCGACGGATCAAGCGGCGACGAGATCAGAGTGAGCCGCCGGGATATCGATCCCGGCGGCCTGTTTTGATTAGCGAGACTTCGGGCAACCCGATTGGATCCACGCCACAATCTGGTCACGGCGAAATCGAACGAGATTTCCCAGGCGGATAGCAGGTGGCATCGCACCTGCGTCCAGGAGGCGTCTAAGGTGACGCGACGAGCAACTGAGCATCGCGGCTACGTCATTAACCGAAAGCAGTGCTGCTGGCTGGCTGGCTCTGGCGGTGTTGCCTGGTAGCAGCCCAGCATCTCCTGGTCTGCTATCAGCGTCTGTAGTTGGCGAGACTGGCATTTGAATTCTCCAAGACCTGTGACGTGGCCTGACTGGGCAACCATTGCCGCAGCCGAGACGCCATGACTGTCTTGCTATGAATTACTCTGCCGGTCTTGCTTACTCAACGGGATATCGTTCGACGCCAAGCTGAATGCGCTATCCTGCGCTATCCTGCGCTATCCGCTGGATGCCGACTCGTGTCTCGCAGCATTCTCCGCGTTGAACTTCGAGAGAAGCGGCTCCAGTGTAGAGGTCAAGACTTCAGTGAACTTCCGTCGGTCGCCAATGAATTCAGGCTTGATTCCAAGCTCACCCTTACGTGCCTTGCTTCGATACGTGCCAGGCGTCATTGGTGCCCAGTTTCCGTTCTTTTCCCGCCTACCGAGCACTTTTTTGTGCTCCGACTTCTCGATCCTCGTGTAATTCCCTGCCGTTGCGTTAGTAGATTCGTCCAGCTGTAGAACTTCCTGTCGAGCGGCGTCACAGCATTGTTGGAATGCCGGCAAATCCAATCGCGTCCGCAACTCGTCAGCTGTCAATTCCTGCGACGAGAGCTTCGCTAGCAAGGCACACTCTAGGTGCAGGAGCAGAATGACGTCCTCGACGGTTTCGCAGGCTGTGTCACCGTAGACAAGATCGGCACCGAACTGCACGCGGTAGTCATCCGGTCGTATCCGATCCAGATATTGCCGTGATGTCACGAGCCTGGAGTTCAGAAGTGGTCGCCCGGCATGCAGCTTTCGCCAGGTTTCAAGGAACAGCGGACCCAGTTTTTCGACATCGACTGTCGTCAGCCCTAGACGGGATCGATCGAACAGCGAGAAGGAAAGTGTCAGAACAATTGGTATCTCATGCTGAATCGCAAGGAAAAATTCATCCAGTTTTTCCTTGTCCGACCGTTCGGCAGTCTGGGTGATTGCTCCATCGAGTGCGTCTTGAATGGACCTGCCCGTCATCGTTCGTGCTCCTGAAACGCGTGCCGGTCTGAGTCATCGATCCTCAGGAGTGACGATCGACTGACTCAGACTGTTTTCGGTCGGTAGCGAACCGAACCAGCAACCCGCTTAACGAGCTTAGAACACTATTACTGTTTCGAGGTACCCAAATTCCGGTCGAAAACTCCGAACGTCCTGTTATACTGGGAACTTGCAAGTACGATTGAATTGCACTTGAAAGCCTTCTTGCGTTCATGAAGGAAGCGGCCTCGGAGTCACACTATGACTACTCTACAGAGGGCCTGTCGAAACTGCGGCATTGCTCGGGACATCGATGACTTCCGCCGGCTTCGGAAAGACTGCGAGAAACGTGTTGCTGTTTGTCGAGAGTGTCGGAACTTGATCGACAAAACCCGCTACCGAAAATCACGTGATGCCAGCATTCATCAAGCAACGATCGAGTCGCTGGTCCGACTTCAGAATCGCAGTTCGCTCGCTCGCAGAATTGTGTTTCTCGATGAGCTTTTGGCGCGATACGGCGGGCCGGCCCGCTTCGCAAAAGAAGTGAAACGCGTTTTTGATGAAACCGGTGATCGGCGAATTCAATTCAGATGTCTGCAGGTCGCCGTCGACGTGATGACGGCATGCGCCAAAGATCGTGAGACGATGAGCGAAGCGGACTCACATGAGCACGATCAGTCGGCTGAGGCATCTTTTGGGCGGTGCCGTAATTGATCGACATTCGGGATGTCGATCAGATCATGAACCCCACCCTAAACGAGCACAGTGGTTCCTTGCTGCATCAAGGTGTTTCAGACGATGCGCCTTTTCGATCGAGCCCGATTGGCTTTTTAGCTGAAGACTATACGTCCATCTCTGATCGGTGGCCCGTAGGTTTTCTGTTCGGGTTGTCTTCAGGGGCCTGTCGTCCGGACGGACCATGGTTGTCTGCTCGTATTTCCGGGATGCGGGTTTTCGCCAATCGTTTGAGTGCGACGAATCGTGTTTCGATAGTCAAACCGTTGGACCCCCTCGATGCGATCGTTGAACTGGGCCCCAACCCCGCCGGCGTTATCCCGGTAGTAGACCCAGTCTCCGTCGCGACGATACTGCTGAATCGTTCCGTCTGATCGAACAACCGTTGTCAAATTCCCTTGGATGATGTTGAACCCGTTTTCAAAACCATCGCCATGGGCGCGAACGTTTGCGGCGACGGAAGTATCTTTGGACCGATAGGACGCTAAGTCGCTTTGAAGGTCGTTCAGGAACTTTTTCTGTTCCAGATTTCGTGAAACGGCCTCGGCCCACCGGGCAAGAACTTCCTTGCGGTGCTGCTTGAGTCGGTCACGTAACGATCGCCGCCTCGCGTTGAAATATGCATTCTGCACGTCATCTGGAAGCGGCTGGTCGTTTCCATCAACCAGAATTCCTTTCAGCCCGTCACCGTGCTCGTTTCGAACAGCCACTGTCTTAATTCGGAATCGAGCCCAGACCGGTCCGTTCGACCTTTCTGATAAACTCCGTGCGTTCGGCGATTTTTCAGAACTGTGCTGGAGTATTTCAGACTGAGCTACGCCGGAGTCCTCATCATGGGCTGCTACTGTAGGACTTCGCGTTGGTGACTCGAGGGGGTCTTTCGCCGACCAAGACCTAACGTCAAAGGTTAGCCCCCGTTGATTTCGTAGAGCGAGCGCACCAATACCGGATGCCAGAAGCAACACTGTGACTATCGTACAAACTTTCATCATAGTCCCGGTCTTGCTCGCTACCGCCCTGTAGCTTTCGCTCTTTCGGTAGACTTTTTGTACTCGTTCACTGTCACCTCAGCCAGTCTTAACGCCTTCAGGCCCGTTGTCACACAGATCACGAGCACGACCGAGCGATCACAGCCGTTACAGCATCTTCCGGACAATCGCGTTTTCACAGGTTTCAATGACCTTCTCGTCAAATACGATCCGCCCGTCAGCCTGCACCGGATTCGCTGCCTCGGCATTCTCAGCCAGAGCCACAGCCGTGCTGTGACCATCGATCAGTAGTTGACCGGCAACGGCGACCTGAAGGTAGGTCCGGCTACTGGTAGCCAGTGAATCGTTCGAGGCTAGCATCGCCGAGCAGCAGGTTCTTTCCGAATCGAGAGAGAAACAATTAATCACTCACGTCTGGATTTGAAATAGATTCGACGTTACGGCAGATACTGAAGAGACATTGAACAATCTCGATACTATAAACGCTGAACAGGCAGAACGCGTACGCACATAATGGCCACGCCATGAAAAAGAGTCCGCCAGCGATCGCTACGATAAGAATCACGCCCATCCACTCACTATCAATGCCGACCGCCATAAGCACAAAGGCAAATGATCCACTTAGTACAAGCCCCAAACCAAGAGGGTACACAATCGGAATCGCGTGCGCCGGAGCCCGAACAAATATTGCACTCAATCCGAGCACCGTCTCCCCAGCTGTAGCCTTGGGACTGACTAAGACTCCAAGCTGCTGAGGATTCAAAGCAGCACGCAGAATGACAAAGCTCAAACTCATCGCAAGAACGAGAGTTGCTGCTGAAGTTTGCACCGTACTGGAACTAGCCAAATTTCCATCGCCAGCGGTGCTTTGAATTGCCGAGTAAAGTGAAAAGGTTGCAAAATAGACCGAAACAACTGCAAACACGACTAACGGCGTTGCGACAATATGCAGGTGTCGAACCGAGCTGATACGAAAGATCGGGCTCTGCAGAAGTGTAACGTTTAAATCCAATGCGGCATGGGTGGCATAATGCAATGCCGTCATGACTAATGCTCCGAGTGACAGTCCCAGAAGCAGGAAGCTGAATTGCGATATTGGTACATCGGCCCTGAATGCCATGATGATCACCGACAGCGCCACGAGCACAAAACTAACGACATAGGTAACACCAAATATTCGCTTCCAGTCGCTCGAAAATTCATTCTTCGCGTCAAGATCACCGCTAGATGCCCCCAAAAGAATATTTTCGAACAGCGAGCCTGGAAATGGGCAATCGCCATTTTGGCCCGTAGTGTGCCCATCGGAGCTGGAATGCCGTCTCTTTCGCTTTGCTCGACGTATTCCAGGCTGGTAGTCCTCATGATCCACATAGTCATCTGACTCCTGTCCGTCTAGCAGCGAACGTCGCAGAGAATCTAGATCACTCCGTTCTTCCTCTGTCATGTGAAACGTTTCAAGTTCATCGATAATTTGTAGGGCCTCTGCTGAGGCATGCGACTCCATCTGTGTATTAAGTTGCGACCAAAGTTTCCTTTTGTATGCGCTGTCATCGTCGTTATTGACAATCTTCTGCGATTCGTACATCGCATCAACGTTCGGTTCCTGGGCAACATCTCTGTGAGCAATCGTGATTGGATCCCAAGGGCCATCGGGGCTTTCTGAAACCAGCGTACCTTCAGGCAGTCGGCCAGTTTCTATGAAGCCCTCGATTTGAATTTTTGAAAACGGCCCCTTGACTCCCGATTTCCGCTTTACCCAGTGTGCCATTTGGTTAGCCATGCTACGAGTTGCTGTAGATTGTATAGTGAATGAAGCGATACTTAATGCACTTCAGTCACACGACGCAGTTACCTAATGACGCGATTGGTCGTAGAGAAAAAGCCCGGAATTCATGGAATGACGCTGTGTCATGTTTGACATCGAAATGGAAAGTTAGGCACATCGTAGTACCTCCGCAGGTTCAATCAGAGCTTCATTGCACCGTAGGTTGCTCTGTGGCTTCGCCAATGTAGATTTTCTCATTCCGTGACATCGGGATGAGTTGGTATTCATAGTTGCCGCGGACAGCTGCGTCCTTGACGATTTGGAAGTGCTCAAATGAGTCGTCCCAGACGACAATCGCAATAAAGTGTTTACTCTCATCAAATGGCTCTAATCGTCGTGCCACCTCATCGACATTACTGCCGTCGGGTTTGACAATCAGTCCTGCGCCGGCAACGGGCACGGCAAATGCCTTGCCGTCTTCTTCCTGCAGTCGGACTTCGGCTTCGTTCCGGCTAAGATTTCCGCGTGAGTCAACGATTGCATAAGAGCACAGTCGGCCCTCTTTCAGGAAGAACGGCGCCTGCTGGCGAGTCGTGGTCTTCTGGCGAGGTAGCTTGGATGTTCGGCTCCGTAATGCGACTTCCGATTCAAGTTGACGCTTTGTCGCTGCGAGCTCCTGCTGAGCAGTAGTCATTGCCTCACGTAGTCGTGCCGTTTCACGTGCGGTATCGTTAATCAGCTCCTGCGTTCCAGCCAAAAGCCCAAGGTTCGCATCGCGATTCTCGTGCAGTGCCTCTGTCGTAGCCTTTAATGCTTCCATGTCATCAATGATCGCCTGGCTATCCTCATCATTGAATCGATCTCGCAATTGCTCCGTTTGCCTGGCTGCGCGCTGCAGCGAAGCCAGTTTGATGGTCAAATCAGATAGACGTCGTCGCCCTTCAGACAGCCGCTGATGGTCAACTCGTGTCGGTAGCGAGCTAGAGATATCTTCACTGGCAGCATTGACGAGAATTACAACCAGCATCGATATAAACAGGATGCCACCGAACGTATTACAGATTGTGTCGAGCAGCAGATCTAAGCTGTCGCCATGTGAACCGGACTTGCGTTTCATGGAGTGCCGGCTCCCGTATCCGGATCAATCGCAGTCTGGTCCGATGAAAGCAGGTCGTAACCAAGGTCAAAGCCGTCGGCTTGTAACTTTTCGCGTATTGGCCCAAATGGCTCGACTCCACTCGGCTTTATAAGCACCACGAAATACATGGAATTTGCATTTTGTCCTTCGGCCCAGCCTAGGAACTCTTCTGGTGTTGAGAACTTAATAGGAGTAGCAGCTTTTCCGGATTCGGCAACAAGAATTGAATTCGTATCAAGTTGCACCAGCCAGGGTGTTTTGGCAGCTCCAGCGGGTCGATTGAAAACAACCCGGTTGGATTGCTTCAATCTACGAATCTGATCACGACTTGCCACAACTTCAGCCTGAAGCTGCTGAAGAGCCTCAGGACTAAACGACTGGGCCTGCTCTTCGACAGCTTGCCTGCGGGCTGAGGCAGCATCTACCTCTGCAGCAAGCGAGGCGTTTTGTTGGTCTAATTCCTCGCGAGCACGTCCGAGGTCTTCCAGTTGCTTTCGAGCAGTGTGAGCGTCGACATGAATAGATCCTGCTCCTTCGCTGAGAATGCGTTCCAGTCTGGATATCTCCTGCTCGCTTTCTTTGACAGCGACTTCAACCTGACCAGCGATTGCTGGTGTTGCTGCACGCGGCGATGACGCCACCTTCTGTACCAAATCCAGAGCAAGCGTCATCGTAATCAGGATCATAATGCCCGTTACGGACGTGATGATGTCCTGAAATGCGAACAGTGAAAACGGTGAAGAGTTTTTGTGGCGTGATCTCATCGTCGCGTAAACCTGTGCACGATCTCCTGTCGATCACCGAATGTGACAGCTCCTGAGAACTTGCGGGCCTTTCCATCGACTTTAACGATTACCTGATAGCGTGTGGGATCCGCTCCCCCATGATTCGAGTAGTGGTGCACAATGACTATGAACTCACCCCTCGGTGCCTGCCCTGTCGGCCAGAATACGTTTTCAACCGGCTTGTTCGACGAGGAGCCTCCAGCATTCATATCTACATCCAGCTCCCCGTCGCACGACGATCGTTTGGCAATAAACGAAATTCTATCGCCAACGGGAGTGACTACATGAAGATCAAGATCGTTGACATTGTTCCACGCCAGTGAAATCTGTACGTCGCCGCTTTTAGCGCCAGCCTGATTCAGACGCTCTTCGATATCGGAAAAACCTCGACCACTCCCTTGAGAACCTTGGTCATTTCCAGCCGGCGCCATTGGCAGCGAGGCAATCGTAAACGGTGCCAGGGCTTCCTTGCGGAGTGGTTTGGTCTGCTTACGAGTCGAGGTCGTCTGGACGGGCGGTGCTTCGTTCGGCGCCGTAGAACTTTCGGTTATCTCTATGGGATCTGTATTCAGCTCCCCGGGCGAATCTTCCTTCCCGCTACTATTTGCGTTGTCTCCAGCATCGCCTGGATTGACCGCTACAATATCTTCATCTTCGCTTCGTTCGGAATTTGCTCGTGCATCGCCGGTTGTATCGTCGTCCGGTACAGGTCCTGCCAGCGCGACCAGGACGAGCGTCAGTGCTGCGAGGACACCAACAGATACTCCGATCCCAGTGAGTGTTGGCTTTAGGAACTCCTGATCGTGTACACGAAAGAGTCCGCTAAATAACTGGACTATCCATTGCCGGGCGGCAAGTGTCATTGGTCACTTCCCTGATTAGCGTGCATTCGCAGCCGGTTAACCACGTGAATCACACAATACTCAGTGCACTCGTCCAGGAATTCCTCCTCCGATTTTTTAACCAAAGCAAGCAGGAGCTGAATCGTCATTGCAGCTACAAGTGCCTGCAGCGTCGTTTGGAAGGCTGTTGCCAAGCCCCCCGTAACATTCTGCAGCGACGCCTTTATCTCGTCGATCGCGCCCGCCCCTTCAAGAACGCTTCCAAACTGGCCGATTGCTTCAGAGAGACCGAGGACTGTGCCAATAAATCCGAGCACGGGAATTACCCACACGAATGTGCTTATGATCGAATAGCTGGTTTCCATTACCGATTCATCATGTCCGGCCTGCGATCGAAGAATATCATCGACATCCCCAACCTCTCCCAGGTTCTTCAGATTCGAGAGAGCAATGTCAATTCGATTAAACAATACAAAATACTTAGGGTCGTCTACGGTCCGATAGATATTTGTTTTGACTGTATCAACTGTTGCCTTGGCAAGAATGAACCCATGATCTCGGGGAACGACACAGTACTGATCTTCTAGTGTCCGCATCTGAAATCGCAGTTTACGCCACTTCACAAACAAGATCACAAGGGACCATGCCGTAAAGAAAACGATGGCATACGGAACAAGGCCGCGCTCCGTGAACATCGAGGCAACTTCGTAACCCTGAAACGGAGTCAGCGCACCGTAGAATGCGACAAGCAGTAGTGCGCCACCGACAGCTGAGCGAACTAGGTTAACGCGAGTAAACCGTCCACCACCGCCGAGAAATCGTTGCTCGAAGTCACCTTTTTTCCATGACAACGGAGGTAGTGGGTTAGCGGTATTCATAATTTCCAAGCGTGATATATAGTTTAAATGCTCTGCCAGATTCGCAGATGGCCTCTGAAAAGAGCGATGTTCGAATATCGATCATTCTATGGTTTGATTCTTGATTACTCACGGTCGCCACTGCGTGGCGTTCGCGAGACTTGTAAACCAATTTCGTGGCGAATGGGAAACTCCTCTGAGCACACTGTTTCGTTCCGCCTAACATATCGCACTAAAGAACGCTTCGACACATGTTGTTGATGACTCGGCACTGGCGGCACTCACTGTGGCCGCAACGGTCAGGATTGCTGTAACGATCAACACTGTGTATCCACCGGTCAATCCTATAATGATCCAATTGTGCTCCTTTTGGTTCCCTCGCGAATTACGGAAGTGATTAATTGCGAGATGCCCAAAAGCGATTGCGGAAATGCCGATAAGAAAAGTTATCGCCAGTGTTATCAGAACAGCGAAATTTTCCGAGGCAGCGAAGTGCTTGCGTCGCATCTCCAGCACTAGCAACACGGTGCAGCACATTAACACTGAATAACCAAGCACACCAAGCGTTGCCGACGATACTGTAAGTGCCGAAATTGGTTGACCATCGGCGCCGTGCGATCCATGTGCGAATTTAGATCGAGATACTTCCACCCAATCGGGCATGGTCTCATTCCAGATCCTGTCGTGTAGTGCGATGGTTCCTTGACGAATGAGCAAGTCGAGCTGTTCTGTCGGAACTGTCGCCGCCGCTTGGACTCCGTGTTGCGTATAGTACCACTCAGTAGACGTGGGCTCGGCAACGGTGAGGGCGTCAACAGGCGTGGTTTGTGGGGGAGCAGTAGTCGACGGGCGCGATAATTCAGTCAATGCGGGTATCTGGCTGGCCCGCGTCCAAGTGGTGCGGTCTTCGGAGACTTCCGAAATGTGAGGACTGAAGACTCCTCTACGAATTTGTTCTTTGAGACCGTCTACGGTAAATGGTCCTCGAACGCGGCCGGCCAGTTTGATGTAAAATTGATCGCCCATTAGGTTTGGTTCCGAATCCGCCGGCGAGGTGGCAAAGAGTAGTAGAACTTCATTCAGTGAGGCGACGGAACACTGGGCGGCCTTCGACAAGTGATCCAGCTCCTCCAGTGGCTGTCACTTTAAACTGACCGTTTTCAATGATGCCGATTTTTATGAACGAAGGTGCATTTTCGTTGTTAACAGCGATGAAAAGGTCGCCCTCTTCGTCTGCATTAGGCGGCTTAGTGGCTGCGCACACCCAGTTCTTGGTCTCAGTGTCTTTGTAGATCCACGCGACCCATCGCCAGAGATTTCCAAAATCAGGCAATAATACTTTCGTTCGGGTGACTGCAACGTCGCGAAGGACATCGCCCATGTTTGGCACAGTCCGCAGAAAACGCTGGGCTTCCCGTCGGGCCTTGTTGGTGTCCACGTCCAGAGGATCAAATAGATTTAGATTAGTTCCAAGTCGCACGGAACTGAGTTCCTGTGCTGTGCGTTGCAGGGCATCGTTCAGCAGGGCGCTTCCCTCAATCGCCGTAGGCAGAATGTTATCGATAAGCTGAAAGCGAATGATTGGATCCATAAACTTGTCGTCGGCCAGTTTGTCGAGCAGGCCCAACATTGTGTCTTCCCATTCAGGGTCACTCATGCCGGTTAAACTGGTCGTCGCATGGCGTGCGAATTTACTCTGTGGTGCATCCCAGTCGATGCGTGTTCCGTTGCGGACGAGCGGCGCAAGGTCGTCGAGGTAGTACGTCTTCGGGACAGTCGACCTTAACGTACCGTCGGTGTATTGCTTAATCTGAATCCCTCCGCCACCGATACTTCGTGGCGGTTCACTCATATAGATTCGATGGCCGTCTTTTGTCGTGAGCATGAACAGATCAGCGACCTGAGGGTCCCGCAGAACTTCAAGAAGTGGATCGATGAGTTTGTCGCCATCGCCATTTTCACGAGTGGAGATTGACTCCAAGTAGGCAAGAAGTTGCTCTAACGATTTTCCCTCTTTGTAGTCGGGGTGGTCCGCCAGGAACTTTCGGCCCGACTCAACGAGTGCTTTTGCTTCGCCTGGAAGAACTTTTGCGAAGTCAAGTGCTGACCATTCGATGACGAATCGGTTTTGTTCCTCAATTCGATCCCAGACCGAGGCTTCGGCGTTGAGGATACGACTCATCTGGGCGCCTCGCGGGGAAGAGGGAAACTCCTTTGAGAATTGTTCCAGAGCTGCCGGAAAATCTGTCCACGATCCTAATGCTCTGGTAATACCAGTCAGCCTCAATTCCTGCTTCTTCTCGTCGACGGCCAATTCCACTTGCGACATAATTCGCTGCTGCAGTAACGCGATAGGCGCCGTCAAATTGCTTGAGACATCCGAACGTTTCGAAATGTCTCGATACTCGTTTCGAATCGAGTTCAACGCCGCCACGTCACGGGAATCAACCTGCTCATACCGATCATGTATGGCATCAAGGTCCGTTGTGAACTGCTCGTCTACCTGTTCCTGAATGACGGCTTGTCTTTCGGTCAGCTTATTCCGCCGCGATTCGATGTCGTTTAATTCGTTTTCGAATCGACAGATTCCCTCCAACTCATTGATGGTGTTCGACAAATCCTTCACCACGGACAGCGAGTTAAGTTCAGCCAGATCATCGTCGAATCTCGTGAGGCCCGACATTAATTTTGTCTGGCGCTGCTGTTCGGTCGTCACGTTGCTTTGATGCTGTGAAACCAAGGCGGCAATGGGTGGATGGTCAAGCACGTCCGGCGCTTGCTTCTGTAGCTTTTCGAGGTAGCTGTCTGTGGCCGTGAAATCTGCGAGTTCGACGAGTTGTCCTAGTCGCTCCTCATGACCGGCAAGTTGTTTGCTGTGATTGCGAAATTGTAGTCCCAAGTACAGTACAGCACCGAGCGTAACGACAACGCACGCGGCTCCTGTGAGACGAAACGCGTGCGCTCGACGCTCTTCCCGTTCAACAGAATCGTAGATTGACTCCAGTCGGTTTACTGAGTTTTCTGGTAGTCCATCATCAAAACTATTGAAGCGGTATTCGATTTGCTGAAGCTGATCGCGAGCGTCCTGACGCTGAGTACGTGTCTTCATTCCGACGAACTGGTCCAGTAGATGTTCCATATCGCCCACAAGGAATTCATAGTCTGCACGAGTTTGCTCGTGGTCATTGAGATCAACAATCCAGTCAACAGCTTCCCTTGCCAGTTTGAATTCCTCAGCACCTTCAGGAAACCTCGCTTTCTTTAACTGCACTTCCAGGTGTTGCATCAGCCTTCGGCCTTCAGTGAGCTGAGACTCGCCTCCGGATTCTGCATTTCTCAACTCTTCCAGGATCTTTGGTATCTGCGTTCTGGCTTTTCTGGCGTTGCACTTCTGGGATTCCAGTCTCGCCCGTTTGATCAACCCGGGATCAGGATGTTTCACCCAGGTATCAGCCGTTAATTCCCGACACAGTACGCCCAGTCGAGCGGCATCCTGCCGCGTAGACGCGGCCTCAAGTTCCTGAGCAACTTCCGATAGACGTGCTGTTTCAAATTCGCGTATATCGTCTTCCCATGCATCCTGGTTCTGGTCGGTGGCCCGGATCCGATACATCACTCCAAGCCTCACGTTTAGTGGGCTCCCGGCAAGAGAGTGCCATCGCAACTCACGCATCAAGGGCTCCCGTTGACGGACGGGACCGAAACACTGGTTCAGGCGATCTGCAGCATTCAGGCGAAGATTGGGCGGATGCTTGAGGCGATGATCATCCAGAAACTCATTCCACCCCTCACTATCAAAAGATGTAAGGGTTGCGATGGTTTCCAACAGCTCACCGCGTTGTGCACGTTGTACTGCCTGCAGTTCATCGTTCCCGTCAATCAAGGCTTCGCAGGCATCCAACTCTGCGTTGATGTCTTCGCAAAAGCCACAATGTGCTTGGTGAAGGCGTTTTAATTCCGCATCGTGTGGGCAATCAAAGTTGTCAACGATGCCACGAATAATCTCCACATCACGTCGTACATCACTGCAATCGGGGACCGCCATTGCATTCTCCAGCAAGTAAACTTCTCAGATATCCAGGTAACCAGCAATCCGCCGGTTCCTGAATTGCCCGATGATTTCGATAACTACTGCTGTTCGGAAAACAGCTCTGTCTCCAGGATTACAATCTCATTTTCATCACTGATTCGCCGCACAAGCCTTAAGCCAGTACGACCAGAGCCCGCAATTTCATCAAGGGTCTCCTTGAGTGCGGCGACATGCGTTGCAAGTTCGTCCAACGCAGAACTCGCGGCAATCAGTGTGCGGACTTCCGTATCCAGCTCACGTTTGACAGTGGAGCTCGTCGCACGACTTAACAGTCTGCTTTTACCGTCGATCAGCTTCGTGATGTCCGTCTGCTGTCGTAGCCCGCTTCTTCGTAGTGCAGCCAGGCCAAGCGTGGACAGCGGTTGTTCGGACAATCCAATTGAAGGAGTGTTATTTCGAAGTGTGACTTGTCGCATCATCGCAAAATGTGAAACCACAAGCAGCGGCCGGCTATCCTGAGCAGTAAGGCTATAACGCGTCGTAAAGAGTTTGCTGCGATCCGATGAATTCCCATTCATCACGTCAACAGTGACTGGATTTCCGAACGTCAGGTTCTTGCCGACAGGAAACTCACAGTCGCCGCATCCAGCGGATTCGATAGCCAATCGCAATTCATTCGCTGGTAACTGTGGCAGATTGTCCGGAATCAGATTGTAGACGGTACGAGCGTCTTCAAATGTCATCGACAAGTCCTGCAACTGCAGGGGCTTCCAGAGTCGACATAGTTCTGTATCAGACGGTTCTGTGGTTCTGATTCGAAGCAGGCAGAATTCCAGCAGACTGTTCTTCGAATTATTCGGGGCAAGAAACGAGAGTCGCTCATCGCTGAATTCAAACTGGCCAAGCGCGACTGGACGCTCAAGAGCAGACGCTGGCTTCTGGGTCACTTTCCAGGCTAATGAATCGCCATCGTTAGAGTTATCCAGTGTCAGCGTTACACGCTTCCTATCAGTGAATTCATTGCCGACTAGTTCCAATTGAATATTGCGGGCTGGCACTCCGACAATTGAGCAAAGACTGACCGGACTGCCGTCCGATTCAGTTCCCGAAATCGACAACAGTCTCGCTTTGGTCCGTACGTCATCAAGGGGCAGGCTGGCATTCACTGTTGGTGCCTGCTGATCCGCAGCGGGCTCCAAGCCGGTTTCGTCCGCTGCGATTGCGGCGTTCTTGCCTTCTTCTGATTCAGGACTTGCTTCGTTTTCGGGGGCGGTCGTTTCTGTGACTGCTGGCTTGTCAGCAGTCGGTGTCTCATCGTCCTGCGAGGTTGGGTCAGGTTGATCATTCGGCACATCAGACTCTGTTGTATCCTGAGCTGATGCCGTCGCAACACCGTCACCCGCTGTGTTAGCGACGTCCGGGGATGATTGCAGTACCAATGCCGCGCCGGAAACGGCGACGACGCCAAACAAGCCCACTAGTATTCCCAGACCCACCGGCGAGAGGAACCGAAAAGTCTCGACTTTATAAGGGGCTGCGTGTTCAGTAGTTGGTAGTTTTGGCGGAGACGATCGTGCCATTATTCGAGGCCCCCCGACTGAACAAGGATTGCCTGTTCATCCTCTGGCACGCTGTTGTTGCGTTGGAACTCGTAGTTAATCGTTACATTCTTAATCAGCTCACCGCGTTCCCTGGCGACTTCTGTTGACCAAGCAATCCAATCCGTGGCGAAGGTTACAGCATCTATTGCTCTGCTTTCGGCTAGGCTAAGCATGTCTACTTCGTTTTTTAGTGTCTGTTTTTTTGGCGTTTTCGCTAGTGCTTCCTTTTTTGTGTTTAGCTCGTCTTGTATCGCCTTCAGATTCTGCTTCCCTTCGCCAAGGTTTTTCTTCGCTTTTTCCACATTCTTCTTGAATGTCGATTCGTTAAATTCATCGTATGAGTAGTCAAAAGAATATTGGCCAACCTTATTGAAGTCGACTGCGACGTACTTGATGAATTGTTTGCATTGAACGGCGATATTACCTTCGTCCGTATCAATGAGAGAGACTTTAATGTCGACGTGCGTTACAGTTGCATCTCCAATTTTGGCTTCACGCGTGAAAAGAATTTCGTTTTTCCGAGCTGTGTTTAACAGTTCGAATTTCGTTTTTTGCTGATACTCTTCAGGAAGACCAACAATTTCACAACGTAAAACAAGCTGATCTTTCGACGTGCCGATTCGATTATTCTCCAGCAAGTCGACTGGTTTTTCCCTGTTTGTGTTAGTGAGTCGTAGTGGTGGTTGATCGTCGGGATGGCCAAGCCAGCAGATAACTGGTTCATCTTTGTCTCTGGTGTGGCTAATTCTAATCGCTGTCTCAAGAAAAACGTCCGGCATAGGCCGTTGAGGGTTTTTGCTAAAGTGGAATGAGAGCGTTTTTTCGTCGACGGTAAAAACTCCGATATCTTTTCCGCGGCCAAGATCCCCAGGGCCTTTGCCCGTTACCGCCCACTGGCTCTTTTCATCGCGGTCTTTGCGATCCAATTTAATTCTAAATCCGGAGTGCTTCACTGCGTCGTTGTGGGTGAGTGTGATCTCACAGTCGAGTGGTGAATCGACGTCGATATTTGCTGAGAGTATCACAGGGGATTGGCGTTTTCTTGCGTTTTCCTGTACCAACAGTTTCGGGATTTGCGAGCGCATATCGCGAAGATCATAGAACGGTTTTGGAGTGTCTTCTGACTCGTCCTTGCGGTTGCCGAGTGCCGGCGAATCGGTCGGTAGCGGGTTGAGCGTGCGCGTCAGAGAAGCGATCGCATTGTTGGAACGCGGAGTTGCGGGCTTTTCAGGCTGGACTTTGGATGTCTCGGGCGAGGTGAAAGTTATTGGACTACTGTCGTTATCGGGTAGTTTGTCTGTCCCGGCTGCCTGATCCTTATTGGAGATTCGCGTTTCCGTGAGTTCAGTGGAGTCGTCGTTTTGTTTTGTCGACAGATGCGGAAGGCCCCACATCGCCGTGCCCCCGAGAACGATGATCGCACCTGCAGCAGCCATCAGTTGGCGTGACGGGCGAGGTTTGCGGTTCCGACGGCCTGGTGCTGCTCTCCCCGGACGAGCGGCGGGGCGTGACGCTCGTGCCCGCAATGTGTAACCACCTGCTGCGGAATCCAAATTATCATCGTCATATTCATCGGTGGCGGGTACAGGTGCGGATGATCGTTTCGAAGGAGCAGGTGCGGGTTGCTGAGGGGCGACTGGCCGGGAAAGTGAGACGCTCGCCCGATCCCACAGTCTCTTCCCGCTATTCGTAAAAGACGCTAGTTCGCTGGCAGGCGATTGCATGCCCGTGAGACTGGTCAAGTCAATGACTGGAGTACGGTGCTCGTTGCGAAGGGCCTTCTGAGCGAGATCAGTCGAATCCAATAGAAACTGCCAGCGACACTCGACCTTGGTGGGCAAACTGCCGGATTGGAATGTGCTGAAAGTCACTCCCCATCGCTCTGCTGGCGGAAGGAGACTTAAAGCTTCCTGGACGAGGTCGAGACACTTATCTTTCTGATCCGACGAAAACACGACCGGCACGGATTGTCGCTTCCGGTCCTGGACCGATTCGGCCAAGACGGCTGCCCACCCAGAATCGCCCAGAATCTGCTTCCAGACAGTGCAGGGCCCCGGTTTGTCATTGACGGAAGGGAGAACAAGGCGATTCGAATCGGGCAGAACGCATGGTTCCTGGTCCGATGGCCAGCTGGTTATCCAATACCGGGAATCGCCCGGCTTCTGCTTCTGGCCGGAAGGGGGAATCATCCAGCTAATTGCTGCCGCCGGCCCCTGCGTGTGTGCGAGGTCGATCTCGCCTTCCTCAAAAGCAATCAGGTGAGCCAGCTTGTTGGATCGGTTGGTGTGGTCCAGTGGCGCGTTGCAGATTCGACAGAGAATATGAAATCGCTGCCCACCTACCCGTGAAATATAATGAGCAAAGTTCACCGGGTGTTTATCAAACAGCCTGCGATCATAGGCGTCGTAGGGATGCGTGTAGCCGGTCAATTGCTCCAGAAGCGATGCCAGATTCTGAGGCATCCCGACAGTACTGCGAACGGTGCAGAAGCCGGTACTTCCAGCTCGAAGCCCGCGTTTGGATGAGGTAAACAGGATTTCCTGACTCACGCCATCAGCTCCTCATTGATTGCGACGAAACGCAGGCCACGTACATGCCCGCTGAAATCAGGCTGCAAAACTATCCGTGTTGACGACGATTCGTGCCCGGGAACGGAACCGTGGATTCGCGACTGTCGTCGTTTGTCTTTGATTTTCGCTGAAGCTTGGCGATCAGACTTTCTCCGTGCTTCCCTCTAGCTGACCGCCGCAATGCGTAAAGCACTGGAAGTTCACACCAGCGAGGCTTGAGGCTGCCCGGCCGAAACATCAGATTCAATTGCCCGCCTTCATCCTCGCCTTCATGCATGGGAGACAGGCCCGTTGCGGTCACGGGAATGAAAACAACCTCTTTACAGAAAGCCTGTGCCTCGTTCACGATCGCTGGTGCTATGGTCAGAAGTAACTTTTGTAACCGAAGTGAAACTGTCTTGATGAGGTCTGTGTCCAGCAACGCCTGCCCCTTGGAGTTGAGCCCCCACGCTTTGTCGAGCACGTCATAGCTATCACCAACGAGCGACTGCCACGCATCAAACTTTTGAACAACGACAATCAGTGGCTTGTCGTAAAGTTGAGTTGCTGAAAGCTTTTTTAGTTTTTTGACGTGAGCCGCAGCTTCCGCCAGTACATCTGCCTGGGGATACTTGAACGGAGCGTGCTGGATTTGAGGGTCCTCGCTATGCCCCTTGCAGCGACGTCGAAACTCGGACTCCTGCAACGGGTCATAGACGAACAGCAGGGCTTCTGACTTGCCAAGATGGTCAATCACCGGAGCACTTCCGGTAGTCGCGCCGGGGAGGAAGTGCTCACCGGCATTGTCATAAAGGCACAGCACACGCGAAAGCTCGTCCTGGTGCTCAAACTTCGCATGGTCTCGACCCGGTTGCACCGCATAGAGGTATGATTTGGGCAACATCATGTCCTGGCCATCGATGACAGTCTGGTAGTACCAGAGGTCGCCCTGAATGTCGGTTTTCTGCAGCTTGACTCGCGCACTTTCGTCGTCCGAATAGTCGAAAAGCGACGTCCCATACTCAGTGATAAGCCGGTTGCCTAGGGGATTCGAATTCTGAAATCTAACATTAAGTTTCGAACCGAGAGTTTTCTGCAGTTCGCGAATCATTGCAGCCAGAAAAAAGGACTTACCACTTCCTGGGGCACCGAGGATCGACAGGAACAATGGCGACATCTGCAACAGGTGAGGAATGAACACGTTCCCGCACCGGGGACAAGCCATTTCCGTGCATTCTCGTCCTCGCTCGTCGTAGGCAAGTCCCTTCACCGAATACCGTGACGGCAGAAAATGAAGTTGCCGTCCGTCGTTAAATCTGTCGTCCGCTAGGTCCTCATGCGTTGCGACCCAGTGCACATCTTCAGGTGAGAACTCGTGCCAGCAAGTTGGGCAGGTTACCTCTTTCAGTAACGGAATCTTTGACTCGTCGGCCCGCATGCGTTTGTCCCCTTGTGTCCGCTGCTGATTTAGTTCGTTCTGCTCCTGTTCAGCAACGACCGAATGATCCAGCAAAGATTTGGGTTTCTGAGAGACGATATGGCCGCATTCTCGGCAGCGAAGTACCGCCGGTCGCAGTGAAGAACCGCAGTTTCCGCATGCTGTCTCGTGACTCATCTTGTGGGCCGTTGACGTCAAATAAGTCGCTGTTTGATGTTCGGATATTCAAATTTGCCATTATTCAGGCAAATTTGCAACCAAGGGTGCTTATATTTTTGAAATTGTTAATTCTGGCGTGATTTCGCCGAGTCTGCGTGCTATCGGAGCGGTGTGACACGTCGGGGTTTCACATCCACATGACGACCGTTTCATCCTGATTCATTATCTGGATGTGCTCTAATGTGCCCTTAAGTTGCTATGTGGCGGAATGAATTCAGGTAAGAAAAGTTGCTCGCTTAAAAGCAGCTTCAAAACTCAGACAATCTGAGTGAAAAAGTTCTCCGTGCGTAGGTACCCTACTTCGTCAGCAGGATCAAAAGGGGGCCTCCCCCGGGGCCTTCGAAGCTCACTCCGTATAGGAAAATTCAGAGTCAGGCGTCGCGTCCGGCGAGGAGTCGCCGAATAGCTTCGGCCTTCTCGTCATCGGTCAGTGGTAGCCGCTCGATCAATGTGAGAGCAGCTTCGAGGTCGGATATTGTCCCCACACCGACAGCGTTTTCGACGTCGGTTTCCGGTTGCTGGGGCAAGCAATGGGGCAAGTCATCTGTTGCCTCGCCAGAAACCCTGACAGCATCTTGCTTTGCGGAGCTGTCTCCCCGGTCTTCGGAACCGGGGGTTGGAGGTTCGAATCCTCCCGGGTGTACTT
>Ga0055584_100001412_pt1 | contig 23590 bp, 23 predicted proteins | sample OSDHelmetaG_FD_58716 | JGI IMG/M metagenome (GOLD analysis project Ga0055584, IMG submission 58716) | Pelagic marine sediment microbial communities from the LTER site Helgoland, North Sea, for post-phytoplankton bloom and carbon turnover... | ecosystem: Environmental > Aquatic > Marine >...
CCTATTCCTCCGGTAGTGAGAACATATGTATAGTTATTCCTCATCTCGTTTAAAGCGCTGATGATCCTTGTCTCGTCATCAGGCACAACCCTCGCCTCAGATAAATTTATACCCACAGTCGTTAGGCATTCAGCAATATAGCCAATGTTCTTATCTTTTGTTCTTCCTGATAAGATCTCATCTCCTATCACCAATATTCCTGCTGTAATCTCTTTTGACATTTTTTTTAACCTGTTTGAATATTTTATCTCACGCAACGTACAATATAATTAAATTAATATATACAATATATTTAATACAAAATAAAAAATAATATTTATAATATATATTTTTACATAACTCAGATATACAGTATCTGTATTTATTTTTACGAGATATTAAAATGACCAGATATATAGACGCCTCCACAGCACCAAATAGAAACACAGGAGCTATAAGATTATACAATTCTCATGACTTTATTGAGATGAAGAAAGCTGGAAACGCTGCCGCGAAATGCTTGGATATCGTATCGGAATATGTAACAGAGGGACGCACAACAAAAGAATTAGATAAAATTATTTTTGAGTATGCCGAAAGCATCAAAGCAGTCCCTGCAACCATGTATTATAGGGGGTATCCTGCCTCTTCATGCATATCGCTAAACAACGTTGTGTGCCACGGAATACCAGGATCTAAAGTATTAAAGAACGGTGATATTCTTAATATAGATGTCACGCTTATTATTGATGGGTGGCACGGAGATACAAGCAGAATGTTTGTCGTTGGAAAAACTTCAAGAAAAGCTGAAATTCTTATCGAAACAACATATGCATCCTTAATGAAGGCTATTGAAATATTAAAACCTGGCATAACAACCGGAGATATTGGCGAGACAATACAAACTTATGCCGAAGGCAACAAAATGAGCGTAGTTAGAGACTTATGTGGCCACGGTGTTGGTCGGCTTTTTCATGACCATCCAAACATCTTGCATTTTGGCAAAAAGGGCGAAGGTTACGAATTGCGACAAGGGATGATCTTTACAATAGAGCCTATGATAAATATTGGAAAACCTGAAGTAAAGCTCTTGTCGGATGGGTGGACTATTGTAACAAGAGATAAAAGTCTTTCTGCTCAATTCGAGCACACAGTTGGAATAACGGAATCTGGCTATGAAATTTTTACTTTGTCACCATCAGGCCAGGATCATCCTGTTTTCTAGCTAATCTTCTTTGAAATAAGAATTATAACGTTCCCTAGTATCAATATCGGTTATTACCGATTCTCCTGAGCTGACTTCAATTAAATATTCTTTATGTTTATCAATCAAATTCTTTGCCCCAATATCGCCCTCTAATTGCATCAGTTCATTAAAAAATCTTTTATCCCACAAAACAGGATTACCTCTTTGACCAAATGATGTTGGTACACAAATTAATTGCCCTTTATCTATACTATAATTTTCGATCAACTGATTGATTTCATGAGCGCTAACAAAAGGCATATCAGGCAAGCAAATTAGAACAGCATCGACATGAGGTTGAAGCTTTGATACACCCGCTTTAATAGAGGAAGAAATCCCTACTTTATGCTCTTTATTATGAGCAAACGATACACCTGTATCAGATAAATCTTCCTGTATTATAGCCGATTCATGACCTGTAACGACAATAATATTAGCCAAATTACATTGATTTAATTTATTAATATAATCTTTTATCATACTGTTTTCATTGATTTTTAATAAAAGCTTATTTTGATCCCCCATTCTTGTTGATTGACCAGCAGCAAGTATTATTGCAACGACATTTTTCTTACTTGAATTTGTAGTTTTTTCAAATTTCTTCCTTCTACTGTATGAACGTGCATCGTGCAATAACCCTCCGACACCTAGCCCATTAATTTCTTGATGACTGATATCAATACCAGCATGAAGTTTGTTTAAAAACCAATCAAAACCGTTTAAAGATTCACTTCTTGCAGATCCCGCTACAGCAATAATTTTAACGTGATCTAATTGAGCAAAAAGAGTAAGATTTCCTGGGTCAACCGGCATTCCAAAATGTATAATCTTACCGTGCATGGATTCTATCGCTTGGGGGACTATATCCCTCCTATCGGAGACAGAACTTGCAGAAAAAATTACAATAAGATCAATATTAGCTTTCTTAATTGTATCTATAGCATTTTTTACATCACTATATTCATGGCTACATTCATGTATTTCAGAGATGGTAGAGTTAAAATCTACAATTCTCTTAGATAAAGTTTTTTTTGCGTTATTAATCAACGATTCTTTTTGATTTTTTGATTTAGTGTATATGACTGCTAAAGACAAAGGATGAAAAGGCTTAAGACAAATAACCCAATTTTTCTTAATCAAGTCTAAAACCTGGTTTAATAAGGCATTACTAATTGAATATGTTATAATCTTTACACTCAACACAAGGTCGTTTTTGTACGCTATATCAAGATCATTCAAGGTTGATATGGCAATACTTTCATCCATTTGATTTATTTGATCTACAATAGACTTATTAACTAAAAAAATAGAATCTTTCTCTGCATAGATTCTGGTTCTTCCGTTAAATGCCAATGATATCTTTAAATTCTCATTTGCAATAGCTTTTGCTATTAACAAAGAAGCTTTACTTTCTTCCACGTCATCTTCTTCAAGCTGATAAACATGAATATTATTTACCCCCATAGATAGTAATTCATCAATATGGAGCTTTTCTAAAGTGGTACCTTTGCTTATTCTACCACTTGCTGTTGAATGAGAGTGAGCAGAAACCATCCCAATTGCATTAATGACAGGTTTATTTTCAAATTTCATTAAGCTACCTAACCGTTTCTTAATGTGCTGATAATTTCCGACATGATTGAAGTTGCGATCTCAACAGGATTCCTCGCACCAATATTAAGACCTATCGGTGCGTGTATTTTTTCTAATAACTCTGTTCCAATATCTTTGGACAATCTTTCTAATCGAGCTGCGTGCGTCTTCCTAGAGCCAAGAGCGCCAACATAAAAACACGCACTATTCAAGGCTATTTTTAGCGCAACGTCATCTATTTTTGGATCGTGAGTTAATAAAACCACTGCAGTTCTCTGATCAATTGTGATTTCTGGCATGATCTCATCTGGCCAATCATTATAAATCTTAGTTTCAGGAAATCTTTCTTGAGTTGCAAAACCTTCTCTTGGATCAATAATAAGACAATTAAATCCATGAAGTTTGGCCATTGTAACCAATGACTGGGTGATATGAACCGCTCCAATGATCACTAAATTAAGCGATGGGTTATGCGCGTCTAAGAAAAACTCTTCGCCGTCCAATTGAATTAACTGACCCTTATCGGTAGAGAAAATCTCTTTAACTGCATCCATTAAAACAGGACTAATATCAGATGAACTTGCTGTCACAAGATCTTCTTCTCCAGTATTTATGTTGGTTATATGAACACAAGGGATTCTATTTTTCTTGTTTTTAATTACATCTAATAATATTGATTTTTTCATTCTAATTAATCCAATCTCGACACTAGAACCTTTATTTTACCACCACATGCAAGCCCAACTTCCCATGCTGATTCATTTGATACACCAAATTCTAGAACCTTTGATATTCCAGTATCTATTACATCTAAAGCTTCGCTAATTACTGCACCTTCAACGCAACCTCCAGATACCGACCCTTCAAAATTTCCATCGGAATCAATGACAAGCTTACTTCCAATTGACCTTGGTGCAGAGCCCCATGTTTCAACTACAGTCGCAATTGCTATTTTTTTCCCCTCACTTTGCCACTGACTGGCAATTGAGAGTTCGTCTAAAAGATTTGGATTCATAATTTCAGTCCTATGTATGCAGTTCTAAACAAAGAACTTATCATACATTATAAAAAGAATTAAATATACCTTATGAGATTCTATAAATTATTTTAATGCTATTCTCACCGCATCCTGTAATGAGGTTTTTATCAAGTGCGCTCTGTATTCAGAAGATGCATGAATGTCGCTGTTTAACCCATTAGATTCAATCCTAAGTTCGTTTAACGAGTTAACATCAAAGCTTTTTGTAAGCAATTCTTCGGCTTCGCTCAGTCTAAAAGCTTTAGGTCCAGCACCGGTGACTGAGACAACAATAGAATTACTATATTTTGCTAAAAACACACCAACCATTGCATACCCAGATGCAGGGTTTCTAAATTTTACGTACGCTCCTGTAACAGGTATATCAAATAAAATATTTGTAATAATCTCACTGTCTGCCAAAGGCGTTTGAAACATATCAACAAAAAAATCTTCTGCTTGGTATCTTGCCATATTTGTTACGATCGTAGCATTTAAAGCTAATAATGCCGCAGGATAATCAGCGGCTGGGTCGGCATTAGCAACAGAGCCTCCTAATGTGCCTCGATATCTAACCTGAGGATCCCCTATCTGACTTGCCAGGTAAGCTAATGAAGGGATTTTTTGAATAACAACATCAGAATTTGATACATCGTAATGAGAGCTTAGTGAGCCAATGTTTATTCTAGAGTCATTGTCCTCTAGGGATATGTTTGATATACCACTAACATTGCTTATATCGACGATATCAGACGGTTGTGCTAAGCGTTGCTTTAAAGTTGGAACCATTGTGTGCCCTCCAGATATTATTTTAGGGTCATCACAAGAATTCATTAGCTCTACAGCTTGCTCAATAGTTTTTGGTTTATGGTAATTAAAATCATACATCTCTAATATTTACCTTTTTATTATTACAAAGCTAATAACAGATTATTGTATCGCTTCTTTTACTGCGTTTATTATATTTTGGTAACCAGTACACCGACAGATGTTACCTTCAAGCCATTCTCTGATCTCTTCGTCTGAAGGATTTGGTTTTTTTTCAAGCAGATCAACTGTGCTCATTACCATACCCGGAGTACAGAAACCGCATTGTAGTGCGTGATTATTCTGAAAAGCTTTTTGCACAGGATGCAGCTCACCCCCAATGGCAAGGCCTTCAATTGTTGTTATTTTTCTTTCTTCAGCCTGGATCGCTAATATCGAACAACTCTTAACAGATTGTCCGTCCATATGAACCACACAAGCTCCGCATTGACTAGTATCGCAGCCAACATGGGTTCCTGTTAATTTTATATTGTCTCTTAAAAAATCTACTAATAATATATTTTCTTCAACCTCAGCAGAGACATCCGAACCATTAACATTCATTTTTACTAATTTCATTCAAATTACCTTACATAAATAAATATAGACATTGCTAAACTTAATAATAAAATTCCTAAAATAAACTTAACTTTAATTCCGGAAGAATTAAAGAGATTTAAAATATAATTTTTATCTTTTAAAGCAACTTTGTTATCCTCTTCAATCTCACCAACAGTATCTTCAACAAAACGTTTAGATAGATTGTCAAAGAATTGCTCCGACAAACTAATTGCAGTGCTTTGAACTAACCTTTGTCCAATTTGAGCTAATTTTCCACCAATCTGTGCGTCAACGGTATAATTTAATGTGGTAGTTTGATCCTCATTATCAATCAGATTAACTTCAGCAGAGCCTTTTGCAAATCCGGCAGCACCACCTTGACCCTGACCTGATATTTTATAACCATTAGGAGGATCGATATCTGTTAATTTAATTTTACCTGTAAACTTTGCTTTAACAGGTCCTACTTTAGCTTCAACAACAGCTTCAAATTCATCTTTATTTGTTTGTGTAACAGACTGTGCACCTGGAATAGTATCTTTTAATACATCCGGATCGTTTAAAGCATCCCAAACCAATTGTCTTTGTGCGAGGATAATATTGCTTCCAGATAATTTCATCTACTCTATTCCTTAACAAAAAAATATTTGAGTTAAATTGTAATTCTTCTGTATAATTACAAATTATTATGTATTAATTATATATATTTATATAATAATTACACATCATACAATTAAAAAATATATATTTTATCTCTTTATAAACATTGCACAGGTTAGTTATGATCATAAGATACTCCAGAGAAGAAATGGTTAAGAATTGGAGCGATGAAAATCGTTTTAAAATATGGTTTGATATCGAACTATTCGCTCTTGAGGCAATGGAGTCAATTGGATCAGTAGAGAGTGGCACATCTAAAATAATCAAAGAAAAATCGAAAGATATCGTATTTAATGTTAATAGAATAAATGAAATAGAACGTGAAACGCATCACGATGTCATTGCTTTTCTGACCCATTTATCCGAAATCGTTGGAAGTAAAAATGCAAGATTTATTCACCAAGGTATGACTTCATCTGATATCCTGGATACTTGTCTTAGCGTTCAATTATCAAAATCAGCAGATTTACTTATAAATGATTTAGACGTGCTGCTAAAAAACCTTAAAGACAAGGCTTATGAATTTAAATTAACACCTACAATAGGTAGAAGTCATGGAATACATGCCGAACCAACTACCTTCGGATTAAAAATGGCTCAGGCTTACGCGGAATTTGAAAGAGCCAAAGAACGTTTGATATTTGCTAAAAAAGATATTTCAACCTGTGCATTATCTGGATCAGTAGGTACTTTTGCTAATATTGATCCACGGGTCGAAGAATATGTAGCAAAGAAGTTAGGGTTAAATTACGAACCTATTTCAACGCAGGTTATACCCCGCGATAGACATGCTATGTTTTTTAGCACACTCGGTGTTATTGCTGGATCACTAGAAAGACTCGCCACTGAAATTAGACATCTTCAGAGAACAGAAGTCGGTGAAGTGTCTGAATTTTTTTCTAAAGGGCAAAAAGGATCATCTTCCATGCCTCACAAAAGAAATCCAGTTCTTACTGAAAATATAACAGGACTATCAAGAATTGTTCGTGGTATGGTAAATCCCGCACTAGAAAATATAGCCTTATGGCACGAAAGGGATATATCCCATTCTTCAGTAGAAAGAGTTATTGGACCCGATTCAACTATAACACTAGATTTTGCAATAAATCGTTTGTCTAATGTAATAGAAAAACTCGTTGTTTACCCAGACAAAATGCTAACAAATATCAATAGCCTTGGTGGATTGATTTATTCACAGAGAATACTGCTAGAACTCACTCAAAAAGGTATCAGTAGAGAAGAAAGCTATGCTTTAGTTCAAAAAAATGCTGCAGAAGCTTGGGATGGCGATAAAACTTTTAAAGATTTAATCATGAACGATATTGATATAAAAAAAGTCCTTAAAGAAGAAGAATTAACAAAATTATTCTCACTTAATTATCATTTAAGTTTTGTTGAAACGATATTTGAAAGAGTATTTAACGGGAATAATTAATTTATTAGAAAAGACGGTTTATTTATTATAATTTTATTTAAACTTAAAAATATTGAAAGAAGAAAATGAAAAGAAGAAAAATCTATGAAGGAAAAGCAAAAATTCTATACGAAGGACCGGAGCCAGGTACATTAATCCAGCACTTTAAAGATGATGCAACCGCAAATAATAATGAGAAAATGCAAATCTTTGATGGAAAGGGTGTTTTGAATAATAAAATATCAGAAAATATTTTTTTAAAATTAGGAAAAATTGGTATTCCAACACATTTTATTCGCAAATTAAATATGCGCGAGCAACTAATAAAAGAAGTTGATATTATACCCATAGAAGTGGTTGTAAGAAATATAGTAGCAGGATCATTGTCAAAAAGACTTGGTATCATTGAAGGCGAGCCTTTGCCTCGATCTCTTATAGAGTTTTATTATAAAAATGATAAACTTGGGGATCCAATGGTTTCTGATGAACATATAACGGCCTTTGGATGGGCGTCGCCACAAGAAATAGAAGAAATAATGAATTTATCTTTAAGAATAAATGATTTTCTTTCTGGTCTTTTTTCTGGGATAAATATTAAATTAGTAGATTTTAAAATTGAATTTGGTCGTCTGTATGAAAATGATGCGTTTAGAATTATCCTAGCAGACGAGATCAGCCCTGATTCCTGCAGATTATGGGATACAACAACAAATGATAAGCTTGATAAAGATTTATTTAGAAATGATAGCGGCGATCTGTTGGAAGCATACAATGAAGTTGCACGTAGGATGGGCATTATATCAAAGAAAAATAAAACAGAAAATACCGGTCCTGTATTGATAAAAGGCTAAAAGATGATCAAAGTTACTGTATATATTACATTAAAAAAGGATGTTCTAGACCCTCAAGGAAAAGCAATACATGTTGCTTTAAACAACATGGGATTCGATAAAATTAATGGAGTAAGACAAGGAAAGCTAATTGAAATTAATTTAGATACAAAAGATTTTGATGAAGCAAAAGAACAAGTAAAAAAAATGTCAGAACAGTTGTTAACAAATCCTATAATTGAAGACTTCACTATAGAATTAGAATAAATATGGATGTTTCATTAATTATATTCCCGGGTGCCAATTGCGATAAAGACACTTCGTTAGCCATAAAACATATAACTGGCAAACATCCAAAGCATGTTTGGTATAAGGAAACAACACTCCCAAAATCAGATCTAGTGATTCTTCCGGGAGGGTTCTCTCACGGTGACTATTTGAGATCGGGAGCAATTGCAGCTAAAGCACCTATAATCAAAGACCTTATCAAAAAGTCTGCAGATGGAATATATGTGCTAGGTATATGTAACGGTTTTCAAATTCTTACAGAGTGCGGCCTTCTCCAAGGATCTCTTATAAAAAATAATTCATTAAAATTTGTTTCCCGTAATGTAAGGCTAAGAGTCATAAGAAACGACACAATCTTCACATCAAATTTCAAAGAAAACGAAGATGTTAATATGCCAATAGCACATCACGATGGAAATTTTTATATTGACGACAATAGTCTAAAAAAAATAGAAGAAGAAGGTCGGGTAGCGTTCAGATATATTGAAAACAATGCAAAACATAGCCCTTACAATCCAAATGGTTCACTTAATGATATTGCTGGCGTTTATAATGAGAATTTTAAAATCTTAGGCCTCATGCCCCATCCAGAAAGAGCTATAGATAAAATTACCGGCGGTGATCATGGTGCTAAAATTTTTGAATCAATGTTTCACTCGCTTTCACAATAAGAATAGGAAAAACTGTGAATAAAGAAGATTATATACAACATGGTTTAAACGAAAAAGAAGCCGAAAAACTTTTAGAAGGCTTAGGCAGAGAACCAACCATAACTGAAATGGGAATCTATTCAGTTATGTGGTCAGAACATTGCTCTTATAAATCATCAAGACATTGGTTAAAAAACCTCCACACACAAGGGAAACAGGTTATACAAGGCCCTGGAGAAAACGCTGGTGTAGTGGATATTGGCGATGGTTTAGCGGCAGTTTTTAAAATGGAAAGCCATAACCACCCCTCATTTATTGAACCGTACCAGGGAGCCGCAACAGGCGTTGGTGGAATAATGAGAGATATATTTACTATGGGCGCCAGACCAATTGCTTTACTTAATTCACTTAGGTTTGGTGACATAAACCATAAAAAAACTAAATATCTTCTTTCTGGAGCTGTTAGCGGAATTGGTGGATACGGAAATTGCGTTGGCGTTCCTACAGTAGCCGGAGAAGTTGGCTTCGATAAATCTTACAATGGGAATATTCTAGTAAACGCAATGTGTGTAGGCATAGCAAATATAAATAAAATTTTTTATTCCGCTGCATCAGGCATTGATAATCCCGTTGTATATGTGGGAGCAAAAACTGGAAGAGATGGGATACATGGAGCAACCATGGCATCCGGAGAGTTTGATAAAGATTCAGAAAAAAATCGTCCCACAGTTCAAGTTGGAGACCCTTTTACAGAAAAGTTATTATTGGAAGCTTGCTTGGAATTAATGAAAGAGGATGCGATTATTGCAATTCAAGATATGGGCGCAGCCGGACTAACTTCATCAGCCGTAGAAATGGCAAGTAAAGGAAGCGTTGGAATAGAATTATGTTTAGATGAATTACCAAAAAGAGAAGAAAACCTGTCGGCCTACGAAATGATGTTATCAGAAAGCCAAGAAAGAATGCTTATGGTTTTAAAGCCAAATAAGAAAAAATTAGCAGAAGAAATATTTCTAAAATGGGGGGTTGATTTCTCAGTAATTGGAAAGATTACAGATACAAAAAAAATTAAAGTAATTTACAAAGATAAAGTTGAAGCAAACATTCCAATATGTTCGCTTGCAGACGATGCACCGATGTACGTAAGGCCAATTAAAACAAGAAAAGTAGATAAAAATCTAACACCTCAAAAAACTAATATTAGTTTCAAAGAAATTATATTAAAAATACTAAATTCACCAAATATATGCTCAAAAAAATGGGTCTGGGAACAATATGATAGAACTATAATGGCAAATACTATTGATAAACCAGGTGGAAATGCTGGTATAGTTAGGATAGAGGGTACAGACAAAGCTTTATCTTTATCTTGTGATGTAACGCCAAGATATTGTCACGCAAACGCTTACGAAGGTGCAAAGCAAGCAGTAGCTGAATGCTGGAGAAACATTGTTTCCACCGGCGCCAAACCGATAGCTATAACTAATTGTCTTAATTTTGGAAATCCTGAAAAACCAATTATAATGGGAGACTTTGTTTCTACAATAAATGGAATAAGAGATGCCTCAATAACCCTTGATTTTCCAGTAGTTTCTGGAAATGTATCTTTGTATAACGAGACAGATAGTGTGGCTATCAAACCTACACCAACAATTGGTGGCCTTGGAATTATTGAAGATTTAAAAAATTTATCAACTATCCATACTCAAAAAGATGGTGATATAATTATATTAATAGGAGGAAATGGAAAGCATCTTGGGCGTTCTATTTTTAGGGAAGTTATATTTAACGCCGAAGACGGAGATGCCCCATCCGTTAATTTAAATAATGAATTAAATAATGGTAATCTTATTTTAAACTTAATAAAGAATAAATTCGTTAATTCTGTTCATGATATATCTGATGGAGGATTAATCGTAACAATTGCAGAAATGATAATTTCTTCAAATATTGGAGCAAAAATAACATTTCAAAATAATCTTATAAACTCTACCAGTGATCATGAAAAATTATACGAAGAAATGTTCGGTGAAGATCAATCGAGGTATGTAATTACAGTTTCTTCCGATAAAGTTCAAGATACAATTAATCAATGTACTAAATATGATGTCTCAGCTAATATAATAGGAAATGTTCAAAAAAATAATTTGGAAATTGACGGCTTAGTGACTATATCAAATAATGAACTTATTGATTCATATGAATCAGTTTTACCTAGTATGATGAACATAAAATAAATAGAGTTAACAACATGCCTATGACTTCAAGCGACCTAATAAGGTATATAAAAGAAAAATTACCTGATGCGAATATTGAAATTAATGACTTAGCAGGTGATAACAACCATTATTCAGCAGTTATAACTTCAAATTCATTCGTTGGTAAAAATAGAATACAACAACATCAAATGGTACACGATGCGCTAAAAGATAAGTTAGGCACAGATCTTCACGCCCTAACGATAAAAACTATAACACCAAAAGAAAAAGGATAATAAAATGGCCAATAATGAGATTCAGGATTGGATAAGAAATCAAATATCATCAAACGAAGTTTTATTGTTTATGAAAGGCTCCCCTGAACAACCTCAATGTGGATTCTCAGGACAAGTCGTACAAATGCTAAATTACTTGCAGGTTGACTTCAATAGCGTCAATGTCCTCGCAGATGAAGAAATTAGAAGCGGAATAAAAGAATTCAGCAATTGGCCAACCGTACCTCAGCTATACGTAAAAAGCGAGTTCGTGGGTGGCGCCGATATAATCAAAGAGATGTTCCAAGAAGATGAACTCTTAGATTTCTTTAAAGATAAGGGAATAAAAACAAAGTAATCTACCTTGAATAAAACTCAATTACTAAATTTGGTTCCATTTGAACTGGATAAGGAACATCAGAAAGACTAGGTATTCTTTTGATGGATACCTGATACTTCTCTCTATTGAATTCTACGTACTCTGGTATTTCTCTTTCAGCAGAATCTAATGCTTGAATTACCATAGCAATATCCCGAGATTTTTCTCTTACCTCAACTATATCACCAATCTTTAATCTAGCGCTACCGATGTTTGTTTTTCTACCATTTACCTTAATATGACCATGGTTAATAAACTGTCTTGCTGCAAATACTGTTGGTACAATTTTTGCCCTATAGACAACTGTATCTAGACGCCTTTCAAGAAGACCGACTAAATTTTCACCTGTATCACCTTTTAATCTCACAGCTTCTCTATAACAAGCCTTAAACTGTTTTTCCGTTAGGTTGCCGTAATAACCTTTTAACTTCTGCTTTGCTCTTAATTGTAAACCATAATCTGATACTTTTCCCTGTCTTCTTTGGCCATGTTCACCGGGACCATATTCTCTTCTATTTACAGGACTCTTTGGCCTACCCCAAATATTTTCACCTAATCTACGATCAATCTTATGTTTAGCTTGAATTCTTTTTGTCATTTTCGTATCCTTATATTATTTAAATGGATGCGCCCTCCTAGGCATTAATCTCTTAATGCCGACAGAAATATTGAATTAATCAAAATTTCACGGGTGTATATATTTATTCATTTATGTCTACAGTTACTAGAATGAACTGTCAACAACAAGAATACATAAATCTATTTTTCTTTACTCAAGGCCTTAATTATACCGTGAAACGTTTTTACATCTTTCTCAGTCAAATTTTGCCTTTGAATCATATTTCTTAAATTATTAATCATTGATTTTTTCTTTTCTAAAGGGCGAAAGAAATTTCTACCGCCTAGCTCATCTTCTAAGTGTGAGAATAATTTTATATACTCCTCTTTGGTAGCCAATCTAGTTTTATCGATAGAAAGACCCTCTGTTCTCGGCTTCTCACTTTGCGTCTCTCTACCAAGCTTACCATCAGATGATATCAAAAACCATTCATAAGCGATAAGCAAAACAGCTTGCGCAAGATTCAGTGATGCAAAATCTGGATTCACAGGTGCCATAACCAAACCATTGCATAGAGATATATCCTCATTTGTTAACCCTGATTTTTCTGGGCCGAAAATTATACCAACTTTACTACCCTTGGCAACCATCTCCTTTGTTTTAATCGCTGTATTACGAAGATTTGTAATAGGTTTGATCATATCTCTTCTTCTTGCAGTTGTTGCAAAAACATAATCAAGATCTTGTATTGCTAATTCTAGTGAATCAAATAATCCTGTATTGTCAATAATAACAGATGCGCCCGCAGCTGATCTATAAGCCTTATTATTTGGCCAACCATCTCTTGGACTAACAATTCTAAGTTTAAATAAATTAAAATTTGCCATGGCACGAGCTACTGCACCAATATTTTCACCAAGCTGGGGCCTAACCAGTACTATATATGGATCAGACATTCCATCTGTTTCATATAAATTCTGCATTCCTAAATTTAATTTGTTCATATAATTCTCATTATTAGCAAATAATTTGCACCAAGATGTTGACCGTGTTAAAAATCTTGTTATACCAATGTAAAGTAGATTAATACCAATTTTAATTTAATTGTAAAATTAATTGCACGCTTGTACTAAAAACAAACAAGGAAAAACGACATGCTTGATTTAATGCACATTGCAAAAACCGAAGCTGCTGGAGGAGACTTAAAAAGTCTTTTTACAGGACTTTACCAAAAATCTGATATTCGTCCAAATGGATTTCCAGATGCAATAGTTTGGCAAGGTGGCAATCATGACAATATAATAAATCCAATAACACATTCATTAACAGACGCTTTCGCATTATTAGGAACAGTTGCGGCTATAGATATTTTGGGCCTACCTTTCTATGCAGTCCCAATGTGGTCTCAAATAAGGCATGACTTAAAGCTTGAACCTTTAAGTTGGTTTGGAAATATGCCCGTAACATCTATTAAATGGTCTACTGCTGGCGACGCATATGTAGACGACGGTAACGGTAATAAAGTAGTTGTAATGGGAAAATCTGGAAACGCTCCTTTACGTACACAAGCTGGTGTGTATTGTAATGTTAGACCTTATGGACCAATAACTGTTGTTAGGTGCATGCCTTGCCTACCTTACTCTCAAGATAAACAAAAATTTACTGTTAGCAAAGATACGGGAATAATTCATTCTGAAATGAATACGCCTGGAGTTCAAATGGCATATGCAGCACGTTTATTTCTTCAAATGGTAAACGATACCGGAAAACTAGGTAGAGTAGCATTTAAGCCTACGCAAGCAATGGAAGATGGTATAAATGCAGGATTACTAACTTGGATGCTTGAAGGTACCAAATTTAGTTCAGGTCGAAAATGGGCAGTAAACGCTTATATAGAGCACAAAGAAAATATTGATAAGATTATATCATTACTTCCTAATGATTTTAAAGCAGGAATGGAAAATTGGTCTGGTCAAGTTGAGCAACACATTGCAGATACAAACTATGGCCTCATGTTATGGGATTTAATCGAAAAAAATGATTGCATTATCTTAGCAACAGATCTTGATGGAGATAGGCTAACTGATTTATTAGCGGATGTTTCAGATCCTTTGCGTGCATTTGGACAAAAAGTATTAGATACAGTTGGACAAAAAAGTAATATGCAACAACTTTGGAACGAAATGGGTTATGTAACAGGAAACGGAAGAGATATGACATCCGTAATGCATAGAATGGACGGTCCTCCAATACATGAACAAACTCTTGGTTCCGCCGATGCCATGTTGCTCAGACTTTTAGATGGAGATGAATCAATGGGAGGAACAAAACAACCTTACGATCCCCGCATTCACTTTGTGCTCATTAGAGATGCTTATCTGGATGCAAATCCAGGAAATAAAGAACTTGCACAATGGCTAAACAACGCATTGAAACAATTTGATGATATATACTCGCCAGATAGACCAGGGTTCATTGATGGTTACAAAAAACTAAAGAATACAATTATGCCTTGGGGGAAATAAATTTTATAGTGGAATCTAAAAACATACGTATATTTTTAGATTCCACTTTTAGCTACCAAAATAAACATAGACTTTTTCGATTGCTTTATCGATCAGATTGACATCCCCACCACCTGCTTGAGCCATGTCAGGTCTTCCTCCCCCACCCTTTGAACCAACTTCTTTAGATACTACACCCAGTATCTCATTAGCATTGAAATTGGACAACAAATCTTTGGTTACACCAACTATAAATGACAATTTATCGCCGCCTTCAATTGAGAAGTATATTATTATGCCGGTGCCTAATTTATTTTTAGTCGAGTCCATTAGGCTTCTAAGTTCTTTTGAGCTCGTATTATGCAATGTTTTGATTAAAATATTAGTATTATTTATTACCTTCATGCTGTCAGATTCATTGTCAGTATTTTGATCTAACGCTATTTTACCCTTTAGATCTTGAATATTTTTTTCAAGATCTTTTTTGTTAACCAGAATATGGTTTAATTTATTAAGAAAATCATCCTGGTTAGCTTTTAGCAAATCCGATGCAGAGGAAAACAAATCGTTAACACTATTGAAATAATTTCTAGTAGACTCTCCCGTTATTGCCTCTAGCCTTCGGACCCCAGAGGCAACTCCTTGTTCACTTATTATCTTTATCATACCAATATCACCAGTATTTTTTGCATGTGTACCGCCGCATAATTCAATTGAAAAAGTTTTATCATGAGAAACACCCATGGATACCACTCTAACTTCCTCATTATACTTCTCGCCAAACAAAGCTCTCGCACCCGTATTAATGGCATCGTTGATATTCATTAATTTTGTTGTAATTGGTGTATTTGTTAAAACAATTTTATTAGCAATATCTTCTACCTCACAAATCTGGTCACGATTTAATGGTTTTTGATGGCTAAAATCAAATCGTAATTTTTTGTCATTTACTAACGACCCTTTTTGAGAAATATGATCTCCTAATACGATACGAAGTGATTCATGTAAAATATGTGTAGCAGAATGGTTAGCAGCAATATTTCTTCTATTCTCTTTATTAACGACCTGAGAGACCTCATCATTAACATACAGATCGACATCACCTTCCATAACACCATAATGTAAATGCAAAGATCCAAATTTCTTTTGAGTTTTGTTTACAATAAATTTAGAATCTTTTTTATTTAACAAAAACTCTCCTATATCACCAACCTGCCCTCCAGATTCAGCATAAAATAGAGTATGGTTTGTTATTAAAATAGCTTCTTGACCATGGGACAAAGAATTAACTTTATTATTATCGACAATTATGGAAATGATCTTTGAATTTAGCGAAGTCTGCTCGTAACCTAAAAATTGCGTTGAACCAAATTCTTCTTTTATACTATACCAAATTTTATCATCCAAAGCATCGCCAGAACCTGACCACGCAGCTTTTGCTTTGTTCTTTTGATTTATCATTTGATTTTCAAATTCATCAATATTTACAGAAATACCTCTATTTCTCAATGCATCTTCTGTTAAGTCGAGAGGAAAACCATAAGTATCATATAATTTAAATGCAATTTCTCCAGAAATTTGATCACCATTATTATAACTTTTTGTTTCGTTATCTAGTATCTTTAATCCTCTAGATAACGTCTCTCTAAAATTATTTTCTTCGTAACGTAATGTTTCAACAATTAATGATTCTGCTCTTTTCAATTCAGGAAAAGCACTGCCCATTTCATTGATTAATTTAGGAACTAATTGACATAATAGTGGATCACTATAACCAAGTAACTCAGCATGCCTAGTAGCCCTTCTGCAAATCCTTCGGAGTACATATCCTCTACCTTCATTTGAAGGAAGAACTCCATCAGCAATCAAAAAAGAAGTGGACCTAAGATGGTCTGCAATTACTCTAAAGCTAGATATATTATCTTCTGTGATTTTAGTCTTTATTTGATCACAGCATTCATTAATAATTGAATCAAAAGTATCTATTTTATAGTTATTGTGAGTACCTTGCATAACAGCGGTGATACGCTCTAAGCCCATCCCGGTGTCTATTGATGGATTAGGTAAATCTACTCTTTTATTCTCATTAATTTGTTCATATTGCATGAAAACAAGATTCCATATTTCTACGAATCTATCACCGTCTTCATCCTTGGAACCAGGTGGGCCACCAGATATATTTTCACCATGATCATAAAATATCTCTGAACAAGGACCACAGGGACCGGTATCTCCCATAGACCAAAAATTATCATTTGTTGGTATTTTAATAATCTTTTTGTCATTTAATCCAGATATCTTTTTCCATAAATCAAAAGCTTCAGTATCAGATTCATACACAGTAAAAATTAGTTTATCCTGAGAAAGACCATATTCCTTGGTAATTAAATTCCAGGCTAATTCAATAGAAGTTTCTTTAAAATAATCACCAAAAGAAAAATTACCTAGCATCTCAAAGAAAGTGTGATGCCTATAAGTATAACCAACATTATCTAAATCATTATGCTTACCTCCAGCTCTAACACACTTTTGCGATGTTGCTACCCTAGACGAATTGGGAATCTCTAATCCAGTAAAAAAGTTTTTAAATTGGACCATTCCAGCGTTTGTAAATAATAAGGTAGGATCATTACTTGGCACCAATGGGCCGGAATCTTGTATACTATGACCATTGGACTTAAAAAAGTCTAAAAATTTTTCTCTTACCTGGTTTGTAGTATCATTCATGCGTGCATTATAAACCAGTCGTTAAACTTATGTCTATAAAGATAAACTTTAATCAACTGAACACGCATAATTAAATAATAATATTCATTAAACTGCCTTATCAGAAGCATCTAAAACTTGCTCTTTCGGGGCTTCATCAACAGTTTTTATGTTATCAACACCAGCATCGTCTCTTATCTTTTTTTCAATTATATTAGCTATTTCGGTATTCTGTATCAAGAATTTCTTAGCATTTTCTCTTCCTTGACCCATACGTTCATCACCATAAGAATACCAAGAACCTGCTTTTTCAACAACTCCAGCTTTAACACCCAGATCAATTAATTCACCATTTTTTGATATTCCTTCACCGTACATGATGTCAAACTCTACTTGTCTAAAAGGAGGCGCAACTTTATTTTTTACAACCTTGCACCGCGTTTCATTACCGACAACTTCATCTCTTTCCTTAATTTGGGAAACTCTACGTATATCAATTCTAACGGACGAGTAAAATTTTAGTGCGTTTCCGCCTGTTGTAGTCTCAGGGCTACCATACATTACACCAATTTTCATTCTAATTTGATTTATAAATATAACCATACAATTAGATTTAGAGATTGATCCTGTAAGTTTTCTTAAGGCTTGGCTCATTAAGCGTGCTTGCAAGCCAGGTAAAGAATCACCCATATCACCTTCTAATTCAGCTCTTGGTGTTAACGCAGCAACAGAATCAACCACCACAACTCCGACTGCCCCAGATCTAACTAAAGTTTCAGTTATCTCTAATGCCTGCTCTCCTGTATCTGGTTGTGAAATTAAAAGTTCTTCAATATTAACTCCTAATTTTTTTGCATATGATGGATCTAAAGCATGTTCAGCATCTATAAATGCGCATACGCCACCAGTCTTTTGTGCTTCTGCTATGGTATGCAATGCTAAAGTAGTTTTACCTGACGATTCTGGTCCATAAATTTCTATAACTCTACCCTTTGGAAAGCCACCAATACCAAGAGCAATATCCAGTCCTAGGGATCCAGATGATATTGAGCCTATTTCAACCACAACACCGTCTTTACCTAATTTCATAATAGAGCCCTTTCCAAAAGCTCTCTCTATTTGATCCAAAGCAGTTTCTAGTGCTTTATCCTTAGCATTATCATCCATACCATCCTTATCTACAACACGCAGTGACTTATCTGAATCTCTCATTTTTTAACCTCTTGATTTTTTATATTTTTACATCTCATATCTTTTTGTACCTTTTTTGTTCTTATTTTGTCAAGAACAAAATATTAAAATAATTTGAACTATCAGTTAACCTCCCATCAAAATACTCCCCATTAATATCTAAACATATTTCTGTCATATAAGCAGTTTTTTTGGGAGATAATAATTATAGCCGACATATTCAACAATCTCATAACGATATCCTGATCAATTGTTAGAAAGAACTTTTTTTACCGCTTGATTTAAATCCTGCAAACTAAAAGGTTTTTGTAAAAAATTAAAATCATCAGCTACATCAAGATTCTTTTTAAAAGCTTCCTGAGCATAACCAGATATAAATAATACCTTCACATGTGGATATTTTAGTCTTATTTTTTTTATCAGGGTTGGACCATCAATTTCAGGCATAACCACATCTGATATAATAATATCAATTTTCCGGTCTACTATAGAATCCATAATGTTTAGCGCACTTTCGCCATCTTGAGCTTCAATTACCTTATAACCCTTAGATTCAAGTGCTCTTTTTGCAAATATACGCACTGCATCTTCATCCTCAACCAAAAGAATTGTTTCCTCGCCTGTCAAATCTATATTCGCTTTATAATGAATATCAGTTTTTAAATTCTCTTTCTCAGATATCTCTTCGATATGACGAGGCAAATAAATATTAAAAGATGTTCCACCGCCTCTTCTGTCAGAATCAACTGCAATATAACCCCCGGTTTGCTTTATTATACCAAAAACCATCGAAAGCCCTAGACCAGTCCCTTTTCCAATTTGTTTTGTTGAAAAAAAAGGTTCGAAGATTTTATCTAAATTTATTTCATCAATTCCCTCTCCATTATCAGAAACCTGTATTTGAATATATTCATCTTCTTTTACATTTACTCCTTTAATAACTGGTATAGATTGTTTATTTAGATTACTTGTTTTAATCTTAATTATTCCACTTTCTGAAATTGCATCACGAGCGTTAATAACCAGATTTGTTATCACAGACTCAAATTGATTTGGGTCAACTTTAACTGCCCACAAATCACTTTCATGTTTCACAATAATATCAATTTTTTCGCCCACAAGTCTATTTAGCATACTAATTTGATCTGATATTAACTCTGTTAAGGAAGTCGCCTGGGGTTTTAACGTTTGTTGCCGTGAAAAAGCAAGTAATTGTCCAACTAATGATGCCGCCCTTACAGCATTTTGTTTAATATTATTTATATCGATAAATGAAGATTCTCCTGGTTTGTGCCTAGATAGCAATAAATCAGAAAAACCAATAATTGCAGTCAAAAGATTGTTAAAGTCATGCGCAATTCCACCAGCAAGTTGACCGACTGCTTGCATTTTTTGGCTCTGAGTAAACTGTTCTTCTAGAGATTTTTCTTTAGTAGTTTCATTAATAAAAACAATAATATTAACTTGATCATATAAGTTAGTAAGGCTAAATTTTAATTCAGCGGTCCTATTTCTTGATAAAGAAATACCACTATCAATCTTAACACCCTTACCTTTAATACAATTATCAATTGCTAAACTTAATGAATCTGTATTAATTTCATAAAATAAATCTTCTAATAATAAATTCTCAGTATTATTCTCAAATTCACATAATTCTTTAAATTTTTTATTGAATTTAATTATATTACGATTTTTATCTATCAATGCTAACGGTGCTGGAATTAATTCTAGAAAGTCTTCATTAATATCATTGTGAATATTATTATCTACACCTATGAATTTATATGCAAATATTTTAAGAGGAATAGATACGCTGAATTGGGAAAAAATTAATAAAAATAACGCTATAAACCCAATACTTGTTAGAAAAATTAAAAAAGAAATTAGCGCATAATCTGAAAAAAATAGAAACAATAAAAATATTACAATAATTATTGGGACGACTTTATAATAGAAACCTAAATACATCGGCGAGCCTTAGCAAAAGCCATTGTTTAATTCTTATTTATATCTAAAAACTTTTTCTTTTCGTTCGTGTCTTTCCTGTGCTTCAACTGACAAGGTAGCCGTAGGTCTAGCAATTAATCTACCAATATTAATTGGATCACCTGTTTCCTCACAATAGCCATACGTGCCTTCATCAATTCGTTTAAGAGCTTGATCTATTTTAGAAATAAGTTTTCGTTGCCTGTCCCTAGTTCTTAACTCAAGTGATCTATCTGTTTCTGAAGATGCTCTATCAGCATCATCTGGAAAAACTATATTTTCTTCTTGCAGATTCTGAATAGTAATTTGACTGTTATGGGTTATATCTTCTTTCCACGATAATAGTTTATCATAAAAAAATTTTACCTGATCAGCATTCATAAACTCTTCTTCTTCTGATGGGATGTAGGTATCTGACAAATTTCTCATTCCTTATAATTTTAACATCTTATAAATCAAAACAGAAAAAATAAAAAATATATTTTTTTTTATAAACATTTAATTAAAAGTAATCAACAAAAGTCTTATGTTATCCATAATATAAAAACAAGAAATAAAAAAATTAATTTTTAAGGAATAAAAACTAGTGGATACCTAATTTTTTTTGTAAACTGCTACTAGAAGTTGTGTATTGAAACACTAAATTTTCGTTTGGAAAAACAATTTTATATGCCGCATGAGCCATCAAAGCAGATTCATGAAATCCGGATAAAATCAACTTTAGCTTTCCAGGATATGTATTTATATCACCTATAGCAAACACGCCTGGTAAATTAGTTTCAAAAGTTTCAGTATTCACAGCTATTCTTTTATTATCAATTTTTAATCCCCAGTCTAGTAAAGGCCCTATATTCATAGTTAACCCAAAAAAAGGCATTAAAATATCACAATCCATTTTTATTTTTTGTTCTTCTGATTCTAAAACAACACCAGTTAGCCTATTATCAATTTCAATTATTTCAGTTATTTGACCTATTTTAAATAAAATTTTATTTTCGTCTCTTAATTTCATTACCTTTTGAACCGATGATACTGCTCCTTTAAATTTATCCCTCCTATGAATCAGAGTAATATCCTTTGCAACTTTTTCTAATGCTATTGTCCAATCTAATGCACTATCTCCTCCACCCACAATTACAATGGATTTTCCTACGAAATCATTTATTTTACCTATTGAATAAAGTACTGACTGACCTTCGTGGCGATCAATATTCTTTATTGGCGGCTTTTTTGGCTCAAAAGAACCGCCTCCAGCTGCTATGATAATAATTTTTGCATTAAAAACCAAACCACTGCTAGTTTTTAGTTCATACAACCCATCGTCTATCATCGTTAAAGTTTTAGCTAACTCTGAAAAATGAAAAATAGGGTTAAAAGGTTTAATCTGTTGCATAAGATTGTCAGACAGTTTTTGCCCCGTTATCATTGGGAATCCAGGGATATCATAAATTGGTTTTTCGGGATATAACTCCGCGCATTGACCACCTGGTTTATCTAATATATCAATAACGTGCGCTTTTATACCTAGCAAACCTAATTCAAATACCGCAAATAGACCTACAGGACCAGCTCCGATAATAAGTGCATCTGTTTTTATAATTTTAGTATTCGTTGATTTCATTTTTATCTTTTGATCAGTATTAGCAGAATTAAAATTGACTCTCAGGGGTTTCGACGACTAGTCCATCAAGTTCTTTAGTAATTTTAATCTGACAAGAAAGCCTGCTATTTGATTTAACATCAAATGCAAAATCTAACATATCTTCTTCCATTTCGGTTGCGCTAGGCATTTTATCAAGCCAATTTTTATCAATATAAACATGGCATGTAGCGCATGAACAAGCGCCACCACATTCAGCTTCAATCTCAGCTACATCATTCTTAACAGCAGCTTCCATCAGCGTCTCACCAATATTAGCCGATATGGTTTTATCGTTTCCTTTTATATCTCTAAAAGTGATTTTAATCATTTTATATTCTAACAATCATATTATTTTAGTGTGCTTTAAATTTTATAAAAAAATAAAAACATATATTTAAGTAACTACTTTAGTCTATAGTATATTAATTATGGTTAATAAATTAGAAATACAACTAATTAATCAATTTCCTTAACAAATAGTTTTAAATTTGCTATTCTAAGTTACTAGAAAAATATATTTTTGTAAAAACACTTTAACAAAAAAATTAAGAAATAAAAATGCAAAACAATGAAATACCTACTAAAAGTTTAGAAAAATCTTCTAAGGAAAATAGCAAATATATTAAACTTGGTAACGATTCAGACTCAAAGCCAGCTAATGATGATGATGCGTTTGCAGCTAATTTAATTGAAGAAATAAAAAAAACATCAAGTAACTTTTCTTATATATTTGCATTTCTATCAAGTTTAATCTGGGTACTAGTTTCTGCATTATTTGTATATAATAAATTTGAGATTCAAATCTTAGAAATTAAATCAATAGATATGATTTTTGCAAACCACAACCTCCTTGGCTATATACTTTATCTAGCAATACCAATACCAGTTATTTGGGTTTTAGCGCTATTAACAAAAAGGATAAAAGAATTAAGATCAATGTCGGGTGCTCTTCTTAAAACTTCCCTTAGATTAATTCAACCTGATGAGTTGTCGCATAATGCAATTATGTCATTAGGAAAATCTATTGAAAATGAAGTTTCTACAATGTCAGCGGGTATAGAGAATACAATCAAAAGAGCTCATGATCTTGAAAAAATAGTA
>Ga0055584_100001413_pt1 | contig 23580 bp, 19 predicted proteins | sample OSDHelmetaG_FD_58716 | JGI IMG/M metagenome (GOLD analysis project Ga0055584, IMG submission 58716) | Pelagic marine sediment microbial communities from the LTER site Helgoland, North Sea, for post-phytoplankton bloom and carbon turnover... | ecosystem: Environmental > Aquatic > Marine >...
CGAGTGGCTTCAGGAGGGGAACCAGTTTCTTGGCGTAGGTTTCCGGCGTCAGGATGCCTTTGGCGGCCTTGGAATCCCACCAATCGGCGGAACCGCTAGCCAAGGCGTTTTCGTACATGATGCCCAAGCCGCCGCCGATGCTGAAGAATTCCAGGTTGTGTCGGTCGCGAAGTTTGGCGACCAAGGGAATGACCTTGGCAACCGCCTGTTCAAATGGGGTCACGGACGTGAGCTGCGAGCCGATGTGGATCTGGACGCCGCGCGGCGTGATATTGGGCAGCTTCGCGGCGCGTCGGTAAACGCTCTCAATCTGTTCGAATGGGATACCGAACTTGTTTTCGTAGGTGCCGGTGGTGATCTTGGCGTGGGTCTTGGCGTCCACGTTGGGGTTCACGCGGATCGCTATGGGCGCTTTCTTCTTCAGTTTGCCGGCTATTCGGTTGATGCGTTCGAGCTCGGGCAGGCTCTCGACGTTGAAACAGTAGATTCGCTTGCGGAGCGCGAAGGCAATTTCATCTTCGGTCTTGCCGACGCCGGCAAAGGTGCACTTCCTGGGATCTCCGCCAGCGGCGATCACGCGTTGGAGTTCGCCGCCGCTCACGATGTCGAAGCCGCCGCCCTGATTGGCGAGCGTGCGCATGACAGCCAGATTGCTGTTGGCCTTCATGGCGTAACAGATCAGGTGGTCGAGTGGAGCCAGAGCTTGGTCGAGTTTTTGGAAGTGCCCCTCCAGTGTGCTTTGCGAATAGACGAACAGGGGCGTCCCGTGCTTTTTGACGAGCGATTCGATACTGATCCGCTCGCAATAAAGCTTTTTACCATTGTACGCAAATTCATGCATGGCGGGAAGTTATGCCAGAGCGGCAGGGAACCGGAAAAGAAGAATTGATACTTGGAAGAATGTTGTGATTCGGGGCTTTTCAATGATCGGGCCTTTGATACAAAACCCGCATGCCACGAAAGCTCTCCTCCCTCGCACCCGACTGGTGGGACTACACGACCCTGGATACCGAGATCATTGAAGCGGCCGCATCCTTGACGATGAAGCAGATGGAACGGTTGTCGCGGCCGGGTTTCAAGGTGGTCATGTATGACACTTTGGAGGATTTCTACCTCGCTGAAGCGCTCGAATATATTGATGCGTGGAAGCAATCGACGGCCGACAATCCGGTGGGTATCTGCGGTCCGATCGGTCCGACGGAGCAATTGCCATTGGTTGCACGACTGGTTAACGCGTTGGGAATCGATGTGCGCGACGGACATTTTTGGGGCATGGATGAGTGGGTGATCGATGGCAAGGAAGTCCCGGTGACGCATCCGCTGTCGTTTGAGAAGGCGGATCGCGAGATGTGCTTCAATCGGATCAACAAGAAGCAGCGCATGACGGACGCCAACCTGCATTTCCCGGCGGCGAACACCGCAGCATTCCGCAAGACTTGGGATTCGGGAGTTCGCTGCGCCGTGATGCAGGGCGGGCAGGGCGATATCAAGCATTGGGCCTTCAACGACCCGTTGCGGCGCAGAGGCAAGCACAAGAACGCGCCGCCTTCACCAGCTGATTATCGCAAATTGAAAACGCGGGTTGTGGATCTGCATCCCGTCACGATTGCGCAGAATGCTCGCACGTCGGGGGGCGGCAATGTGACGTTGGTGCCGACTGCCGCAGTGACTGTGGGGCCGGACGAGACTTGGAAATCGGACAAGGTTTCCATCTGGCACGCGGGCACGCATGACAATCCGTTTGGACAACGTTTGACCGCTTACATGATCTCCAAGGGGCTTGCCGACAGCGCGGTTCCGATGTCACTGCTAGCTGATCATCCCAATGTGCAGTTCAATTACTTTCGTGGCGGGATTGGTTCGTGCGATATCGAGATGCACTGATCTGAATTTCACCAGAAGAACAAAAAGGGCTCTCCACCAAGAGAGCCCTTTTGCTTGGAAAGTTGAAAACTTCTCAGGCGGGGATCATGCCGGCTTCCCGGGCGTAGTTGAATAGGCCGCCGGCGTCGACCACGGGCTTGACGTCGCCGAGCGGTTTAAAACTGATTTCTTCGCCACTGGAGTGGATCTTGATGGAGGCCTTTTCCAGATCGACGGTGATTTCGTCGCCGGTCTTGAGCTTTTCACAAAGGCGTTCGGTGATTTCGCAGGGATAGACTTCCCCGGTGGCGACGCAGTTGCGGAAAAAGATGCGAGCAAATCCTTCAGCGAGCACCACGCGACAATTTGCGGAACCTAGTGCGATGGGCGCGTGTTCGCGGGAACTACCGCAGCCGAAATTGCGACCGCCCAGCACGATGGGGTACTTGGTGTCCAATTCGCCTTCGTCAATGAAGCGGGTGGGATAGAGCGATTCCGGTAGGCCCCAAAGCGCGTAGCTGCCGAGCTTTTCATACTCCTCGGCGATCGTGGGCACGAGGTTCAGGAATTCGGCAGGGATGATCTGATCCGTGTCGATGTTGTCCTGTACCACGTAAACCGGTCCGCTAATCACATTTTCCATAGGCGGGGAACTTTGCCGGAATGCAGATGAATTGATCAACAAGTTTTGGGATGGAGGGTAGTGGGGTTTGAAAAGTGTCATATGCTACGAATCAAATCTTGGTTTTGTCGGAGCCTTTCACTGGTAGTATTTGGGATGCAGAACGATCTGACGGAAAGAAAGGAGCGGTGGGCTCGGAAAATGGCGGGAAAGGAAACGACTGTTCCTCGTTCGGAAGAACGATTGCCGCCCGGGCAACACTTGGTGACGGACTATCCAGTCTTGGATCTGGGGATCAACCCGGACGTTTCACTGGCTGATTGGCGATTGGCAATCGGTGGAGAGGTCGAGAAGCCGATCGATCTGACTTGGGAAGATTTTGGCGCACTGGATCAGTTTACAGATACCTGCGATTTTCACTGCGTCACCACGTGGAGTCAGTACGACATGGAGTTTTCCGGGGTGGCTTTCTTCACTTTGACGGAATTGGTGAAACCGACGCCGGATGCGAAATTCGTGTTGATGCAGTGCTACGACGGTTTCACAACCAGCCTGACTTTGGATGCGATGCTGGATGACGATGTGATGATTGCCCATTCTTGGAACGGTGAGCCGCTTTCTCTGGAGCATGGGTGGCCGGCCCGGGTCTTGGTGCCCAAACTCTACGCGTGGAAGAGTCCGAAATGGATCCGCGAAATTCGCTTTTCCGCAGAAGATGAGCTGGGCTATTGGGAGAAGCGGGGGTATTCGAATACGGCTGATCCCTTCACGAACGATCGTTTTTCACGCTGAAATCCCCCGCTAAGTCCGGTGAAATGATGGACTTGCGGCGTGAAGCCGGAGCATGTCACTATTCCGCGCATGAAAGCTTTCCATTTGGCCGCTGTAATGAGTCTGCTGATTTTTGCGATGCCCGCTGAGGCGCAGAATCGCAACAACGGCAAGAAGAAGACCCAAGACTTTACCCATTTCCTGATCACTGACGTGAAAGGTGTCAAGATTCCGGTCAGTTCCATTGCATTCATTGCCAACGGGCGAAAGGAAACGTCGCAAGAATTTGTGGGCGAATTTGACGGGGTCAACGTGATTATTCCGATCAACAGCATCGTGCATGTGCGGCGTCGGGACGAACTGTATCCGAAGTATCCGTGGGAAGTATTGTTCAAGACTGGACGGCAGGTTCGCCTCGCCACTATTCACGAAGGTGAATTCCTGGGGGAAGTTGAGATCGACGACAAAATCAAGGGGCAGTACCGGAAGTCGATCCAAGAAATCGTCGCGGTTGAAGCGACTGAAGTGCGCTACATTCAGGATACCTACCGGCCGGAATAGGCTTCATAAGATCGATTCTATTCCGTTGCGTCTTCAGATTCTGAGGACGGGAGATTCTGCTCTTCGAGTTTTTTGATCAGCACTTCCGCTTTCGACAGTTTGTCTTGGCAAAGCGCAGCCAATTGAGTGCCTTCCTGATAGCGATGCAGCAGGGAATCCAGATCCAACTCATCGCCTTCCATTTCCGAAACGATCTCCTCGAGTTTCCCCAAGGCTTGCTCAAACGGCATTTCATCTTCTTTGGGAGCGGCTTTGCGCGGTTTGGACATGGCGGGAAAATACGATTAGCGTCAACTCTGCGTCGAGAATTACTGTCGTATCATGCAGGCGATTGAACATGTCTTTTGTCCCTACTGCGGACAACAGTTTGAATTGGTGTTGGACCTGTCCGCAGGTCATCAGCAGTTCACCACTGATTGTGAGGTGTGCTGTCGACCTTTTGAAGTCACTGTCGAAACGCGAGACGGAGCGCTTTCGAATATCGAGATCCATGGCTGAAGATCGGCCGGTTGAGGAACTGGTGGATGCTGTGGTCTATGGCGAAATTCCGCTGCGAGGGTTGGATGACGTGTTTGAAGAACTGCGGGCGCGGATAAATCTGGTTTGTGTGGTTTCGCCGGAACTGGGCTTCCCGGATCTTGGATACAGTGGCTTTCGATCTTTTCTGGAACAGATCCTGACAGGCATCGAATCTCCGGAAACCGTGGACGCGTCGCTGGAACTGCAGAGGATTGTTGGTGGGAGCAAACTGAGATGGCTGGACGAAATCGTTCCTTCTCGGTGGATCATTTCTGGCGAGCAGAAGATCAAACTTCGTTACTCGCTTGAAACCGACCCTTCAGAAGGGCATGCCATCGCGCCGGAGGCTGATGTCAGGATCGCCGACTTGTTGGACGTTGATGAGCACCCATTCGTTTGTGAGGGCAGGGTCGCGGTTCGACTGTGGTTGCGTGACCCAAAAGGGAAACGGCTCGATTCCACGTTCGACTGGCCCGTGTTCCGTGAGGGAGAGTATCAGTCGTTCAAAGATGATCTGACGCGAAAGTTTCCGGAAGTGGATTGGTGATGCGGAAACTGGATTCCCGGAGCACACGTCAACCTTTTCGATGGCTTGGTGAATCTTCCGCTGCCTGGCGACAAGCGTCGGCTACCAGAGCCAGTTTTTTCAGGAAGTCTTCGCGCTCAGCTTCATCCAAGACCTTGAGGGCTTCAGCTTGCAGGTCGACGGCGACGTCTCGGAGCTGTCGGTAGAGTTGACGCCCCTTGCCAGTGATCTTGATTCGATACGCCCGGCGATCCCGCTCATGGCGTTTGCGATCCACCCAACCCGCTTTCTGCATTCGTTCGAGCAGGGACGCGATGGTGTTCGGGTCGCTGCTCATCAGGCGGGTCAGTTCGCCTTGGGTGATGCCCTTGCTATCGGTCTCGGTAAGCGTGCGTAGGGCAGTGAATTGGTCGGGAGTGGCACCGGTTTTGGAAATCCTTCTGCGAAAAGCCTGATTGAGGCCGTACCACGCCCGGCGGAGTAGCGGTGGCAGCCGTCGGCGATCCGGTGAATCGATCGGCTGCGAATTGTTTGCTGGTTGGTCCGCCATGGGAGTTCGAAATTTGTTGAGATCGAGAACTGCCTGTCAAATTCGCTTTGCCGTCCGCAGTGCTATTTGAGCAGTTCGCGCTGCCAATTCATCAGATTGGCCCAAGCCGCCTCATTCTCACGCCGGGTGAGACCTTCCATGGTCTCCTTGCTGGCGATCAATGTGGCATCGATTTCGAGTTTCTCGGCGATTGCGTCCCGTCTGGATTTCAGTTTCGCAAAATCTGATTTTTCCTGCTCAGAGGCATGGTAGGAGCGGTTGCGAATTGGATTCGGGCATTGGTCGGACGGACAGGCCTCTCCGCGTTCGATGGCGGCGATCAGATCACGTCGGCGTCGGGGTGAGTATCGGCGCGGAATGAGTCGATCACAGGAATGTCCGGCGCCTGCGGTGTCCGCGATTTCGATCAGAGACTCGTGTTTGAGGACAAAAAACGGCGGTTTGTTGGCGCGGGTCGCCTCATTTTCTCGCCACTTCCAAATTTCCCGAAGGACCGCCATGGCAGGGCGTGAGAGTTTCGAACTTCGTTTGATGCGCCAGACCCGATCGGGATCTGGTGCCACGTTCTTGGTGTTGTCGCTGACTTGGCGGGCACAGCTTTCTTCGCTCCAGGCGAGGCGGTCCTTCTTCTCAAGCTCGGCGATCAGAAGTTCTGACAACTCGCGCAGATGGTGTGTGTCATTACGTGCGTATTGTTCCATTCGCTCTGTGAGCGGGCGTTTGGACCAATCGGATTTTTGTGGCCCCTTTTCGAGTTCAACCCCCAGGAAGTCCTTAACCAAATTGGCCAATCCGAATTGCGGCACTCCGAGCAGCCGCGCTGCAATCATGGTGTCGAAGATTCGGCTGGGGATAAATTCGTGGTGTTTGCTGAACAGGCGCAGGTCGTAATCTGCACCATGGAGGATCAGTTCACGGGGCTGCAGGGTGTCCCAGAGTGGTTGTAGGTCAATGTCGGCAAGCGTATCGACCAATTCGTCGTGGTCGGGATAGCTGACTTGGAGCAGGCAGAGTTTCTCAGGATAAGAATGTAAACTGTCGGCCTCCGTGTCGACGGCGAGCCAAGGCGCTGCCGTTAGTTCTGGCAGTATCTGCTCCAATTTTGACACCGAATCGATCACCGGCCCGTGATTTTAGTGATCTGCGTCAAAAGTGAAATGGAATTCGCCGATTTGCGGCACAAACGGCGGTCTCATGCCTTGAACTTCGGCACTGAGTCGCCATCATTCGGCCCGTGAATTTGTTTTCCCGATTTGCCGAAGCGGCTGACCAACGCTTGTCCAAGACGGCTATTTGCTGGGGTGATGAGGAGTTTAATTACGGTTGGTTGCGTTCTCGGGCCGGCCGCTTGGCTCGCGAATTGATCGAGAATCAGGGGGTGAAACCAGGAGATCGCGTGGCGATCTGGTTGAAAAATTGTCCGGAATTTCCGGCCGCCCTGTTTGGTGTGTGGCAGGCCGGCGGGGTCGTGGTGATGATCAACAACTTCCTCAAGCCGGACGAGGTGGACTTCATCCTCACTGATTCAGGGGCCACGGTGGTGGTTACCGATGGAAGCTTGGCTGAGAAACAGTCGGATTTGGAAGGGCGTGACCGAGGCTGGTCGTTTCTGCGGGTGGAGGATTTCGAAAATTGGTCGGATGACGAAGGTTCAGCGATTGAGCGGAGTGAATCGGATCTGGCGGCGCTGCTCTACACGTCCGGAACGACGGGCCACCCCAAAGGCGCAATGCTCACCCATGGGAATTTCCTCCACAATGTGGCGAGCTGCGAACAATGCTTGGAGATAAAGGATGACGATCGGGTGGTGGTCATCCTCCCACAATTTCACAGCTTCATGTTTACGGTGGGCACCTTGCTGCCGCTGATTTCGGGTGCGGGGATCGTTCTGCTGAAATCGCTGCATCCTTTCAAGAATGTCTTGGTAGAGATCATCAAACGCCAAGGCACGATATTGCCCGCAGTGCCTCCGATTTATCGTTCGCTGGTGAGTGCACCGGAGTTGCCGCCGTTGCCGCTGCGCCTCTGTATCAGCGGCGGAGCGCCGTTGCCGGTGGAGACGTTGAAAGAATTTCAGAACAAATTCCCGTATCCATTGGTCGAAGGATACGGTCCTACGGAAACCAGTCCGGTGGCGACGGTGAATCCGTTGCGTGGACCTTGGAAGGCTGGATCTGTTGGCGTACCGATACCGAACGTGGAATTGAGCATTCGCAATGATGACGGCGGTGAATTGCCCGTGGGCGAGACGGGCGAGCTGTGCATTCGTGGCGGCAATGTCATGCAGGGCTACTGGAACCAGCCAGAAGAAACTTCCGCGACCATCCGTGGCGAGTGGCTCTACACCGGAGACATCGGTCATTGCGACGCAGACAATTATTTTTACATCACCGATCGTAAAAAGGACATGCTGCTGGTCAATGGCATCAATGTCTATCCGCGCGAAATCGAGGAAGTGATCCATCAGTTCGGTGGCGTCAAGGAAGCCGCTGTCATAGGCGTGAAGGACGCCCGCAAGGGGGAGCAGCCCTTGGCCTATGTGGCACCGCTGGATGACGTTGAGATCGACGCAAAAGAGCTGCTGCAATTTGTGCGCGGCAGTCTCGCGGATTACAAGGTGCCGCGGGAGGTGCGCTTCATGGAGGCACTGCCACGCAATTCGACCGGGAAAATACTTAAAACCGAACTTCGCAAACTGACGTCTGCCTAGTGGACACTTGGTGATTGCCACTCACGATTTCAACGGCACATTTGGAAAGCAACGAATATGAAACGAACCTTTGCAATAGGACTCGCGGTCTGGCTGTTGATGCCAGCCGCACGGGCGGTGGAATTCGACGAACTTCAGTCGCGCTGGATCACCAAGACGGTGGGGCAGATCCTGGACATGCACCACTTCCGCAAGCAGCGTCTGGATGACAGCGTCAGCAAGCTGCATTTCGATTTTCTGATCGATCGGATGGACTACTTCCATATGTTTTTCCTGCAGAGCGATGTCGATGAGTTCCGGCTGCGCTACGAGAGCCGTTTGGACAACGCGGTGAGGAAAGGGGAAACCACGCCGGTGAACGAGGTGTTCAATCGTTTCTTGATTCGATTGCGCGAAGCGACGAATCGGGTCGATACACTTGTGAAACAGGACTTCGACTTCACCAAGAAAGAGCGTTTCCAGGCCGATCGTCACAAACTCGGCTGGCCGAAGAACAAGGCGGACGCAGATCGCTTGTGGCATCTACGGGTGAAATACGAACTGTTGAACGGTGTTCTGGGTGGCGATGAAGTGGAGAAGGTGAAGGAGCGCATCCGGAAGCGGTATGCCCGTCTCGCGCGCGACTATCACAAGTATGATTCGTCAGAGGTTTTGCGCGTTTACCTCGCGTCACTCGGGCGCGCATACGATCCGCACAGTCTTTATCAGAACCCGATCGATGCGGAGAACTTCAATATCCACAACGTTGCGATGCAGTTGACCGGAATTGGCGCGGTTCTGACCGAGGAGGATGGTTACACCAAGATCATCCGTCTTTCGCCCGGCGGTCCGGCTGCGCGCAGTGGCGAAGTGCACGAAGACGACCGGATCGTGGCGGTGGCACAGGATGACAAATCTCCGGTAGACGTTGTGGACATGAAATTGAACGACGTTGTCCAGCTCATTCGGGGGGCCAAGGATACGGTGGTGCGCCTCACAATCATTCCGGCCAAAGCCACCGACAACTCCGAACGCAAAGAAGTCGCCTTGATGCGGGACGTAATCCGCCTTGAGGAAGCCTTGGCGAAAGCGTACGTGATTGATCTGCCCGGAAAGAAATCTACGAAGAAATACGGAGTCGTTGATCTGCCGCAGTTTTATGACAAATGCACGGATGATGTGGAAAAGCTCATCGATCGTGTGGTGGAGGAAGGGGCTGAAGGTATCATCCTCGATCTGCGACGCAACGGCGGCGGTCTGCTCGACCAAGCAGTCAAACTCGCGGGTCTGTTCATAGACAAAGGCGATGTCGTGCAGGTGAAAACCTTTCGGGGTGACATCGTGCAGTTGAAGGACAAGGACAAGCGCGTGGCCTACGATGGTCCGCTGATAGTGCTCGTCGGAAAACACAGTGCTTCAGCATCGGAAATCGTCGCGGCGGCACTGCAGGACTACTCGCGCGCCGTGATTGTGGGCGACAAGCATACGCACGGCAAAGGCACTGTGCAGACGCTGCTACCGCTGAAGAACAGCATTCCGTCCGACATTGTTGAAGATCCGGGTAACCTCAAATTTACCATTCAGAAATTCTACCGTGTGGCCGGACACTCAACGCAGAAGGACGGCGTGACGCCGGATATCATTCTGCCGAGTGTGCTCAACGTGTTGGAAACAGGTGAAGCTTATCTGCCGAACGTCATGGAATCGGACAGCATTCCCGCCGTGGATGTCGAAAAGGTCAATCGGGTGACGCCTTACCTAAGCCGCCTGCGGGTGGCCTCTTCCTCCCGTGTTCAAAAGGATCAGGACTTCAAATACATCTCCGAGGATGTGGAGAAGGTGGAGGAGCAATTGAAGGACAAATCAGTCTCACTGAATGAAGCAGATCGCCGGGCGGACAAGAAGGAAACCAAAGACAAGATTGAGGCCCGCAAGAAGGAACGCCGCGCGCGCGCAGCCAACGGCGGAAAGATCAATATGTTCCGCTGGAACAAGCACGACGGCGACGCCAAGATTCAGCTCGTCACCAAAATGGGCCCCGATCCCTACGCGCCGGCTCCTGAAGAGGATGAATCAAAGAAGTCGAAAAAGGCCGATGAGAAAGAAGCGAGTGACAAGAAGTCTGAGCCCGAGAAAAAGGACAAGCCGAAGGTTGATGACGGCGAACCCAAGGTTCCCCATCTGCTGAAGGATCCTCACTTGCGCGAGACGATCAAGATTCTCGTGGATTACGCCCGGATGGCCAACGAAACTTGGTTGGCGGACAAGAAGTAAAGGATGGTGCGCGGTACTGGGTTCGAACCAGTGACCCCTTCGGTGTGAACGAAGTGCTCTACCGCTGAGCTAACCGCGCGCCAGTCGGGGCCGGGGAACCTAAGACCTCGACTCGCACCACGCAAGCGATTTTGATTTCATTTGATCTTTGCTGAGGCCGCTGGCAGCCTGCCGCCGCCCGCAGACGCGAATATCTGGCATGAAACACCAGCTCGAATTTGAAAAGCCGATCATCGAACTTCAGCGCAAGCTGGAGGACCTCAAGTCGCACCATGCTGACAGCGAACTCGACGTCGGTTTTGACGATGAAGTTCAGGCCATTGAGGCGAAGATCGAGCAGACCCGGCGCGAAATTTACTCCAATCTGAGTCCGTGGAACCGTGTGCAGGTGGCTCGGCATCCCATGCGTCCGTTCTCACTGGATTACTGCAACAATGTTTTCGAGGGGTTCAGTGAACTCCACGGCGATCGTCTCTTTTCTGACGACCGCGCGATCGTTGCCGGCTTCGCTCACCTCGACGGTGAAAAGGTGATGGTCATCGGCACCCAGAAGGGGCGTGATACCAAGGAAAACATTCTTCGCAATTTTGGGTCCGCCCATCCGGAGGGCTACCGGAAGGCACTCCGGCTGATGAAGCTGGCCAACAAGTTTCGGCTTCCCATCATTACCTTGATCGATACCGCCGGAGCTTATCCTGGCGTTGGGGCCGAGGAGCGTCATATCGCGGAGGCGATCGCGGTGAATTTGCGTGAAATGACCCTGCTCGAAGTGCCGATCATTGCGCTCGTCCTGGGTGAAGGTGGGTCCGGTGGGGCATTGGGTATCGGCGTTGCTGATCGTGTATTGATCCTTGAGAACTCCTACTATTCAGTCATCAGTCCCGAAGGTTGCGCGGCAATTCTCTGGAAGGATCGCAAGGAAGCATCCACGGCTGCCGCTGCGCTGAAGATTACTGCCGGAGATCTGAATGAGTTGGGGCTCGTGGATGAAGTCGTTCCTGAGCCGATGGGAGGTGCCCATCAGGACATCGCCGCGACATTCAGCGCAGTGAAAGACGTCTTGATTCGCCAACTGAAGGAAGTCTCAGCTCTTTCCAAGGAAGATCGCTTGCAAGGGCGTTATGACAAGTTTCGCGCTTTCGGTCACTTCGAAGAAGCCGGAGCTGCATAGCTCTCGCTACGAAGTCTCATTCGAATCCGGAGGCGATACTCACTCGCTAATCTGACTGTCTTCCAGAAAGGCCGCGTGAACGGCTTTGAGTCCGGCTTCCGCGTCATTCAGACTGATCACCACGGAGATCTTGATCTCGCTGGTGGAGATCATGCCGATGTTGATACTTGCGTCGGCTAGGGTCTCAAACATCTTTGCAGCGATGCCGGAATGGCTACGCATTCCCACCCCGACGATCGAGAGTTTGGCGACGTTTTCGTCAGTAGCAATCTCGGTGAATCCAATTTCCTGTTGGAGACCTTCAAACAGTCTTCTTGCCTTGGGCAGATCAACCTTCTCCACCGTGAATGAGATGTCGGTGGCAGGGGTGTCATCGGCATGACTCACGTTTTGCACGATCATGTCGATGTTCACCGACGCATCAGCGAGGTGTTTGAAGATCCCGGCCGCGGCACCCGGTTTGTCGGGTACGTTGACGAGGGTGACTTTGGCCTGATTCTTATCGAGCGAGGCTCCGCGAATGACGACTCCTTCCATGGCGCTGGTTTCTTCTTTTACAATGGTTCCGGGATTGGAGTTAAGACTGGATCGGACTTCAAAAATAACACCAAATTTCTTGGCGAATTCCACTGATCGCGATTGCATGACTTTCGCTCCGAGACTGGCGAGCTCAAGCATTTCATCATAAGCGATCTCGTTGATCTTGCGGGCGTTCGCAACGATTCGAGGATCGGTGGTGTAGACGCCGTCGACATCAGTATAGATCTGGCAGAGGTCGGCCTTCACGGCCGCCGCGAGGGCGATGGCGGACAGGTCGGAGCCGCCGCGGCCCAGAGTGGTGATGCTCCCGCCCGGTGTCTGTCCTTGGAAGCCGGCAACAATCACCACATTGCCTTCATCAAGGCATTCGTGGACCTGGGTTGGTGTGATGTCGCGAATCTTGGCCTTCGTATGAACACCGTCGGTCTGGATCCCGGCTTGAGCGCCGGTGAGGGAGACTGCGGGGATGTCCATCGCGTGCAGGGCCATGGCGGTAAGGGCGATGGTGGTCTGTTCACCGGTGGCGAGGAGCATATCCATTTCCCGTTCGGTCGGGATGGGCATGATCTGGTGGGCCAGCCCGATGAGATTGTCCGTGACGCCGCGCATGGCGGAAACGACCACCACGACCTGATCGCCACGATCGTGGTATTCCTTGATCCGGTTGGCCACGTTCTTGATCCGATCCGTGTCGGCCACGGATGAACCGCCATACTTTTGGACAATCAGCGCCATTCTCTCTTACAGACCGATGACATCCATGACGGCTTCCTTGGTGGGATCAACCACGGTGGGTTCGAAGCCGGCGTTCTTGATGGCATTGTCCGGGTCCTTCAGTCCATGACCGGTCATGGTGGCCGTGATGACGCTGCCTTCGGGAATCATACCCGCCGCGTGGCACTTCTTCAGACCGGCGAGGCAGGACGCGCTGGCGGGCTCAACAAAGATCCCGTCACTTTGGGCAACCTGCCGATAGGCGGTGAGGATTTCTTCATCGGTGACCTTGTCGATGTGGCCCTTGGATTCGTCGATGGCGTTTCGTGCACCCTGCCAACTGGCGGGGTTGCCGATGCGGATGGCAGTGGCGACGGTGTTGGGTTCCAGAACAGGTTCGCCATCGACAATCGGGGCTGCTCCGGCGGCTTGGAATCCAAACATGCGTGGAAGCCGATCCGACTTCTTGACGGAGAAATACTCTTTGTAGCCTTTCCAATAGGCAGTGATGTTGCCGGCATTGCCCACGGGCAGAAAATGGAAATCGGGCGCGCGCCCAAGCTGATCGCAGATTTCGAAAGAGGCGGTCTTTTGTCCTTCGATACGAAACGGATTGATGCTGTTGACGACTTCGGCCTTACCGGTTTCACCCAGTTCCCGCACAATGCGCAGGGCGTCATCGAAATTGCCGCGAAGTGCGACAGTGGTGGCTCCGTAGAGAAGGGCCTGCGCCATTTTGCCCAGAGCGATCTTGCCATCGGGGAGGAGGACGACGCATTTCATCTTGGCGCGCGCAGCATACGCTGCGGCGGCGGCAGAGGTGTTCCCGGTGCTGGCGCAGATGACGACTTCCGCTCCGCGTTCCTTGGCTTTCGACATGGCCATGGTCATGCCGCGGTCCTTGAACGAACAGGTAGGGTTCAGTCCCTCGTATTTAAGATAGAGTTCGAACTTGCCGCCGATGTTCTCGACAAAGTTTGGCGCTGGTACCAGTGGGGTGCCGCCTTCACCGAGCGAAATGACCGGCGTCGAATCTGTAACGGGGAGATAACGACGGTATTCCTCGATGATTCCACGCCAGTGCTTCAATTGGGTCGGGTTTTCACTCATTTCAGTCAAATTGTTCCACGCGGATCATGGCCGGTTTGCCTTTGACGGCAGGCAGCTTCGCGATTTTTTTCAGAGCGGCCTGCATTTCGCGGTTTGGCGCGTCGTGAAGCATCAGGATAACGGGCACGGAATTCCCTTCGTGTCCTTCGGGCTGAATGATCGAGGAAATGCCGATTTTTGCGTCTGCAAGGATTTTGGCAATCCGCGCAAACACACCTGGTTTATCGATGACACTCAGCCGGACATAGTATTGCGAGACAATGTCATCCATCGGGCAGACGGCGCCGTCGCGTTCGTGCGGGACGAAGGCGGGAATACGGTTCTGAGTGCCGATTTTGAGATCCAGTGCAGCGTCGGCAATGTCGCTCAGCACGGCGCTGGCCGTGGCGTCCTGCCCGGCACCGTGGCCGCAGTAAAGAGTGTCGCCAACAATATCGCTGCGCACGAAGACCGCGTTGAACACATCATTGATGTTGGCGAGGACGTGATCCTTTGGGATCAGCGCCGGGTAAACTGCAGTTTGAATGGGGGCAAACCCGTTGGCCTTCTTTTTGGGGCGATTGACCGGGGCTGGTTGCTTCACGACGCCCAGCAACTTGATTGTGTAGCCCAGTTGCGCGGCAAACTGGATGTCCATTCCAGTGATTCCTTCAATGCCTTCGACGTAGACGTCTTTCTCGTTCACCCAAAATCCGTAAGCAAGCGATGCGAGGATGCCGGTCTTGTGGGCGGCATCGAAGCCGCCGATGTCGAGTGTCGGATCGGCTTCGGCGTAGCCCAGCTTCTGAGCATCGGACAGGACTGCGTCGAAATTGGATTCGCCCTGACACATCCGAGTGAGGATGTAATTGCAGGTGCCATTCATGATGCCGTGAAGACTCTTGATGCGGTTTCCGATCAGGGCTTCGCGTAGCACCTTGATGATGGGGATTCCACCTCCAACGCTGGCTTCGTAATACAGGTTCACACCGTTTTGCTCAGCGATCGTAAACAGCTCTTCGCCGTGGGCGGCCAAGAGGGCCTTGTTGGCGGTAATCACGGATTTGCCGTTTTCCAACGCCAAGCGCACCACTTGGCGGGCAGTCTTGACCCCGCCCATCAGTTCAACCACGAGGTCGATCTTGGGATCTGTCGCGACCTCGCTCCAATTGCTTGTGAGCAAAGGCTTAGGAATGTGGACCGCGCGCGCTTTTTTCAGCTTGCGCACGGCCACTTTGGCAATATGGAGCTTCACCCCCAGTCGGGACGCCATCAGGCTGCCATTTCGTTTGATGGCCTGATATACGCCTCCGCCGACGGTGCCGCCGCCAATCAATCCTAGCGTCACTTTCCGCATTGGACCGGGGAGCGTGCCGGGAAAGGATTTTCGCGACAATTCCAATCTGAAAAAACTTGGAAACAGTCGCGGCATTCAATCTCCAAGTTCGATGCCAAGTCAGGCAATGGAGTCACGATTGGTCAGTGCCGAGAGTTCGATCGCTTTCATTCGTGATTTTAGATCCTGAACAAAGATAGGCGCGACCGTGGGCACTTCAGCTTGGTTCTCAAGTAGTTGATCAGTTCCTTGTAGTCTGCCGAATCAACCGGATGGGCCGGCACGGAAATATTCAGATGGTCTCCGCTGGAGAGGGGGGGGGGCGTTCTTTTTCGCGCGCGGATGAATCTATCAGCGAGGACCGGACATTGGTTGCTGAATCACAGGGTGCCGGTAGAAGAGTCTTGATTTACTCACGTGGTGGACGACGACTGAAGCTAGCCTAATGGGTGCTCTCGATTTCGGTGATCCAATAGCGTTCCTGATTGGGGGGAACCACGTGTTGCAGGCTGTCGCAGCCTAGAAAATCAACATGTTGTGCGCAGTTCGCCACATACGTATTCCCATCCACAAGATGTTGGGATTCTGAGCTTTTCTCCCTGCATTTGATACGTCTACGTGGCTATTTCTAGCTGATTTAGCCGGGCGGAATAAGGAAAACCCTGTTTTTATAGAGTTTGAGTGAATAAAAAAGTAGTGGACATAGATAAGAAATTTGCCTAATAACGAATGCAAATGCACCACATTGGTGTGCGGGCAATCGGTTTTTGTTCGCATTTTAACTAGTTAAAAGAACCAAAATAGACAGTAAGTAATCCTTAGCAGGAGGAACCAAAAAACTATGAAAATCAATCAATGGACACGCGCTCTTATCGCCACTGGTGTGGTGGGTATTGGCGCCGCAGCTCAGGCTGAAGAAGCTCCGGCCAGCCAAGTGCTGACTGCTGTTTCCGGCACGCAACTGAGTGGTTATGTTAGCACCTCGGCCCGTTGGGATTTGAGCTCAAAAGCGAATCCCGGCTTCAACTACGCCGGTGGCAAGAACTCCGACGGCTTCAGCTTGGATGTTGTTGACCTGACTATCGAGAAGCCTCTCGACGAAGGCGAATGGTCCGCCGGATATGTTGCTGAGCTCTGGCTTGGTCCTGATACCGCAGGATTCGGCCCGACTTCGGGTGGCGCAAGCGGTGGTATGTCAATTCGTCAGGCCTATGTTGCCCTCAATGCCCCGGTTGGTAATGGCGTTGTCCTGAAGATGGGTGTCTTCGATACGATCGTTGGCTATGAGTCCAACGACAACCCGGAGAACCCCAACTTCAGCCGTAGCTTCGGTTATGGCTTGGAGCCGTTTGCTCATACTGGCCTCTTGGCCAGCTATCAGATCTGTGAATCAGCGAGTGTTGTTGCAGGCGTCGCAAACTCTCAGAACACTGCAGGTGCGAATGCTGGTGCTGCTGGTGTTGGATCGCTCCAGACCTACATGGCTGGCGTGTCCTTCACTGCTCCCGACAGTCTCGGCCCGCTGGCTGGCGCAACCGTGAATGCCGGTGTGATCGACGGACGCACTACCATTGCTGGTGCTGCTGGTCCTGACACCACTCACATCTACGTCGGTGGCACGATTCCGACACCGATCGAGAACTTGAACCTTGGGTTGGCTTTCGATCACGTGAACGTTGACGGCGGCGCTGATTCTGACGCGCTTGCCGCATATGTTTCTTACGGCGTGTCCGATAAGTTGACGATCCACACCCGTGCTGACTATGTGGATGACAACGCTGGCACCTTCGCTGGCGCTCCTACTCCAGGGACTGGCGCTTCCGCTATTGCGGGTGCGGCCGAGCTGTTTGGTCTGACGGTGACCGCAGATTATGCGCTGTGGCAAGATGTTCTGACCCGTGCGGAATTCCGCTGGGATCGTGACCTCTCGGCCGGTGGTCATCTTCCGGGTAATGCCGGTGGGGCAACTGGTAACACCCACACCTCTGTCTCCTTGAACGTCGTTTATCAGTTCTAGACTGAATCAATCGATTCTTACAAAACCCCTTCCGGTTACCGGAAGGGGTTTTTTTGTGCCGTGAGAGATCTGAGATTCCGAACATTTGCGAAATCGGCTAGGCTCGGCCTGTGAAGCGCCGCGGTGAAAATGGATTCATCCGCCGGCTCCGAATCTATCAGTGGTTCTGGAGTAAGGCGTGGTGGCGTGCCTTCAACCTGCGCGAGCATGTCAAGGTCACGGAGGAAGCGCTGCATCTCTTATTGGCGGCGATGGTGGGCGTCGTGTGTGGCCTGGTGAATTACGGATTTCTGTGTGGGGTCGGCGGCGTAAAACAGTTGGTCCTCCACAGTGGCGGAGATTTGGTCGGTATTGCGGAGCATCTCGAGTGGTGGATGCGGATGCTAGTTCCGGCGGCAGGGGGGGGGATGGCGGGACTCGTTTTGCATTTTGGAATGCGGTTGGCAAGGCGGAGCGGGGGGAGTTTCATGGAGGCGGTCGTGGTGGGCGATGGGCGATTGCCGTTTGGACGAGGTGTGGTTAGGGCGACCTCATCGTTGATCAGCGTCGCGACAGGTGCCTCGATCGGCCGTGAAGGTGCCATTGCCGCACTGTCGGCCACGATTGCATCAAAATGCGGTCAGCTTGCAAATTGGCCGCCGTACCGATTGAGGCTCTTGGTAGGCTGCGGTGTTTCGGGCGGGATAGCGGCGGCGTACAATGCGCCGATTGCTGGAGCCATTTTTGCCGCGCACATCGTGTTGGGGAACTTCTCGATGAACATTTTTGCACCACTCGTGACGGCATCAGTGGTGGCGACTCTGATCTCGCGAAGCTTCTTTGGCATTGATCCGTGGTATGAGGTTCCGGCGTTTGAGTTCACTCACTTGTCGCAACTGTATTGGTTCTGTTTTCTGGGAATCTGGTCCGGGGTTGTCGGGGCGATGTTTCTGAGGATGATTGAAGGCGGCAAGTTGTTGTTCAGCCGTCTGCGCTGTCCGCTTTATCTGAGGCTGGCCTTGGGGGGCCTGATCGTCGGGGCCATCGCTGTGGAGTGGCCGGAGGTATGGGGGAACGGTTATGCCGCAGCGAACCGGGTGCTGACGCATGACTTGCCGTTGCTGCTGATCCTTGGAATGTTGTTTGCGAAGCTGATGGCCACAGTTGCGGCGGTTGGATCCGGTATGGTGGGCGGGATCTTTACGCCCACGCTGTTTTTGGGAGGCAGCGCCGGCGCCGCGTTTGGGTTGCTGTTACAGAGCGCAGATTATGCGGTGGGATTGCCGACTCATGTGTTCGCGCTTGTTGGAATGGGAGCGGTGCTGGCGGCGACCGTGCATTCACCTTTGTTGGCGATGATCATGATTTTTGAGATTTCCCAGAACTACAGCATGATGCCGCCGTTGATGTTGAGTTGTGTGTTGGCCTCGACCGTTGCGCGGTATTTGCACCCTGGTTCCGTCTACACGGCTGCGGTCGCGGAGCGTGGTGTGGAGTCGATCGACGACGATACCACGCTGGGGGCGTCACACCAGAATCGCATCGGAGACATAATGCGTCCGCCCGTACCTCCGATTCGAGTGAACACTGCGTTGCCGGATATCGCTGCACAATTCTTGAAACATACCTTCAATTATTTGCCGGTGATCAACGAAAAGGAGCATCTGGTCGGGCTCGTTGCGTTGCACGACGTCAAGGATCACCTACATCGGGGAGAAAGTCTCAGGAGCGTCATTGCCAGTGAATTGATGATTCCCGTGCCCCAGGTGCTCACGCCCAATCAACCGGTGATTGATGCCCTGCCAAGTCTGCTGAAAAGCGACCAGCGGAATATCCCGGTGGTGAATGATTTGCGAGAACGCAAGATGGTGGGTGCCGTATCGAAGTCGGAGGCTCTCGGCCTATTGTCCGAGACGATTGCCGCGAACACTCGGCTGCACTCCCGTTGAACCCGGGTTCAACGGGTTTCGGTTGAAGAGCTGGACGCGTAGCCCAACGAAATTCCTTCAATGCCTCTCGTCTCTTCAACTCTCCAACCGCCCCACAAAAACGAGAAGCGGGTGGCGCTATTAACGCACACCCGCTTCTACCCCAACAACCAAACCAACTTCGCAAGTTGCTATTGTAACCTGCGGATCTATAGTCCCTCTTTTCTCAGATCCGGCTATCCGGTAATTTTCTGATCGATGTCAGAGAATTTCGGACATTTGTGCATTGGGTCCGATAAAACCGAGAGATTCGCTGGAATACAGCTGTGAACCGGTGATTTCTCCGGCTAGATTTTTTTATGCGGATCGGAAATCTTAATCCTGACACCAACATCGGAGCCAGTGCCTGGCTGCTTGAAATTGACGGGCACAACCTCTTGATGGACGCGGGCACCCATCCAAAGCGGGATGGCTGGGACAGTCTCCCGCACTATCGCGAGATCCGTGACTTGGAACTCGATGCGATCGCTCTGACGCATTGCCATCATGATCACGTAGGTTCGCTGCCCGTAGCGATGCGTGAGCATCCGAAGGCGCACGTCATGATGACCGAACTGAGCTACTTCATTGTCGAGCGTGTGCTGCACAATTCAGTGAACGTCATGAAGCGTCAGCGCGACGAACTTGGCATTAGCGAATACCCCATGTTTACCCATCGTGAGGTCGACGATTTGGCACCCGTGTTTCAAGGCTTCAAATACAATCGGGAAATCGAGTGGGCCGGCTTTCCGGAGCCGGGCATGGGAGGCTTGTCACCGACCTTGGAGTTTTACGATGCCGGACATGCTCTGGGTTCGGCGGGAATCATGGTTCGCGGTCAGCACGAGACGGCATTCTACACTGGGGACGTTTGTTTCGCTGATCAGACCCTCTTGAAGGGCGCGCGCTTTGAAGACGTGAAGGCCGACGTTCTCATCATGGAGACCACCCGTGGGAATCGTGAAGTTCCAGCAGGGATCACAAGGGCGACGGAGATCCAACGCCTGATCGAGACCATCAATGAGATTCAGGAGGCGGGAGGCAGTGTGTTGATTCCATCGTTTGCACTGGGAAGAACGCAGGAGATTCTCGCCACCCTGGCGTTGGCCATGAAGGAAGGCGTGCTGAAATCTCAACCGGTGCACATTGGCGGACTTGGCCGAGTCTTTACTGAGATCTACGATTTGGAGGCGCATCGGGCGAATCGCAATCACAGCAACCTCATGTTGAATGAAGAACTGCAGTTGCGCGTGCTTGATCCCCGAAAGGCGGCTGCGATGAAACTCGGAGGAGGGAAACTGTTCGTAATGACTGCAGGAATGCTGAGCGAAAACACGGCTGCTCACGCCCTTGCGGCACGAATGCTCGCGGAAGAGCAGCACGGGATTCTGTTCGTTGGGTATGCCGATCCGGAGACGCCCGGCGGTAGATTGCGAGCGACGAAGCCGGGAGACACATTTTTCTACAGCGAATCGTTTGGTGAGATCAAACATGGTTGCCGGGTTGAGCAATTTGATCTGACCGCTCATGCGAATCGTGATGAATTGCTGGATCTGGTAGGGCAGGTGGAACCCAAAAAGGTTCTGCTGGGACATGGCGACACAGATTCCCGGGAATGGTTCGCCGAAAACATCCGAGCGAAGCACCCTCGTATCGAAGTTCATCAGCCGGCCCCCGGTGAGTTTCTGGAGCTTTGACTTTCGGTTCGCCGAAAATGCCGGAATTGGCCCTATCTGTGCTTTCCTAAGCCCTATCCATTCGCTAAAACGGCTCACGCGTGTATCTGGAATATTTTGGCCTTACTGAGCCGCCGTTCAATCTGAACCCGAATCCGCGGCTCCTATACTTCACACCGAAGCATCGGGAGGCGCTGAATCACATGTTATATGGGATTCGTGAGCGCAAGGGCTTTGTCCAGCTCACCGGTGAAGTCGGTGCCGGCAAGACGACTCTCTGTCGCGCCATGCTGGAGCAGCTGGGCAGCAATTTCGCCACGGCGCTGATCCTGAATCCCGTGCTGAGTCCCGATCAGCTGATGAAGGCGATCGCGATGGAGTTTGGGATCGATGTGAAGGGGTTGGACCGTCTCGAAACCGTGGCGGCGCTCAATGAATTTCTGCTCGAGCAGGTGATGATCGGCAATGATAGCGTGCTGATCATTGATGAAGCACAGGATCTCACCCCGGAATTGCTCGAACAGGTGCGTCTGCTTTCCAATCTGGAAACTGATGACCGAAAGCTCCTGCAGATTGTCCTGCTGGGACAGCCTGAGTTGCGAGATCGTCTGAATGACCACAGCCTGCGGCAGCTCCGGCAGCGCATTACGGTGCGCTTCCATTTGCCACCTCTGAATCAGGGCGAGGTGGGGGAATACATCAATCACCGACTGGTTGCCTGCGGAGCAAATGGTGCGCCTTGGTTTACAACCATGGCTTTGTGGCGCATTTTTCGGTATAGCCGCGGAATTCCCCGTCTAATCAATGCGCTCTGCGACAAGTGCCTGTTGGCAGGCTTTGTGAAGCGTCGTGAGCGTATCGATTTCCGGATGGTCGGTCGGGCCATCAAGGAACTCGAAGGTTCAATCCGGGTATGAGTCTGATCAACGATGCGCTGAAACGGGCAAGCGAGGCGGAAAAACGCCACGCTGGCCTCAGCTCGTCAGGTCCAGGAGTCAGGCCGTCGGGACGTCGTGGGCCGAAGGGTCCGGAGGCACTTGGTCCCCCGATGAAAGTCGCTCCCAAGCAACGTCGGGAACCCATGATCTCGTCCGCTCTGGGCGTTGCCATCATTGCGATCTGTCTCGCGGTCATCGGCGGCAAACTGATCTACGGTTGGTGGACCAGTCGCCCTCAGTTCGCGCTGCGCAATTTGCCGGACGGAGTTGATCCGCTCGAGGCGATGATAGTTACGAAGAAGACGGCCGAAGAGAAGGGGATGATCCACGTGACCGCGGAGGGTGTGGGTTTTCCCCAAGCAAACAATCTGACCGATGTCACGAACCGTGTCTCAACGAATTTCGTTGCGGGTGCGAATCATTCGAACGCGGTTGCGCTTGTCTCGAATACTGTGCCAGCCACGGTCACCAATGCCGCGGTGATCGTGCAAACGAATGCCGTTCCTGTGGTTCCTTCACCATCCACAAATAATCCGATCCCTGTGAAGATTGTCAGCCCCACGCCGGTCGCGAAATCGGGTACCCCGGCAGGGCCCACCATCTTGATCGCAGAGACTATTCCCGCACACCGATCAGCCAAGGCATTGACTACCGGATTGACTCCGTCTGCTGGCCCTAAGCCTTCGATGACTCCAGCCAAACACAAGCCGGGCAAGGCCTTTGACGGCCAGATGACGGAAGTCGATAGCAAATCCGAATTTCCGGTCATCCAACTGCAAGGAATCATCATCAAGAAGAACAACGCGACCGCCTTCGTGAACAACAAAACCTTGAGGGTTGGGGATTCTGTGCAGGGTGCCGAATTGGTCGAGATCGCGTTGCAATACGTGAAGTTCGCCAAGGGTGGCGTCGAAAAGAAATTTTTCCTGCTTCGTTGAGCAAGCCGGTACCGCGTGGTCAACCCTTCCAACGATTCTTCCTCGGCCGAATATCGGGCCAGACTGTTGGCTTCGCCCGAGACAGACTCGTTCCGTTTGATCCATGGCGCGGCCGATGGTTATCCGGGCCACTTTGTGGAACTGCTGGGTGATTGGCTGCTTTGGGAATGCGACGATCCCAATGATCGAGACCTGCCGCAGTTTGTGAAGGACCTAGCGGATCAATATGGCGCTGCCGGCGTCTACTCCAAGCACCGATCTCGTTACGTGCGTGGTCATGCGGTGGAAAACGCCTCGCCGAAGTTGGTCTCGGGTTCACCCGCGCCTGAGCGATTTGCCATCCGTGAGAACGGAGTCTCCTTCGAACTGAGTTTTGCGGAAGGTTACTCATACGGGTTGTTTTTGGATCAGCGCGAAAACCGGCACTGCCTTGTTGATCAGTCGATCACGGAACAGTTGATGACGTCGCGCCGGGGCGAGAGAGCGCTGACAGTATTGAACACGTTTTCGTATACTTGCGGATTCTCCGTGGCGGCCGCGAAGGCGGGTTTTGAAACCACGTCGCTTGATCTGTCGCGGAAGTATCTGGATTGGGGGCGCCGAAATTTCGAGCTGAACGGCATCGATCTGTCCGCCCACGACTTCATCTATGGTGATGCGTTTGATTGGTGCCGCCGCCTCGGCCGCAAAGGGCGCCGTTTTGACGTCATCATTCTTGATCCACCCACTTTTTCGAAATCCAAGCAGTCAGGAGTGTTTCGCGCGGAGAAGGATTTCGGCAATCTTGTGAGGGCTGTACTACCAATGCTGAATGAGACCGGCCTGCTCTTTGCCTCCACA
>Ga0055584_100001414_pt1 | contig 23572 bp, 23 predicted proteins | sample OSDHelmetaG_FD_58716 | JGI IMG/M metagenome (GOLD analysis project Ga0055584, IMG submission 58716) | Pelagic marine sediment microbial communities from the LTER site Helgoland, North Sea, for post-phytoplankton bloom and carbon turnover... | ecosystem: Environmental > Aquatic > Marine >...
TTGAATTATAGAATTATCGAATTATCGAAATACAGAATCTTTCTAAGGTTCAATAAATTACGCTATGCGTCATTCAGAGCGCAGCGAAGAATCTCTATTCTCTTTTTTCTTTACAAACTAAGTTCTGGTCTATTGTGCTAACCCCAGATACCCATTCACTATTAGCTATACTTAAAACGAACTACTCACAACAAGTTCCTTCGTTCCATGACTCCAATCATAGAAGCCTTCGCCAGTTTTAATGCCAAGTTTACCGGCGTTCACCATATTCACTAACAATGGACATGGCGCATACTTTGGATTTCCAAATCCGTCGTATAAAACGTCTAATATTGCTTTACAAACGTCTAATCCGATGAAATCGGCTAATTGCAACGGACCCATTGGGTGTGCCATTCCCAGTTTCATTACGGTATCAATTTCATTCACGCCGCCCACACCTTCAAATAAGGTATAAATAGCTTCATTGATCATTGGCATTAAGATTCTATTGGCGATAAAGCCAGGATAATCATTGGCCATAGCTGGTACCTTACCTATCTTCTTGGATAATGCTTCAATGGTATCAGTAACTTCTTTAGACGTAGAATAACCGCTGATGATTTCAACCAACTTCATCACAGGAACAGGATTCATAAAGTGCATGCCTATCACTTTTTCTGGTCGCTTTGTTGACGCAGCTAATTCCGTTATGGATATCGAAGACGTATTGGTGGCCAAAATGCAATGTGCTGGAGCAGAATCGTCCATTTCTTGGAAGATTTTCTTTTTAAGATCCAATCGTTCGGTAGCAGCTTCAACAACTAAATCACAGTCCGCAACACCAGTCATCACATTTATGTGTGTACTAATGCGTTTTAAACTAGCCGTCTTGTCATCTTCTGAGATCAGACCCTTTGACACTTGTCGGTCTAAGTTTTTAGCAATGGTTGCCAACGCCTTGTCTAAGGCCGTTTGCTTGATGTCAATCAAATTAACCTCATAACCATTTTGGGCAAATACATGGGCAATGCCGTTTCCCATCGTTCCAGAACCAATAACTCCAACTGTTTTCATACGTGTGTTTTAAGGGGGGCAAATTTAGCAATTGTGACTAATACTAGTCAACCAAGTTGAGGACTAATCATTTGGATATAAACAATTAATCAGAACCGCAGCCGAAACCCCATGGACGGCATGACTCTTTGGTTCGCAACGATAAATCCTGGCTTTGGCTGAAAGGCCAAATCTTCATTCACGTCAAATTCGCGAAGATGCGCATCCACATTGGCATCTATGATTTGCAAAGCGTAAAGCAACCCCATTCCTAGAATCATCTGATCGCGCTTTTTACGATAATAATTACGTTCGCTCCTTATCTTGTCGACTGCCAAAGAGGGATACAAATAATTTGTAGTGGTTGAGTCATCGTCTAGTTCAGCAATGAGCGAAGACTGGTAACCTTTTAAACTATCAGTATTGAATTTTAAACCATACAACAATCCTCCGCCAGCCGCATAAATCAATCCCACCTTCCAGTATTTGCCATTATACACCTGACCTAATCCAGGGATAATGGCCGACATAATGGTGGCTTTTTTAGGGCTGTGTACTTCGTTGGAGTCTTTTAAAGGTACGAAAGCGTCGTATTGGTGAATCATGGCACACTGCGATCTAAAATCGAATTGTGCTTGGCAACTGCTACTAACAATGCCTAATACTATCAGAATGAATACGTTTCGCATCATGATTGAAATACAAAATTAGTCCAAACCGCGAATCACTTTGAAGAAATCGACTAAATATGTCTAAGCTTCTCTAGAATGTCGGCTAGATGCGGTTTGTCGTCAAAATGAATGACAATTTTGCCTTTCTCTCCTTTTACCGATGCAAATTCAACAGCCGAACCCAATCTGTCTACCAACAAGTCTTTATAAGGTTTAAACTCCCGATAATTTGCTTTTGGTTCGTTTGACGCTGTGGTAGTCGTTGTAGTGGTAGATGTTTCGGTAGGCACAGTACCTGTAGATTGGTATTCCTTTACCAACTCTTCAACTTTTCGAACAGACAAGCCTTCTGCCACCGCGCGTTTGCAGATATAGTCTTGCACTTTTGGATCTTCGATGGTAATCAAGGCTCTAGCGTGGCCCATGGATATTTCGTTTCTTCGCAGAGACGACTGAATTCCTTCTGGAAGCTTCAATAGGCGCAGGTAGTTGTTAACCGTGCTTCTTTTTTTACCTACACGATCTCCCAATTCTTCTTGTCTTAAACCACATTCATCCAAAAGGCGCTTATAACTCAATGAGATTTCAATCGCATTTAAGTCTTCACGTTGAATGTTCTCAATCAATGCCATTTCTAGCATTTCTTGGTCGTTGGCTAATCTTACATAAGCAGGTATGCGCTCTAAGCCAGCAATGATGCTCGCTCTAGTTCTTCGTTCCCCACTGATTAACTCATATTTTTCCGAACCAACTTTTCGGACGGTAATCGGTTGGATAACACCATGAATCAAGATAGATTCAGCAAGTTCGCTCAGTGCTTCGTCTTCAAACTCGTGGCGAGGTTGAAATGGATTCGCGACTATATGTGATAACGGTATCGTCGCAACTGAATTAATTGCTCCTTCTGATACCAACGTAACGTCGTCATTAGAACTGTCCAACAACGCCCCTAATCCTTTTCCTAATGCGTTTCGTTTTGCCATTACTGTAATATTTTCTCTGCTGTTGCCATTTTAGTCATGCCGTTTTTCTGTAATATCTCTCTGGCAAGGTCTAAATAGTTGACACTGCCACGAGCAGTTGCGTCATGCTCCAACACAGGTAAACCGAAGCTTGGTGCTTCACTTAACTTCGTATTTCGTTGAATAATGGTTTCAAAAACCATTTCTTGAAAATGCAGTTTCACTTCATCAACCACTTGATTAGACAATCGCAAACGACTGTCGTACATCGTTAACAACAAGCCTTCGATCTCTAGATTAACGTTTATACTGCGCTGAATTATTTTAATCGTGTTCAATAATTTACCCAAACCTTCTAAAGCGAAATACTCGCATTGAACTGGAATAATGATTGAATCAGATGCCGCTAATGCATTTGTCGTAATTAAACCCAATGAAGGCGAACAATCAATGATGACGAAATCGTATGCATCACTTACACGAGATAAAATACGCTTCATCAGCTTCTCTCTATTCGGAAGGTCAATCATTTCAATCTCCGCTCCTACCAAGTCAATATTAGATGGTACCAAATCAAGATTGGAATTATCGGTGTTTAACAAAATGTCATCCGGACTAATATCCTGAACCAACGCTTCGTACAATCCGATTTTTATGTTTTTGGGGTCAAATCCAAGTCCTGAAGTCGAGTTTGCCTGAGGATCAGCATCAACCAATAATACTCTGTACTCCAATATAGCTAGGCTATATGCAAGATTGATTGCCGTTGTCGTTTTACCAACACCTCCTTTTTGATTCGCAATACAAATCGTTTTTGTCATGTCTTTTTTATTAAAAATTGAATGTTTCTCCTACTTCAGGAAGGAATAATTCTACCCCTTTATCGCGAAAAGCATCGCGCGCTTCTTCGTGATCAATTTCTATAATATCGAAGGTGTCATAATGCATACCAACGACTTTTTTTGTTTTGCAAAACGTTGCTGCAATGGCGGCGTCTTTTGCTCCCATTGTAAAGTTATCACCTATTGGCAACAAAGCTCCCGTTAAATCAAATTCTTCCCCAATCAATTTCATGTCTAGGGTGAGTCCTGTATCACCAGCGAAATACAAACAGTCGTGTTGTCCTTCAATGACAAAACCTACTGGGTTACCTGCGTAACTGCCGTCAGGAAAAGAACTGCTGTGTGCGGCTGTGACTACTTTGTAATCGACGCCTCGACTGCTGTACCGACCACCGTGATTCATTGGTCGACAGTTGGTAACACCTTGTTTCTCTAACCACAGATAAATTTCATAATTACAGAGCACCAAAGCACCAGTCTGATTTGCCAGGGCAACTAAGTCCCCAATATGGTCTCCGTGACCATGCGTCACCAAGATGATATCTGCTTTAACGTCGGTTAATTGTATATTTTTGGCAAGTGGATTATCAGTGATAAACGAATCCGTTACGATGCATACATCGTCAATTTCCAGTTGGAAACAAGAGTGACCCAAATACCATATTTTTGCCATGCCTGTAATTCTTTGTCAGGCTCAAAACTAGGTTTTAATCATAAGGATAAATGAACAGGATATTGGTACTTATTCACATCGGGATGCTGTTAATATCCTGCAATTCGTCCAATATACAAGAAGCTAAAACCGTATTTAGTTACAATTCAGAAAACGGTATTACCTCACTTGATCCTGCTTTTGCATCGTCACAAGACAACATTTGGGCTGTAAATCAATTATTTAATGGTTTGGTTCAACTCGACCAAGACCTGCTACCAAAGCCTAATATTGCCAAGTCGTGGAAAATCGACTCAACAGGAAAGATATACACATTCACCCTCCGTGACGATGTGTATTTTCACAAATCAAAATGCTTTGGTGACGCAAGTCGGTTGGTTACATCCACAGATTTTGTTTACAGCTTTAACCGCATCATCGATCCACTTACCGCTTCACCAGGCGCTTGGATTTTTAATGACATCATAGCCCCTAACGGGTTTGAAGCAATTGACGATACAACGTTTCAGATAACCATCTTACGGCCTTTTGCTCCTTTCTTAAGTATGTTGTCCATGCCGTACTGCTGCGTCGTTCCAAAAGAAGGAATTGATTTTTATCAAAAGGCATTTGCTCAGAACCCTGTTGGCACAGGTCCCTTCCAATTCTTTTTGTGGGAGAAAGACGTCAATCTTGTGCTGCATAAAAATCCGCAATACTTCGAATTTGAAAATAAGGAACGTCTACCCTATTTAGACGCCGTTAATATCTCGTTTGTCGCTAACAAACAAATGGCATTATTGCTTTTTCGCAAAGGCAAACTAGATCTCTTTAATGGCATTTCGAGCAAGGTAAAAGATGTTATACTCGATGGTAACGGTGAATTGCAGCCCGAGTTGGCTGAGACCATCAAAATGGAAAAGATGCCGTTTCTGAATACGGAGTACCTAGCCATACAAATTGATCCAGCTGTGGTTACCAGCCCTTGGGACAACGTGCATTTTCGGCGAGCGGTGAGTTACGCGATTGACCGAGAACGGATGATCAAGCATTTAAGAAACGGTGTTGGACAACCTGCCGTTGGTGGTTTTATTCCAGTGGGTTTAAAAGGTCACATGGGTCAAGATTTATACGGAAAGGCGTATGACCCAGAAAAGGCGAAGGAAGCGCTGAAGTATTCAAATTATTTAGACAACCCTGTCCCCATCGTTGTCACCACTACTAACGATTACCTCGACTTGTGTATTTTTATTCAAAAACAACTGGGCGACATTGGTATCGTTTGCGAAATTGATGTACGACCAGCATCTGAAATAAAAGAACAAAAGCGTAATGGGAACCTAGCCTTCTTCCGGGCCAGTTGGATCATGGACTATCCAGATGCTGAGAACTACTTATCCTGTTTCTACAGCAAAAACTTTTCACCCAATGGACCGAATTACACGCATTTTAACGACCCGCAATATGACTGGCTTTACGAAAAAAGCTTAGTCGAAACGAACGATAGTTATAGAATCAATTTGTACGAACAAATGGATCGAATTATTTTGAGAGAAGCGCCTGTTGTGGTGTTGTTTTACGACCAAAGCATCCGATTGCTCAACAAACGTATTACTGGTTTGGTCAATAATCCTTTGAATATTCCGACGTTGAAATATGCTAGGAAAAACAATGATTGAAGGACTGAATTATTGAATGTCTGAATATCTCCGAATTGAAATCACCCTATAAATGACTGAAAATCAAAACTTTCGTCACTTCCTGATGCACAAGCCGTATGGGTATATGACTCAGTTCATTTATAACAACAAAAGGAAGAAGAAACTATTGGGCGAATTGTACGATTTTCCAGCGGTTACCATGGCGATTGGGAGATTGGATGAACACTCGGAAGGACTTTTGTTTTTAACAACCAATGGCAAAGTGAGTGCGCTGGTTCGAGGAAGGAAGATCGAAAAAGAATACCATGTCCAGGTTGACGGTATTGCCACCCAAGAAGCCATAGACTTGATGAAACAAGGTGTGGAGATAGGCATCAACGGCGAAAAGTATTTGACACTGCCTTGCGAAGCGCGGTTACTCGACGACCCGGGATATCCAGAACGTTCTCGACGTGTGAGAGACGACAGGCATGGACCAACCAGTTGGGTGTCAATCACCATTAAAGAAGGTAAATACAGACAAGTCCGGAAGATGACGGCTGCTGTTGGACTTCCAACATTACGGTTAATTCGTTACCGAATTGGTCATACGACCATTGATGATTTAAAGTCGGGTGATGTGAAAGAAGTTGATCAGTTTGATTTAGGAGAATTTAACTAGGCAAGACTTTGTTTGGCTCAGATAGCTATGACATCGCTTTTAACTGCTTCACCATTTTCTTCATCGTTTTCTTAATCTTTTTGTCTTCGGTTGTTTCACCAATGTTTGTCAGGTAAGAGATAAACTCTTCAACGTTTATACCGTCTAAAGAATGAAAACAATCTGCAATATCCTTTGCTGATTTTAGATACAGGTTTTCTAATAGCTTGTTATTGATGACGGTCGACTTATAGGCCATATGGGTGTTCAAGATAACACCATACTGAATAAACCGATTCGTTACAGGATCACCTTTTTTCTCTTCTTTTTCTCTTAAGGCTACTTTATCCAATAATGGAATCCAGTAATCCGTAAAACTCTGCACAAACAACTGATCTTCAGACGAAACGGTCAGGTCAAATAAAGTTCCAATTAGTTGACTGGCCAATTGAGGTTCGTATTTGAGGTGGCCTGAAACAATGTTCATGGTTTTTATCGCATCCATCACATCAGAATTGTATTTGTTCAGTGCCGTAAACCACCTTGTATACCAATCTCTCAATGTTTCTACGTCCCCAATATCCAAAAATTTGTCTTCTATTCTGAAATAAAACATGGACCCTTGAAGCCAGTATACTGAGCCCGGATCATTGTCGAGTAAATGAAGAAAATAGGACTCCGCTTTGTAGTACTCTCCAAGGTTAACGAGATTATCCACCACAACCAACATCGATGCCTCATAGGTGTACAAGACTTCCTCTCCAGCCGCTAATTGCCCGTCAAGTAAGGTTACCCATTCGTTGTCGATGACTTCCAATTTATCGAACTGCAAATGCCTTGAATAAAACTCACGCATGCCAGTCATTGCCCAGCGATACTTCCTCGTATCCTGCTTTTTCCTCATATTAAACCAGCGTAGATACGCGTGCTCTGCTTTTCCAAAATCACCGTGTTGTTCGAACACTTGACCACGATTGTATGACGTAACAGCCGTTAAGTCAGTCATTCCTGCTTTAACGGATATGGCTTCAGCCTTGTTCAAAGTGAGAAGCGCTGAATCCAAACTTGTTGTACTTTGGTATAAAGCAATTTGGTTTAGGTTTTCTACCCTAATGGAATCCGCCAACCGATCCGTTCTACCTGCCAGTATTACCAACTCGTTTTTTAAAACAGATATTTTAACAGAAGATATGGACTGAGGAAATGCCTGGAATGCCGTGCTAATCAAGAAGAAAAGCAACATTGCTTTTAGATACACTTGTTTCACTTTGTCAGTTATTTGATGGATAAGAGGCCTACTAAACCTGTACTGCAAGTACGGAAAAAATGATGCCAATGCCATAATGAAATGATATTTTCGTTTAATGCATGCATTAGTTATAGGCGCAACGGGTGAGATTGGAAAACAGTTAATTCCTCTTTTGTCATCACATGAAAAGATCTCTAAAGTCACTGCCATAGTGCGCAGTGACATTGAGCATTCGCTACCAAAAGTAACGTATCAAGTCATAGACTTTGCTCAATTACCATCCCTTTCGATTCCCGACACAGACGTTGCTTTTTGTTGTTTGGGTACGACTATCAAAAAAGCGGGGAGTCAACAAGCTTTTGAAAAAGTAGATTTAGATTATGTTGCAGAATTTGCTCAGATGGTCAAAAAGAATGGAGCAAAACAGTTTCACGTAGTGTCCGCTAGTGGAGCAAATAAAACGTCATTTGTTTTTTATAACAGAGTGAAAGGCCATATGGAAGAAGCCATTAAAAAATTGGCATTCGATTCGACGTATGTTTACCGACCAGCGTTGCTTGACAGTGAAAGAACTGAAAAACGAAGTGGAGAACGAGTGGCCATCATCGTGTTCAGGATATTAAATCCGTTGCTACGTGGACGATTGAAACGATTTGCAAGTATTTCCACGAAAAAAGTGGCTCAAGGCATGGTGGATAGAATCCAACAACCTGAGCCAGGTTTTCACGTTATTGAGTCAGAATCAATCTATTGTTGATTCAGTATAATGGGTAAACCGTTTTTACCGTTGCCCATAATGACTGTTTTTGCATTCGGCGATTTCGCTAATTCTATAGTAGCTTGAATGCCTTTCTCCTGTAAAATCTTATCTGTTAAGGATGCATTCAATATTCTATTTGCTGCTGCCTTACCTTCCGCTTCAATTTTTTGCTTTGCCGCTTCTTTAGAGGCTTTTTGCAACCTAAACTCATACTCTAACGACTCTTGTTCTTGACGCAGTTTGCGTTCAATCGCTTCTTTAATCGTCGTTGGTAAGGTCACATCACGGACCAACACCTCATTTAATTGAACGTATTGCTTGTCTAAGATCTTTTTAGTCTCTTCAAAAATTTCTTCTTGAATAACGTCTCTTTTGGAGGAATAGATTTGTTCAGGAGTATACCGTCCTACAACACTTCGAGTTGCCGACCTCGCCGCTGGTTTAACAATTCTATCCAAGTAGTTCTCGCCTTTAGTTTTGTGCAAGAGTCCTAGCTCAGAAGCAGACGGTTTGAACCACAAAGAGATATCTAGTGCTATTTCCAAGCCGTTTGAAGACAATACGGCCATTTTCTCAAATGCCTCTTGTTGTCTCACTTCATATACAAATACTTTGTTCCAAGGAGCTACAATGTGGAATCCTTCATCCAGCATCTCCTCCGTATTTACACCATTGTTGAATCTTTCATACAAGACACCGGCTTCACCGGATTGAATTGTCACAAAAGATTTAATTAGAATGATGAGCAATATCAGACCTAAAACACCTCCAGCAATTGCAAACTTGTTGAATTGGGGTGTACCATACGTTGTTTTCATACTTTCTATTTTATTATAGAACAATGTTAGGCATAAAAAGTTACGTCGGTCAAGCTTTATGATTATCGATTAACCACCTAACTTCGTCCCCTTAAATTCACAGTTTGAAAGCAGAAATAATAACCATTGGTGATGAGATTTTAATCGGCCAAGTTGTTGACACAAATTCCGCATGGCTCGGACAAGAACTAAACCCGTTAGGTTGGGACATCACAAGGATCACAACGATTTCTGACCAAGCGGATGAAATCAAGAATGCCATAAGCGATAGTTCAAAACGAGCTGACATGGTTATCGTAACTGGAGGTTTAGGACCGACGAAAGACGATGTGACTAAAAAAACCTTATGTGAGCACTTTGGTGTTGAATTGGTGTTCGACGAAACAGCCTATAAAAACGTAGAACGCATTTTCAACTTTCTAAAAAGACCTGTTACTCAAGTAAACAAAGACCAAGCACTCATTCCAGCAAACGCAAAAGCCCTTCATAATAACTTTGGTACGGCTCCTGGGCTATGGATAGAACATGACAATACCATTCTTGTTGTACTTCCGGGTGTTCCATACGAAATGAAAGACATCATGACCAATGAAGTTTTTCCACGTATTATGCATCTTTCAGGAGACGTTGTTGCACATAGAACATTAGTGGTTTCTGGAATGCCCGAATCTGTGATTAGTGAAAAAATTGAACAAATTGAAATCAATCTTCCTACAGGAATTAAACTGGCCTACTTGCCCAACTATAGCGTGGTTAGGCTGCGTATCACTGGTAAAGGATCAAATGAAGAAGAAATAAACCAATTGTTGAACAAAACAGTTGTAGAGATTAAAGCCATCCTAGGACAATTTGTCGTATCAGATACAGATCGTCGCATTGAAGAAATCGTTGGAGAGTTGCTAGCGACAAAAAACAAAACCGCCTCCTTTGCCGAAAGCTGTACAGGTGGTTATGTAGCTCACTTAGTAACTTCTGTACCTGGCAGTTCTGCTTATTTCCCAGGCTCTGTTGTTACCTACTCATATGAAAATAAAACAGATGTTTTAGGTGTTGATGCAGACTTGTTGTGGAACAAAGGTGCCGTTAGTCAAGAAGTAGTTGAAAAAATGGCCACTTCGGTTCGGATAAAAAATGCAACCGACTATGGATTGGCTATCTCAGGAATTGCCGGACCATCAGGAGGTACTAAGGACAAGCCAGTTGGGACCGTTTGGATGGCCGTGAGTGACATTAATGGCGTGCAGAGCGTCGAATACCATTTAAGAGGTGATCGAAAACAAAACATTGAAAGGTCTGGGAATTTGGCTTTGGAAATGTTAAGGAAACGAGTGAACGAAGCAGATTAATTACTCTTCTTTAACCCGTTCGACCTTGGTTACGAAGTACTTGGTATCACCTAAAAAAAATACGTTCATATATTTCTCTTCGTAGTATAACTTCATACGATAACCTCCGTCAATCGCTTCATCGATGTCTTGAAGTACTTCCTCGTTCGATGATTTTACACTGAAATGCCAAATACTGGAGGTGATATCTCCGTCTCCTTCGGAAAACCCTCCCGTGTTTAATTGACCTTCAAAGGTTTTAAACACAACACCTTTTCGACTCATCTTAATCAACTCACCAGCGCGCTTGCCTTCACTGAAGTTAACGTAAATAACAAATGTAAATATGAGGGTAGATACCGCTATGGTAATAAACAATATCCAAAGGAGTATTTTCTTAAACATGTGATGTTTTTATAAGTATAGAAGAAAAATCAAATCGACAATACGTCGAATGTATTAAACTTGTTTTAATTTCGCACAAAATAATGAAAATGAAAAAGATAACTCAAGTATTGTTTATCGCTTTTTTAGCAGTTGCTTTCGCAGCTTGTAACGGCGGCGAAAAAACAGAAGAATGCAAAGAAGATTGCAAAAAAGAATGTTGCGTTGAAAAAGACGGCGAAAAATGTGCTGAGGACTGTAAAAAAGAATGCTGCGCTGAGAAAGAAGGTGAAAAGTGTGCTGAAGATTGCAAAAAAGAGTGTTGCAAGGATAAAGCAGGAGCTGAAGAAGCTCACGTTTGTGGTGATGAGTGTAAAGACGGTTGTACTGCAAAAGCAGCGTCAACTGAAGAAGCTCACGTTTGTGACGATGCTTGCAAAGACGGATGCACAGCTAAAAACTAGGAATACAAAAAATATAATATTAAAAAGCCCAATTATTTGGGCTTTTTTTGTGTCTAGTCATGCCTAATCATCACCTATCTACCATTGTCATTACACTCAATGAAGCGGCAACCATTAAAGGTTGTTTGGAGAGTGTTATGGACATTAGTGATGAAATTATAGTGTTGGATAGTCACAGCACTGACAACACTGAATCGATTTGCCGGCAATTTCCTAAAGTACGGTTTGTTAAAACCGATTGGCTTGGTTATAGTCAGACAAAAAACAAAGGAGTCTCTTTAGCAAAGTATGATGCCATCCTTTCAATTGATGCTGATGAGCGGTTAGACGATGACGCCAAAAATCAAATACAACATTTGAAACAATCGGGAATAAAAGGGGCATACTCTTTTAACCGTAAAAACTTTTATGGCAATACTTGGATAAAGCATTGTGGTTGGTATCCTGATGTAAAAACAAGGTTGTATTTGAAAGGAACTTGTGAATGGAAAGGAGATTTCGTTCATGAAACACTTGAATGTCGCAACGATACACAAATACATCATTTACCTAGTGACATCGAGCACTACACAATCCGCGACAGTGCACATCACAAAGAGACCATTCATAAATATGCCCTGTTAGCGGCACAAAGAGACAAGACGAATCAAAAATCTCAAAACGCGCTTAAAGCCTTAATCAGCACCGTTTCACACTTCATAAAAATATATGTAGTTAAGCTTGGTGTCTTAGATGGAGGTAAAGGATTTTCAATCGCTGTAAACTCAGCCAAATCTAAATGGCTTCGCTATGTCTATTTCAAAGGGCTTAAGTAGTGAACAACTTATCAGGTTTATTCCATGCTGAATCACAATAAGCATAGATATTTGCGCGGTTAATGAAAACAGAACAACACAAAAACCTTATCGATTACAACACATTTGGCATGTCTGTCACTGCCGATTCTTTTGTGGAAGTCAATTCCATTGAAGAAGTTCAACAATTAATCAAACAGGGTGTTTTTCAATCAAATTTCTTCATTCTAGGGGGAGGTAGTAACATCCTTTTTACAAAAAACTTTGATGGAACGGTGGTCAAAAACAACATCACTGGCATTCGAGTCCTTAATGAAGACAATGAAAACATCGACGTATATATTGGGGCTGGAGAAAACTGGCAGCAAACTGTGCTTCATTGCGTAGACCAAGACTGGGGTGGGATTGAGAATTTATCACTAATACCAGGTTGCGTCGGCGCTGCTCCTATTCAGAATATCGGAGCATATGGAGTAGAATTAGAAGATGTCTTAACTCGGGTTCATTTTATAGATCTTTCCAATGGAGAATCTAAATCATTGGAGAACAAACAGTGTCAGTTTGGTTACCGAAACAGTATTTTCAAACACAGTTTGAAAAATAAAGTACTGATAACAGGGATAGAACTAAGATTAAGCAAGAAACATGACTTGAGTTTGGAATATGGAGCTATAAAAAGTCAATTAGAAATAGAAAACATTACAAACCCGACTATAAAAGACGTTAGTAATGCAGTCATTGCCATAAGACAAAGCAAGCTTCCAGACCCTGCAGAATTGGGTAATTCTGGCAGCTTTTTCAAAAATCCGATTATTTCTACAGACTTATTTAATGAAATCAAGAAATCGAATCCAAGCATTAATTGTTATCCAGTGAATGAAACTCATGTAAAAATTGCTGCTGGGTGGTTGATAGAACAATGTGGTTGGAAAGGGAAACGCATTGGCAATACAGGTAGCCATGCCAAACAAGCCCTTGTCTTGGTAAACTATGGAGGAGCAAAAGGTTCAGAAGTCCTTGCCCTTGCTAATAAAATCATTGAATCGGTGAAAGAAGCGTTTAATGTTACCTTAGAGCCTGAAGTAAATATTATTTAATGTCGTTTAACGTAGCAAAATCAATCGTTTATGAAGACAATCATTTGATTGCCGTAAATAAACCCGCTGGAATTTTAGTTCAAGGTGATATCACTGGTGACACCTGTTTAAGTGACTACATAAAAGCATATATAAAAAAGAAATACAACAAACCTGGGGACGTGTACTTAGGCACTATTCACAGACTAGATAGGCCTGTTAGCGGAGTGGTTATTTTTGCCAAAACCTCTAAGGCTTTGACTCGAATGAATAAAATGATGCAAGAGCACAGCATCAAGAAGACGTATTACGCGCTTCTACAGAAAAAGCCACGAGAGCTTTCTGAAGACTTAACCCATTGGTTGGTCAAGATGGAGGACAAAAATATTTCGCGAGCACATGACAAAGAAGTTAAACGGTCTAAAAAGTGCCAATTAACGTATAACTATTTAGGGACTGCAAATCACAAGTTTTTGATTCAAGTGAACTTAAAAACTGGACGTTCTCATCAGATTAGAGCACAGATGGCAAAAATCGGATTTCCCATTTCAGGTGACCTTAAATACGGGAGTAGAAAGGGCAAAGGGAACTTCATCTACCTACATTCCAAAAGTTTGGAGTTTATCCATCCTGTGAAAAAAGAAAAATTACTTTTGCAGTGCCCATTACCAGACGAAGAAAACTGGAACTTTTTCAGGGACTTTGCGTAAACAATTTACAGGTATAAAGGGTTTATAACTACATAAATTTATAAATAATGAACGGATTTTTTAAGGTACCCGCTGCAGTGAATGAACGTGTACGCGATTACGTACCTGGGACTACTGAAGTGACCGAATTAAAGACAAAGCTTGCAGAAATGCGTGCTGAACAACGTGATATTCCAATGTACATTGGATCGGAAGAAGTAAGAACTGGGAATACTGCAACCATGCACCCACCGCACGATCATCAACACACTTTAGGTAAGTTTCATAGAGGCGACAAGTCACATGTCATTGGGGCAATTGAGGCGGCTCAAGCAGCGAAAGAAGAATGGGCCAATTTAAGTTGGGAAAATAGAGCGACCATCTTTTTAAAAGCGGCTGAACTTATTGCGGGACCGTATAGAAATGAAATCAACGCAGCAACCATGCTGTGCCAAAGTAAGAATTGTTACCAAGCAGAAATTGACGCTGCATGTGAACTGATCGACTTCCTTCGTTTTAACGTTCAATATTTAACGGATTTATATGCGGAACAACCACCAGCGAACAGTCCTGGAGTTTGGAACAAATTAGAATACAGACCGTTAGAAGGCTTCATTTTTGCCTTGACGCCGTTTAACTTCACCGCCATTGCTGCAAACCTTCCAGGTACACCAGCGATGATGGGAAATACAGTTGTTTGGAAACCAGCTGAGTCTCAAATCTACTCTGCACATGTGATTATGAAAGTCTTTAAGGCTGCAGGATTACCTGACGGTGTAATCAACTTGGTGTATGTAAGCGGTCCAGATACAGGAGACGTGATTTTTAAACATAGAGATTTTGCAGGATTGCACTTCACTGGTTCTACTGGTGTATTCAGACATTTGTGGAAGGAGATTGGCAACAACATCGCGAATTATAGAACGTATCCTAGAATTGTAGGAGAAACAGGTGGTAAGGACTTCGTGATGGTTCACAAATCATCTAATGCTGATCAAGTGGCTACAGCATTGGCAAGAGGCGCATTTGAGTTCCAAGGTCAAAAATGTTCAGCGGCTTCAAGAGCTTATATCCCAGACAACTTATGGCCTGACGTGAAATCAAAACTTGTTGGCATGTTGTCTAAAATGAAGATGGGACCAACAGAAGATTTTACGAATTTTATCAATGCCGTTATTGACGAAAAAGCATTCGACAAGATTGCCTCTTTTATCACTCAAGCGAAGGCCGATGGTGAAGAAATCATTGCTGGTGGAAACTTTGATAAATCAAAAGGATATTTTATTGAACCAACTGTTATTGTTGCTTCAAGTCCAACCTACACAACCATGTGTGAAGAAATATTCGGACCTGTTTTGACAATTTACGTGTATAAAGCAGACGAATTTGAAAAAACCTTAGATTTAGTTGATTCAACTAGTGAATATGCATTGACTGGAAGTATTTTCTCAAATGATAGATACGCTGTTGAACTAGCCACTAATAAATTAAGGAATGCTGCGGGTAACTTCTACATCAACGACAAACCTACAGGTGCAGTTGTTGGCCAGCAACCATTTGGTGGAGCTCGTGGTTCTGGAACAAACGACAAAGCGGGTGCAAAAGCGAACTTAATGCGTTGGGTAAGCATGCGTACAATCAAGGAAACTTTGAACCCACCTAGCGATTTTGAATACCCTTTTCACCAATCACAAATAGAGATATTGTCCAATATTGGGAATGATTCCAATATTGCTAAAGTCAAATGACTAAGCTTAACAGGTAAGATTAGTCAACGAATACAAATCCGTAACATTCTATAATAAAGGGTGTTACGGATTTTTTTATGCCCTAATATATATATATAGTGTAGTTCAAATAATGTCGCTGTGGCATATTCGTTGCATACACATAATCGATTAGTGATAACATTTTAACCCTTAATCGATAACTTATGCGAAAATTTGATTTACTGAATTTTTTCTACGGCCTAGGAGCAGCGATCATATTAGTTGCGGCCTTGTTTAAATTCTTAGGACTTGAAGGTGCCGATGCCTTATTTATTGTCGGTTTAGTAGGTGAAGCCATCATCTTCCTTATTTCTGGCGCTCAGCCCATTTTTAAACATCAACCTTATAAATGGGAAAGGTTGTTCCCTCAACTATCTCGTGATGAAGCAGATATCGAAGCTGCAAAGGTCACAATTGATGGTGCTGAAGCAACACAGGAACAGCAAATCCAACAAATCATTCAATCCATCATTGGTTTGAATACGTCGGTTGATAACCTCAATAACGCTACACAGCGTTTAACAAGTTATGTCGACAAATTAGAAACCAATTACGAAATGGTAAATAGCTCAACACTAGATTACCATAAAGAAATAAACAGCCTTAAAATCAAAATTGCTTCTGCAAATGAGAAACTTAAGGAATTTGAAAACTATAAATTTTAATCGCCATGTTCGAATCAAGCGCTCAAAGACTGAGGCAAAAGGCGATTAGCCTTCTGTATCTCATATTTCTGGCAATGATATTTACCTATATCAGCTCAGATTTCGTAGATGCTGTTCAGAAGAGTGATCAGACGACATCCATATTAGGTCGAGAGGTTGAAATGCAAACCAGTCGATATAATCTGATCGTTTTAAATCACTTGAAAAATGACAGCGTAACCTACCATAAAACAAAACACAAAATTGCGGCTATAGATGCCAAGACTTCGAGAGAACTCGAGTTTATTGACAGTTTGAAATTTACACTTATTGCGAAAGAAGGGTTTAACGCATTTGGGTATTTCAAAGGAGGTAAACGAGAAGTGTTGTCGAATGAATTGATGATTGAAGGGCAACAAGCAAGTAAGTTGTTTAACCGCTTAAAAACATTCAAGCTCGACATTAGTCAGTTTGTAGAAGCGACTAAAGTAGATCAAATCGATTCTATTATGCCGTTAGCCAGCTACCAGTACAAATCTGACGGCCAGCTAATTCCTTCTGAAAAGTTCTATTTCTCGAAACATCCATTAACTGTTTCGGTGATGAATTTAACCATGTTTAAAAGTCAGTTAGAACTGATCCGCAGCTACGTTGTGAACAATACGGTTCAAGATGCCATTTCTGAGAGCACCTATCCCCTGCCAACTCAATTATCGCAGGCGATTACGGCCAATGATCAAGCACTAGGAACAAAAGACTACATCCCGATTTTCTTAGATCAATTAAACTGGGACTCATTAATTATTTATGAAGATGCGCTTACTAAAACGGAACGAGCCAAACTTGATAAATCGAATGAAACAAAGAAGACACATGTTACTATTGAGTCACTGAGTGATTCAGTGTACGCAGTTGGAAAACCAGTGAGATTCAACTTTGGTTTCGACAAATCGAATAACCAATCTGTAACGGTCGAATTAACCGATCCAAATGGTATTGAAAAATCATACCTCTTAACCGAACCAGGCGTTTTCCTATTCGTTCCAGAAATTAAAGGATATTATGAATTGCGTTTTACCAATGGAGTTACCACAGGACGAAAAAATTTAAGGGTTCTCGATCTTAAACCGGTTTTAGAAACTGGACAGATGGGTACTTTATATATTGGCATTAACAATGAACTAAAGCTTAGAACTTCTGAATTTGAAGATACAGACGGATTACAAGCGAGAATATCTGATGGACAAATTCTTAAAAAAGGAAAGAGCTTTTATGCACGAGTTTCTAAGGAAGGTCAAGTGCGTGTTGAAGTATTTGCTAAAATGCCCTATGGCTTTGTTCGAATTGCAGATAAACAATACGTTTACGAAACCTGAACCCACCAATAGCAACATTACTAGGTAAGGACCGCACGTCGACCATATCAAAAGATGACTTGGCAACTGCTAAATCACTTAAAATTAAATCGGATGAATTGCTCGTTGAAGAAGAGTATTACATCTCTAGATTTGAAATGACCATCATTTATAATGGCCATACAGCTATCCTACGCCCGATTCCTAATGTCGGCAACTCACTAAACAGCAACAGTTTAGATGCCCTTTCAAAGGCATCTCCAGGAGACATCATCATGTTCAACAACATAACAGCGAAGTCATCTCTTGGAACTGATATAGAATTGAGACCACTCACTTATACCATAACAAACTAAGGATGATTGGCATGAAAAATAGAACACTTAACATCACTACAAAAGGCGCTCTTTTGGGATTGTTATTGATGATTTTTTCTATCAATGCAATCGGCCAAAACTTACTGAGCTTTCCAAAAGTGATCGAAACAAATACCTTGTTAGATTCTGGAACTTATGCCGTTAAAGGCAACAACATAGTTCGTTCTAACGCGACTTTAACTATACGCCCCGGCACAGAACTTTTGTTTGCTGAAAACGCTGTAATTCAAGTCCAGGGTGGATTAACCATCGAGGGAAAACCTGGTGATTTTGTCCACTTCACAAGTATCGATCTCGACAAACCGGGAATGGGATTTGTCATACACCAAGAAAGTAAACGAAACATAAGTATACAATACGCTGATTTTGAAACACTTAAGAAACCATTAAAATTTGGTAGATATTGGCTAAGAAGCTCGGTGGATATCAAACACAATATGTTCCACCATCTCAACGATGGTGTGTATCTTGAGATTCTTGAAATCGACAAAATACTCATCGAAAACAATGTTGTTGTCAACATTGAAAACAACACGTTTGGAAACAATACGGGAAGCTTAATGATTTCCGATGCAGCCTGGGAACAGCTTCACATCAATATCAAAAACAACGTATTTTCACGGAACGAGTTTATTGGACGTGAGCTAAATGGTATTTTTACTACTCCATTGTTTATCAACTATAATGAAGCTACTGGTCAATTACCACAGCCCACTATTGAGGATAACAGCATTAGCTACAACTACGTTGGTCTCATTGGTTTAGATACGGTTGAATTTTTGCCTGTATTTCTTACGGCAGTTGGTTCCGCCGACAAATTGAACATTTCTAATAACTACTTTGGATACAATGCTGAGAAGTATTTGATGCAGAATTCTGAAATCATTCATTCTTCCCAACGGGCACCATTTATAGAATTTACAAATTCAATGGAAAAACCATTAGCATCTAACAATGGCCACATATACAAAGTTGGTGTAAATGGTGTTGAAGTAGACAATCCGAATTACGACCTTAAAATCGATCAATTTACGGAGGTCGTTGAATTAATTGGCAACAAGCCAGCACTTCCGTCACCAGAGTTTGATGTTACGTACATTTACATTGATGACGATACGATTAGAAGATATCAGTTAAAACACCGCATCGAGTTTTTGAACGGAAACTTGAAGACCAAAATCTATTTGGAGGACAAGATTCTAAAAAAATACGAAAATGGGTACTTGGAAGTCAAAGGTCTGATTGACCAAAACGGATTTGAGTTTCCAACTGTAAACATTGGCTTGAAACACTTCTTAAATGAAAACCGAGAGTTCTTAGTCAACAACAACGATTTCATGGCCATTCCACGAATGACGATGACGAATCGGGACTATTACGTCACGTTGGATACCAACATTAGCGACAAGGCTGACACCAATGTAAACATTGATGAAACGGACATCCTAATCACCAAGAAGTACTGGGATTTTGAAGTTGTAACGGGTTCAACGGTGTATTTTGGAGACTTAGTCACGTCATCTGTGTCTATTTATATCCCAAATTCCAGACCTCATTTAGGTTTCAGATTGGGGTATAATATCAATCAGCGATGGAAACTACAATTGCGCCAAAACTCGTTGATTATTGCTGGAGATGACAAAAGAGAAACGACCTTAGGTAAGATTCGAGGATCTACCTTTGAAAGATGGCTATCCGTGAGAACAACTATCATTGACTTAGGTGTTAGCACAGTTTTCTCACCATTCAAACACAAGAAACTCTCAAGATTAATGCCTAGTTTTAACGCTGGTGTATCTGGTTTCTATTTTAATCCTCAAGCTCAATACAATGGTCAATACTACAATTTACGACCAGTAGGTACTGAAGGACAAACCTTGGATGGATCGAAAGAAGCGTACAGTAAGTTTGCCGTATCCATTCCAGTAGGCGTTCAAATGGAACGTCATATCAATCAAAAATTTGTACTGGGTATTGCATGGACTTATCACAAACTGTTTTTTGATTATTTAGATGATCTAAGTGTTGGGCGATATCCTGAACCAGAAGCCTTAAAAGCAGCTAATCCAGACCTTGGTGACATTGCGGTTAAACTATCTAACCCCAACGATCAATCTGGACAGCGGTCTTATAGTGCTGATAATGACGGTTTTGGGTACTTTAATATAACAGCTCGCTGGAAACTATAATTCTTGTTTTGATGTCACTTTGATTGGTACATTTGTTGTATCACATGTGTTATCAATGAAGTTAATTAAACGGTCTCTAGTTGCCCTTGTAATTTTAGTCGTCCTGTTTTTTGCTGCAGCAGTAGCGGTACCCATTATTTACAAAAAGGACATTGTCGGATTAATAAAATCTGATATTAACACGTTCGTAAATGCGGAAGTAGATTTTGATGAGGACATCTCGATTAAGATTCTTCCCTCCTTCCCCAATCTGACGGTTGAGATTGAAAACGTACATATCGTCGGAAAGGAATCCTTCAAGAACGACACATTGGTTAATTGTTCAAAACTGGTCGCCACCATTGGCCTTAAGGAATTGTTCAAAAACCAAAAAATCAATCTGATTTATCTTGAACTTCAAAAACCAAACATTAACCTGATTAGCAATGCATCAGGCTAAAACTGGGATATCGTTATTCCCTCTGAATCAGACTCAAGTGATGTAGCCTTATCAGCAGACTTCAACAAAATAATCATTCAAGAAGGTGGTTTAAGTTATACAGATACCAGCGCTTCAACCTTTGTTGCATTTAAAGGTATCTCTGGATCATTTAAAGGTAAATATGCAAATGATACGTTCGATTTAATTTCTTTATTTGATTGTGCTGATGCGTTTATATCTTATGACAACATTCCCTACCTATATCACCTTCCAATAAAAACGGAGGCGGTAACTTCAATAAACCTTTTAACGGATGAATACCATTTCAAGGAGAACCAGTTTTGGGCTGGCAGCATTGAAATTGTAGCTGATGGTGGAATGAAATATATTGGTGACTCGTTAGACATAGACATAGCTTATGCCTCTAATAAAGCGACATTCCAAGACCTGTTAACCCTCGTTCCAGCCTATTACAAGGAGGATCTTGCCGATATGACAGCCACAGGAGAGGCGCAAGTTTCTGGGACTGTTAAAGGTATTTTAAGCGAGACAGAAATCCCTGGTTATTCGTTTAAGATGAATTTGGATAAAGGTGTATTAAAGCATAAAGAATTACCCGAGGATATCAAAAACGTTGCAATCGACTTGTTAGTCAACAATGTCGATGGTAAAGACGAGAGTTTAACGGTAGATTTAAAACACTTTGGTTTCAATTTTCAAGGCAATCCCTTTATAGGCAAGTTATTTACTTCTGATATCTATGCTGATCCGCTCATAAACGGAATGATTAAAGGCAATTTGGTTTTGGACAAGCTGAGTCCCCTTTTACCGAAATCCCTTAACACCAAGGTCGCCGGTAATTTGTTGTGTGATTTAGCCATAAACGGTCGCATGTCAAGTCTTGAAAGTGCTAATATCCAAAAGATCAATACGATTGGCAAACTTGTCGCCACAAACGTCACTTACGACAATAGTGATAATCCAAATCCGATTATTATCAAAAAAGGCCTTTTGAATTTTACCGCGAACGATGTTAAAATACCCGTCATGGATGTTACGTCAGGTAAATCCAACGTAATGCTATCGGGATACGCGAACAATTTATTGGGTTATCTCTTTAATAATCAAACACTCACAGGTGACATAACTGTCAGTTCAAGCATGCTTGACGTAGGTGATTTTATGGCTCCTACTGCGTCAGGAGAGGTTACCTCTACTCCTACTACGTCCAATACGGAAGGATTTGAATTACCCGACAACATGGACATTAATTTGGTGTATGACATTCAGGAGTTTCAATATACCAACCACCAATTTGACGCCATTAAAGGCTCGTGTAAGCTTGCAGACAAGGCATTAGATATCAGACAATTAAGCACCAATTGTTTAGAAGGTCAGGTGATTCTTAAAGGCTTGTTTAATACCACAGACCCAACAAAACCTCTTGCAGATCTCAACTTGATTGTTCAGAACATTAATATTCAAAAAGCGTTTTCATCCTTTGAAACCATCAGGAAACTTGCTCCGATAGCAGAACGCATTAAAGGAAAGTTTTCATCATCTATCAAAGTAAAAACAGAACTATTAGGTGATTTGAGTCCAAACTTATCGAACATAACTTGTCAAGGTGTCCTAGATATTTTTGATTGTGACGTAGAAGGGTTACGAACGATGAATGACATTGGCAACAAGCTGGATGTCGCATCCTTTAAAAAGCCGTTTAAGCTCAAAGACTTACTCATGAGTTTTAGTATCAAAGACGGTAAGATTGAAGTGAATCCCTTTGTGTTACCAGTTGGGGAGTCGACTTTAAACCTGATGGGATATTCAAAACTTGACAATTCAATAAATTTCGATGGCCTTCTGTCGATTCCGAAAAAGCTATATGAAGCGAATCAAAAACAGTTCAATCGTATATCCCCAAAAATCAGATGTCTCGCCTCGACAGTTTTGAATGGTCAGATTTACTATTTGATGTTTCGATAATCGGTACTTTTAAAAAACCAATTGTGAAGCTTGATTATAAATCAACTCAGAAACGGATTGTTGACAATGTAAAAGATCAACTAAAATCTCAAATTGACGACCAAAAAGCGTTGATGAAGAAACAGGCCGAAGACCAATTAAATGCGGCTAAACAACAGGCGGAAGAAGCGAAAAAAGCCGCGGAAGATCGGGCAAAGGCAGCCATTGAAGAACAAAAGAGAAAGCTGGCCGAGCAAGCAGAAAAAGAGAAGGCTGCAGCGAATAAAAAAATTGAAGACGAATTGAAAAAGAAGAAGCAAGAACTGTTAAAAAACAAGCTTCCTGTCCCAACAAAATAGTGACTATTCTTCCCTAAGAAACTTTATTGAAGAGGACACAAAAAAAACTGTCCAAGAGAATGGATTTTTTTTACAACTTTGTCAATACATATAACAAAAAAATTTACCTTTGCAGCCAATTCGGAGAACATGGACTTAGTAAAGAAACTAGAAAGCACGATCATTAATACGGAAATGCCAGACTTTGCAGCTGGTGATAACGTAACTGTTCACTATAAGATTAAAGAAGGGAACAAAGAAAGAATTCAACCATTCCAAGGCACTGTTCTTCAAAGAAGAGGTTCAGGAGCTATTGAAACTTTTACAGTTCGTAAAATGTCAAGTGGTGTTGGCGTTGAAAGAATTTTCCCAGTCAATAGTCCAAACATTGAAAAAATCGTCGTTAATCGTCGAGGTAAGGTCAGAAGAGCCAGAATCTTCTACTTGCGAGACAGAACGGGTAAGAAAGCAAGAATCAAAGAAAAAAGAGTT
>Ga0055584_100001415_pt1 | contig 23551 bp, 20 predicted proteins | sample OSDHelmetaG_FD_58716 | JGI IMG/M metagenome (GOLD analysis project Ga0055584, IMG submission 58716) | Pelagic marine sediment microbial communities from the LTER site Helgoland, North Sea, for post-phytoplankton bloom and carbon turnover... | ecosystem: Environmental > Aquatic > Marine >...
TGACTGGACAAATAACGATCCCGAAATAACTGAAGTGCTAAGACGCTATGAGACCAGTGGCGTGCCTTTATATCTAATGTTCCCTGCAAACCCATCGCAGCCTGCAGAAGTACTGCCTCAGATACTTACGACCAACATCATTCTTGATGCAATGCAAAGAATTTAACCTTCATTAAGAAAGTTCTTCAGTTTAAAAAACTAGTCTCGTGCTGAACGGATATGAACTAATATCTCATCGGCTCTTTCAAGAATGTCATCATGATTTGGGCTAAGCACTTCACTCGCAATAACCAGTGCTTCACTGTCGCGTTCAGAACCATATTTAAATTTATGGTCATGGCCGATAGAGACTGTTTTAGCATTACGGCCGCCTTTCGGATTAATGGTCTCATTAGGTCGACCATGTGAGCCTTTAATATGCTCATAACCTTGTGGATCACTGTAGTATTCTAAATCACGATTATGAGTAGAAATCATGACTCGCAAACTACGTTCCGAGCATTTTTCCAGAAAAGCCCAGGCTAGTGCTAACTGATAATCCGAGCTAGTACCATTAAATAATTCATCAAAAAGACCCAAACTATTAATTGTGGCGTTAGCCAAAAAGTCTTTAATATTTTCAAGCTGAGCTTTAAAAGTACTGCGTTGATGTGTCAGGTCATCCTCAACATTAAAATTATGATAAATCTGATCAGGAACGGTTAGTTCTGCACTTTCTGCAGCGATAGTCCTTCCCATTAAAGCGCCTTGCAAGATTAAGCCTAAGGCCTTCAATGAAGTTGATTTACCTGCCATATTAGGCGAAGGTAAAACGACTACAGTAACTGCCTGACCGCTTGCTGGATCTATTTCTCCTAAAGAAAAGTCACCAAAATTCTCACTAACACTGTTTAAGAAATGCTCAATGAGGCGCTCTCTTAGTACACTATCTTTAGCTTGAGTATCAGCAAATGCATCCAAGGCTTTTTCAAGCTCTTGTAAAGATTTAGCTTCAGACCAACGCAGGTTATTCGTTCGGCCACGGCGAAAGTCATTTTCACGTTTGACTAATTTTGAAACCAGCTCATGTTCTTTTAGGTGATTTATCAATGCTTCCGTGCCGCCAAGGTCTTTATACATTGATACTGAGATATCGACCCCAGGGATACCACCCTGACCTTCTCTTAGTAAATAAGCATGGTGAAATTTATGAAATGAAAAATTCAAACCTGTGCCGTCTGGAGCAGACACTTTAGGAAAGCTCCCGTAAAAAGTTGCATCAATGTTTCTTACACTTTCAGCGTATTCTATTAACTGGGCAACCATCAAAGCTTCCTGAGCAAATTTGTGTAATCCGCAACTTTGAATATATTCAGCAGCTGCATTGCCGGGTAAATGGCAGTGGGTTTTTATTTCAGTATCCGTAATTCCGGTTTCTTTTGCTACTTCAGGCTCAAGTGTTACTAGCATGCCCAAATCATCTAAAGTGAGCCCTGAGGTTTTAATCGTATCTGAACCATCTGGTTCCATTGCTAAATTTTGAACAATTTTATCTAAGACTTTTATATTGCTAGCAACCTTATCAATATCTTTAAGTCCACTCCATTGTTTAAAGCGCTCACCATGTTTTTCAATCGCGCTTTTTATAACAGTTAATAACTTTAAAAAATAGGCATATTTATCATGAGCTATGCGAATATTATCAGCAGCTTTTTCACTATCACTGGGTTTTGAAAAAGCAAAATGATCGCCTCTGGAAGTATATTTAAACTCAGCAACAGAAATATCAGCGCTAACTAAGCCCTGAATCATAGTAATTAATTCTGCATCCTGAAAAGGGCGATATTCAATAGCTTTAGTAAATATTTTCCCAGTTTCACCCTTGAAAATATTTTGCAAAATATGGTCACCATTACTGCTACCGCTTAATCGATTGCCTTCAATATTATAAATATCAAAAAACACTCGAGTGGACCCTAAAGCTTCTTGATCAATGCCCACCAAAGTGCAATATCTTCCTAATATCCCATTAGGCTGATTTTCTAGGCGAGTACTTATTTCAGTATCAACAAATTTCATGAGTAAACATCTTGCTGTAAATTAATTTAGGGATTCAGCGAGGGATTCATAACGACTATCTGTCAATAATCGCATAAAAGCTACCAATGCGTTTATCCTTCTTTCATCTAAGGCTGGTGCAGATTCTAGTTCTATAATAGATATGTTTTCAGCAACTTCAGGCTCTCCCCAAATTTCTCCTGTTTCAGGATTAACTTGTGCTGAGCTACTCCTAGTATTAAATTTATTATAGAACAAAACCACGCTTTTCAAATCCTGAAAAACGCCATTATGCATATATGGTGCAGTAATAGCGACATTTCTTAAAGTCGGTACTTTAAATTTACCAGCCTGTAATGGATCACTAATTTGCGGATTTTCCAATAGCCCTTTATCAATATATTCTAAGCCTAAACCATTTGCTTCACGTAAGACGCTATTCACTGGCACACCAATGTTGTGATAGAGATAATTGCTAAAAGTTTCTCTTTCTGAGCCTGGCAAGGTATTGAGTTGATGGCATTGATTACAATTAGTAAATTGCTCAGAAAAAAACAAGGTCATACCTAATTCTTCTTCCCTACTGAGTTCATATTCTCCGCGCAGAAAGCGATCATATTTTGAATCAAATGGAGAAAAAAATTCAGTCTGTTCGAAAGCGGCTACACTTTCCGTCATAGCTTGATACGCAGCATCAATATCAGTAAATATTTCTTCACCAAAAAGATCTTTAAAAGCCATTTCATATGTTTGGCTTTCTAATAAACGCGCAATCACTGCTTGTTTATTTGGGAAAGCCATTTCTATAGGATTTAAAGGTGGGCCTCCAGCTTGACTTACTAGATTAGCTTCACGTCCGTCCAAAAACATGCCTCCTACATATTCACCTTCTGCATTAGTATGAAACTCAGGTGTTAGTGCCGCATAAGAAATTGTTGGCGCATTTCTATCACCTAAAGAAATCAAATCTCCACCTAAGGAGGCGGCGGCTGAGACGCCACTATCTCGCCAATCTGTAAACGCTCTGGCTGGATCATGACAAGTAGCACAACTTTGAGTACGTTCTTGAGAAAGGTTTACATCGAAAAATAAAGCGGCACCAAGATCAGCCATTTTACTTAAGCGTAAATCAGCTACATCTGCTGCCAGCGCATTTCCAATTAGCCCAGCATAAAGAAAAAATATTGCGCAATATTTCAACATTTAGCCTGCCGCTAAATGGTTATCCCAAAACAAACCAGTAGTGAAATCTTCACTTATCGTCATATTCATGATGGCTTGTTGAGGTAAATCGTAATATCGAAGCTGTCCTGTTCCAGCGCTATAAAGAAATCCATCCTTATAGGCACAAACACCACAGGCATCTCTGGCACGAACTTGGTTTAAAAACTCTCCACTTCCTGCATCCCAAAAAGTTAACACATTAGCGCGTGGGCATGAGGCTACTAAAAATCGGCCACTTTCATCATAACGAATGGACCCGACATATTGTGACAATTGGGATTGAACCTGTTCTGGTGCCAGCATAGGGCGTATAGCCTCACCGCGTTGATGAGTTGCAAGCAGTGGAACACGTAAAAATGGTTCGCCTTCAAATTGCATAGACATAGCAAGCTGCCCTTGCGGGTTAATATCTAGATGCCGAATGCTAGCCTGATGATATTCAGCAGGTAAACTCCTTTGCTCTAAGTTCTCACCTGTGGATCTATTAATATAAACTAATGAAGGTTGCATAGAGTCGATATTGAGCTTTTCACGCACCGACTCAGGGTGAGTGCGAATTCCTCCATTAGCAACAACCAAGGTTTCCTGATCTGGCATAAGGAGTAATTCATGCGGTCCAACACCGTAACTGGGAAACTCATTAACCCGCTCAAGAGCGACAGTTGTTGATGATTTATTAACCCGCCAGACTCCAATACGTCCGCTATCGCCTTGCAGGTCATCATAAGCGCTTTCTGTTGTATAAAAAAATTCATCATCGCTAGAAAAAACGCCATGCCCATAAAAATGTCTGCCTTCAGGCGCTTCAATTTCTTGTAGAATATTGCCACTTAATGTATCTCCAAGAACCATAAACCTACCGGGTCTGCGCGCAACAGCAACAAATAAATCTACTTTGCTGCTTAAAGTAGCCGCATGTGCTCGCGCCCTTAACTGATGGCTATAAAGTTCAGTAAGTTGATTATTTTCAATTGTGAAAGCTTTTAACCAGTGCTTATCATCACTATCAGTAGCAGCACTAAGAAAAATTGGAGCAGCTTTATCATTACTGAGAGCAAGACACGGACTTAAAGAAAGCATTACAGCAAGACTCAGGAGAGAGCGTCTTGGCAAGTTTTGAATAATTTTCGAAGACATACTAGTCCCCATCCAAACTGTTAAAACCAAGATATAGATCAGTATTTTTTAAAGCTGTTTCTAGCGCCTCATGCAAGGCTTCAACTTCTGCATGCAATGTCTGCAATTGTGCATATTGCATTTCATTTGTCAGCGCTGTCACCATTGAATCTGGCAAAGCAGCAAGTGTCACAGCTAAATCTGAAAACACATTAACAATTGCAGTTATATCTTCCTCATAAAAAGCAGAACTATAAGCAGTAAATAATAACTCTGCGCTGTTGAGATTATTTTTAATATTAGTCAACGAACTTTCAGAGCGCCAAGACTCAGCTGAACGCGTTCTGGTAGTGACAAAGGATTCTCCAATAGCTGGGGCTAGTTTTAAATCACGTATTTTTGCGATGGATTCTTGCAAGGCCTTCAAAAAATCAATACTTAGATCTTCGGCATTTTCATAAAACCCTCCTGCAACAGGATCTAAAATCAGCGCTCTATATTCATCCATCCAGCGTTGAGTAACGCCAAAACTAATCTCATTTATGTTTCTAGAGATGCTTGTAGTTAATGAACACAAATAAGCGTTGTCTCGAAAATCACTGAGAGCATTAGCGTCATATAAAAGTTTTTCTAATGAGGGCAACCCTTGCACACCAACACTCTGGCGTGGGAATGCGTTGCTAGTCAGTACTGATTCATCTTGTGATGCAATCAAAGCATCTAATTGGCGACCACTAGCTCCGCGTTCATCGGGCCAATAATGCATACGATAATTCCAATTGAAGTAGGTGATTGGGCCGAATTGAATATGCTGAATTGCCTGCCAGGCCAGCATGGATTGTTGATAAGAGTTCTTTAAGCTATCTAAATTTAAGGCGCTTAAATCAGAACAAAAATTCTCAGTAGCAGAAATTAACTCTAATGACCGCGACTCTAAATTTTGATATGACGGAATAATTAGTTCATCAGTAACGGCAATATTAATTGCAGTCCAATCCTCATCACGAGTAATCAGATTCTGCCCATATGTTAAGGGGCTAGCTAATAAGAGTAAAATTAGTCCACTTAGTTTTGCGATATATTTATCCATAGGTAACATTATATGCTTTGTAGAAAATTGATTAAATCTTCTCTTTCTGTCGTTGATAAGGCTTTGAAAGCTTGTTTAGATCTCTCAGCTTCACCCCCATGCCATAAAATGGCTTCTAGCAAGCTTGTAGCTCTCCCATCATGTAAATAATACTGTTCATCTATTTGCTGATAAGCTGAAAGCCCCCATAAAGGCGGCGTTCTCCATTCATGGGATAATTCATCATCAGAAGTATCAGCCAATGCATCTCCCATATCATGCAACAATAAATCTGAATAAGGGTTCACAGTGCCCTGCATGTAACCGGATTGATGACAGCTTTGACAGCCAATATTTTCAAATACCACCTTGCCTGCGCTATATATATTATCTACGTTAACTATAGGCAAAGGGATGTTTCTTATAAAAAATAATAAGCTGGCAAATGCAGGAGGACCAATTTCTAAATTCTGATCTTGTCTGGAAGCGCCATTAGGTCGGGATAGGCAATAGTGTTGCAGCTGCGTGCAGTCTCCAAATGGATTGGGAAATAATTCTGAACTAATTCCTAGATCTAAACTTAATGCCTGGCCTGTCTGTTCCTCTAAATTAATCACGTCTGCTTTCCATCCATAACGGCCTGACCCCGCTTTACCTGAAATTCCATCATCATTTAGATCTTCAGGATCCTCTTTTGCAAGTAACTCAGTTAAAGGTATTGTTTCCAACAAACCAACGCCAAACAATGCCGGTGCAAACCTGGGCGAAAATTCTATTATTTCTGCTTGTTCGATTTCTGTTTGCCCAATTCCTGCCTTCCCCGATTCAGTTTGCACATTTGTAAAAAAATATCTGGGAATTTTCAGGACAACTTCGGTCGAATCAGGCAATTTTTCAACAATACTGCTATAGCTAATGTCGACTTGCGCTTCGGCAGGCAAACCAGAAATTGCACTGCTTTGTATTTGTTGTCCTAGAAAATCACTATTGATGCGGAAATTTAATCCATCGGCCAGAGTCCCTCTACCAGCTTCAAAATGACATTGAGCACAAGAGCGGGCATTATAAAGAGGCCCTAAACCATCACTGGCTTTTGTTGATGAGGGGGCACTTACCCAGGTTTTTTCAAACAGAGCTTGCCCAGTTACAAAATCCAAGCCAGCTTCAGATATTGCAAAAGGGTTTACCTGCGCAATAGAAGCATTCACAAAACAGCATGAAAAGAAAATAATGAATAATCGCAATTTCATAATTTGTTTTTAATATTGCAATTAAAAGAGAAAATTTAGTTGCAGCTCTTACTATTGCTTTCGATGCAGCTACAAACCGCCTAAGCTATCTGAGCCTGAAATACTCACATTTTGCAGATTTAATTCCCTAATAATATCTTCAATGGTTCGGGTTTCCTCCATCAGGGCATCGACTACTCTCGAAACCACCTCTTCACCATCTAAATTATTACTCGCAATTAGTACATCAAAAGTATTACCTCTAGCGGCTTCAGATAATAATACTTCCATTGCTAGCTCTGTACTTTCAATTCTGGCTAACATTTGTGCGGCAAGATGGGGCGCCTCTTGTGCCATTAAGCTTGCTAAAGACGCTCCTCGGACTACCTCGCCGTTTATTCTTTCATAGCTACCCATGTAGACATTTTGAATTCCTAGAGCGTCGTAATAGTGAGAGTTATGAGTATTATCTGAGAAGCAGTCATGCTCTTCTTCAGGATCGTTTAATAATAGCCCCAACCTTATTCTTTCACCCGCTAGCTCTCCATAAGCCAGACTGCCCATACCAGTAAGAATAGTCGCCAACCCTCCTTCCGGTCCTTTTTGCATCAAATCCACATAGGCAGCCCCACCGGGTTGCCAGTTATAAACCATCTCGTCCAAATCTGAGACCAACAAGCTTGTAACCGCTTTTAAATAATCCCGCCGCCGATCGCAATTTCTGTTTGAGCATTCACTTAAAGAATAATCTGTAGCCGGGCGGTCACCCGCACCAGGATTGGTTCCATTTAAATCTTGACCCCATAGCAAAAATTCAATCGCGTGATATCCTGTCGCCACATTCGACTCAACGCCATCTATTTGATGCAAAGTTTCTGCAAGTAGTTGTGGCGTGATTTGTGCAGCATCAACACTGATACCTCCAATATCTAATAACTCATTCGCAATAATATTAGCGGTATAAAAATAATTGTTATCAGACTCTTCACCGTAGAATGCAGCGGTATAATCAATCAATCCCTCATCTAAGGGCCAGGAATTAACCCTGCCTTCCCATTCATCGACTACTGGGTTGCCAAAGCGAAAGGCTTCAGTTTGTTGGTAAGGAACGCGTGCTGCCAACCAGGCATTTCTGGCATAGCTTAATGTGGTTAGATTAGGCTCTTCAAGGAAAGCATCTATAGTATCTTCTAATACTCTTGCTGAAATCAAAGAGTCTTCGTAAGATGCTTGAGCAATGGAGATATAGTTCTCTATGATTGCCGCATGGGATGTAGAGTTTTGACGACCGGTAGAACAGCCAACAATGCTCAATATGCAAGCTAGTGTGCAGATTTGCTTAAACATGGAATTCTCTAATAAATGACTAGTCTAGATAGATGATAATCATTCTCATTAAGAAGTCAATCAATTAGTGAAATAGTAGGGTTAATCATGATCCAAGTCATGTCTTATTACCCTGCCTTCAACCATGAATATTACATCTTCCGCAATATTAGTACTTAAATCAGCTATTCTTTCGAGATAGCGTGAAGTTGAAAGCAAACTAATAGCTCTCTCTGACGTACTACTGTCTTGCATAATTGTTTCATTAACTTTTTGATGCATCAGTCGATTAATATCATCAACTGCATCATCAGCTAAAATAACCTTCTGAGCAATTTCAGTATTCATTTTAACCAATGCATCAAGGGTATTTCGAACCATCGTTTGCACCAAAACCGGCAACTCATTGATAAACTCTATTAAATCCGGCAAAGGATCATGTTCCGATAAAAAAAGCGCCCTTTGCGCAATGTTCGATGCAAAGTCACCCATTCTCTCTAAGTCATTATTCACTTTTAGGATAACGACAACTAATCTTAAATCAGTGGCCACTGGCTGATGTAAGGCTAAAATTTTCAGGCATTCTTCTTCAATCTGCACTTCTTTTTCATCAATCATGAATTCTTTATCTATGACAGACTGAGCTAAAGTTGCATCACGATTTTTAAGGGCTCGGATAGAATCATTTATAGCCACTTCAACCAAGCCGCCAATAAGTAATATTTCTTTTTTTAGATTCTCAAGATCACGCTGAAAATGTAGAGACATAATTTACTCTTTTATTGAACTTAACCAAAACGCCCGGTCACATATTCTTCAGTGCGTTTAACTAAAGGTTTGGTAAAAACCTGTTCTGTTTCACCAAACTCTATAAGATGCCCTAATTCCATAAAAGCAGTGTAATCTGAAATGCGGGATGCTTGTTGCATGTTATGAGTCACTATAACGATGGTATAACGTGATTTCAGATCAAACATTAAATCTTCAATATGCGCAGTTGAAATCGGATCGAGTGCTGAACAGGGCTCGTCCATTAATAGGATTTCTGGCTCCATAGCCAAGGCTCTGGCTATGCATAAACGTTGCTGTTGCCCTCCAGATAAATTCAAGGCCGAATCATGTAAACGATCTTTTACCTCATCCCATAAAGCGGCTTGTTTAAGGGAGCGCTCAACCAATTCATCCTTTGATCCTTCATGGCCATTAATACCTGGTCCCCAGGCAATATTATTGTAAATGGACTTAGGAAAAGGATTGGGTTTTTGGAAAACCATTCCAATTCGGCGCCTTACTTCTACAGGGTCTACTTCTGCACCATACAAATCTTCAGAAGAAAACATGATTTTACCTTCTAGAGTTACTCCGCTGATAAAATCATTCATACGATTAAGCGAACGCAGTAATGTACTTTTACCACAACCGGAAGGTCCGATTATTGAGGTAATTTTATTGCGTAAAAAATGGCAAGACACCTTATTTATTGCAGGATTCCCCGAATAAAGAATACTGACTTCATGCAAGTCTAGAGCCTTTTCTAAAATGGCTTCCGGATGCTCGGTATTTGCTGATAAGTTCTCTACAGCTGCTAATTCTGGCATTACTTCAATCTCCGTTCAGTTCTATTACGGATATAGATCACAGTTGCATTCATTAACAGTAACACCAGAAGCAAAACGATAATACCTGCAGCTGCTAGCTCATGAAATTCCTGCTGAGGACGTGATATCCAGTTATAAATTTGAATTGGCATCGCGGTAAAAGAATCCATTGGCCCTTCAGGTAAAAAGGCAACAAATGTCAGCGCTCCAATCATGATTAATGGGGCTGTCTCACCGATAGCACGTGACAAAGCCAGAATTACTCCTGTCATTATGCCAGGGAAGGAAACTGGTAACACATGTGCCCAGGCTGTTTGCCACCGAGTTGCCCCCAATGAATACGCAGCATATCGAATACTCATAGGAACCGTTCTGATTGCTTCACGACTAGCAATAATAATAACAGGCAATATCAGCAGGCTCATAGTGAGAGCCCCTGAGAGTAATGACCTTTCCAGTGCAAAAAAACGAACAAAAATGGCTAATCCCAAAATACCGTAAACGATCGAAGGTACACCCGCCAAATTTGAAATATTCACTTCAATAAATTTGCTTAGTTTCCCTGGCTTGGCAAACTCTTCCAAATACAATGCAGAGGACACACCGATAGGAATTGAAATAATGGCTATCAAGCCAATTAGCCATAAAGTTCCAACTAGCGCAGATTTTATACCCGCCCTTTCCGGAAAGCGTGATGGAAAACTGCTGATAAATTGCCAGTCAATCCAGCCAAGTCCGTCCACCGACACCTGATACAGTAAAACTCCTAATAACAACACACTAGCCCAAGTTACACCTGCGCAAAGATAAGAAAAATAAAGAGACTTTCTTTGTCTGTTACGAAGATGTTTTTTGTCTCTTTCAGAAATTAATGACATCAGTCATAAACCTCTCGATATTTATTTAATACTAATTGAGAAAAAATATTGATAAGCAGAGTAATGACAAAAAGCAGAGCGCCAACCGCAAATAAAGTCTGATAAGCGATCCCGCCAGCGGGTGTATCTCCAAGGCTAATCTGCACAATATAGGCAGTCATAGTCTGAATGCTCTCAAACATACTAAGGGTAAGATTAGGCGTCTGCCCTGCAGCAATTGCGACCGCCATTGTTTCTCCAATTGCACGCGAAATTGCCAACAAAAATGAAGCCATAACCCCAGACAACCCTGCCGGGACTACTACCTTAGTCGTCACTTCATATGAAGTCGCCCCAAGTGCATAGGCGCCCTGCCGCAAACTATCAGGAACAGCACGCAGTGCATTATCACTTAAGGTGGCAATCATCGGTAAAATCATGATCCCTACAACTATGGCAGCACTAAGTGCATTAAACACCTGAACTTCAGGGAAAATGCTTCGCAATAATGGCGTAACAAAAGTTAAGGCGAAATAGCCATAAACGACAGTTGGAATACCTGCTAATAGCTCAAGCACTGGTTTAATGTATGAGCGCATTTTGGGCGAAGCATACTCACTTAAATAAATAGCGCAGGCTAAGCCAAGAGGAATGGCGACAGCAGCTGCGCCAATGGTTACCTGCAGAGTCCCCCATAAAAGAGGTAATACACCAAATGAGCTTGGTTGAAGTATAGGCACCCAGGTGGTGCCAAAGAAAAATTCAGCAGGACTAACATTCTCAAAAAATACTAATGATTCTTTAAAAAGTAAGCCTATGATGGCAGCAGTTGTAATAACTGAAACAGCTGCACAAACGACCAGCCAGCTAACAATGCATGACTCGCCAAGGCGCCTGCCAGATTTCTGTATTGACTTGTTGGCTGCCTCGGCCATTCTAGACTTCCCGATTATCTAATGATAAATAATATTGGATATAATTGCCTAAGCGGGAATTTAAACATAGCTATTTAAAGATTCTGTAAAGATATACTTATTAATTTTATTTTAATGTCCTGCTTTAATTAAAAGGCAGCCAGAGCTTCTCGAGATGCCTGATATTCACTCGCAGGCATTGCTACATAACCAACCTCTTCTGCAAGAGCAGGCGCCTGATCCAAGTAAAATTCAACAAAGGCCCTGACTTCAGGTCTTTGTGCACTAACTTTACTAAGATAAATAAATATTGGGCGAGATAATGGGCTATAACTGCCATCATTAATCGTTGTTGCTGAAGGACTGATTGGACCCTCTCCACCGTCTATAGGTACAAGCTTAAGCACTGCTTCGTTGGCAATATAATAGGCATAACCAAAAAATCCCAGCGCATTTACATCGCCACTGATACCTTGCACAAGAACATTATCATCTTCACTAGCAGTGTAATCAGGTCTTGAAGCACCGGAATTTCCATTCACCACTTCTGTAAAGTAATCAAATGTTCCGGAATCCGTTCCTGGCCCATAAAGTCGTAAGGGCTGGTCTGGCCATTCCGGACGAACATCATTCCATGAATCTACAGCGCTGCCTGGGGCCCAGATCATGTTCAACTCATCAACTGTTAGGTAATCAACCCAAGTATTTTCTGTGTTAACTATGACTGATAAACCATCATAAGCCACAGCTATTTCCATAAAATCAATGCCATTAGCCCTAGCAGCCTCTGCTTCTGAATCCCTGATAACACGGGATGCATCACTTATATCTACTTCACCAGCCGCAAATTTTTGAAAACCACCCCCAGTTCCTGAGACGCCTACTGTCACTCTTACTCGAGGCTGTACAGCTAAAAATTCCTCTGCGACAGCTTCGCTTACTGGGAATACAGTACTTGATCCATCAAGACTAACCACACCGGATAAACGGTTAGGATCATTTGCTTCTACTTCCTGGCTTTCGCCTGAGCAAGCTGTTAAAAAAAGCGCCAGCACAGAAGCTATCAGTATATTTTTTAAAATGTAGATTTGTGTAAACATGCTCATAAAATACTCCTAGCGATATATAATAAAATATTTAAACCAAGGCGTTCTGCTACGATAATTAAAATTGGACATCCCACTGAACACGCAAACGGTTATCAGAATCTTCCGCAAGCAATAATCTATCGTCTATGCTCAAACGTGAGTAATCTAATGTCACCTTGCTGTCATGACCATTAAAGAACCAGTTTGCTCCAAGCGTGAATTCTCTTCGCTCATTTTCTAGCAACCTATTAGTCGCATTAGGTTCATCAACAAAGGCATAGCGCACTGCTAACTCTAGTTGCTCAGGCACTGCCTCAAACTGATTATGGAAAAAGTTTCCAGCTTGAATATAACCGCCGGTTAACTCATGTGTGCTTCCATCAGAATTATCAGTAATTTCTTTGCGATGAAACTCTTGTTGGGCAGAGAAGCCACGATATTTGAAAGCAAATTCCTGTACGGCTTGTTTAATCTCATATTGACCAGGTGTGGCAACTGCAGGTTTAGCGAAGCCATCTAGATTGCCACAACCAGATGAAGACCAACGAGTACAACTACCCGTATTGGTGAAACCAGCAATGGCTAAACTGCCTGTGGGTTGCTCTGTGTATTCCACATCAGTTTGGCGCCAGGAAAGATCTCGACCCATAAAATTCCACTGCAAACGAGCCATATACATTAGGTCATCGTCAGTATTATTTACTGCACGACCTTCGCCGTTAAATACACCAGCGTAATATCTCATATCAGCAGGAGTGTCCTGGAACAAATGTCCCCTTACCTGCACACCAAGCTGCCTATCCATTGTAAACACTCTGTTGGCGATGGAGCGTTCAACGAATTGTTGACGTCCAGAAGAGTCAACCCGCTCACGGTTAAGGTCAACTTTCCATTGGCCAAGTCGAATTCCGATCCAGTCCCATTTAGCGATATCAATTCGATAGTCGATCACTCTGGCACTGGCAGAAGAGCTACTATCATCTACATCTCTAGATGGCTGAAGATCAACCTCAAAATAGTATTGCAACCAGGGCTGAAGGCCATGCCCGCCAATTTTCATACGCAGGCGGCGAGCTTCAAAATTAGCTTGATCATCAGCATTTAAAGCAGAAATCTGTCTCGGATCTGAACGATATGGCGTGGTAAAACGCATTTGAGCACGCCATTGGAGATTGGTTTGCCAATTACCATCTCGCGTCTCTAAGCGAAACCCACTGCTACCACGACTTGCCATTACTGGAAATTCTTGTTCAATTTGTTCGGCTACTTCAGCAGCAACAGCCATATCAAGCACTTCTTCTAAAACAGGCTGGTCTAAAATATCATTACTTGAGACAGTTTCTTGTTCAAGTAAGCCATTATATTGTTCCTGAGTGATTGCGCCATTTTGCAGCAATATATCCAGTAATTCTTGTTCTGCTGCATTTACGGCAGAAGTGGTTTGAGTCAAGGCTACTGCTAAAACCAAGTGCTTAAATTTAAGCGGTGCAATAATTGGCTTCATTGATGGTCACTCCATAGTTTTAATGATTTTTGATGATTTCGTTTAAAGACTCATGCATTTTTTCAAAGCACTATTAAGATTAGATAAAGACTAAATTAATGTTTAAAGAAGGATGTTGATGGAAAATGAAATAATGTAAGGTAGAAGATCAGATGAGGGAATTTAAAATCAATCTACCTTTTGAGGATTTACATTCTTTGCCAATGGCATACGATAACTAAAAGTTGAGCCCCTACCAGGCTGGCTCAATAACTGAATCTTTCCAGAGTGCCTTTCAGAAATATTCTTCACAATTGAGAGCCCTAAGCCTGTGCCGCCCAAGCTTTTTGATCTGGCTTTATCAACACGATAAAAACGCTCAAAAATTCTTTGCTGATATTGGGAGCTAATACCTATACCTGTATCACTAATCTGCAGTAATAACTCCTTATCTTCTATACTTAATTTAATACTGATTTCTCCATTTTTAGGTGTGTATTTAATGGCATTATCAAGTAAATTATCTACTAATTGACTTAAGTTCTGACGATCACCGTAAGCTTCAATCTTTTGTTCTGAAATCTCAAGATTTAATTTTTGTTGCTTCTCTTCAACAGCTGCTTGAGCAGATTCAACAGCGCTTTTAACAAGCTCATTCATATTAATAATGGTAAAACGTTCACTTTCATGAGCATCTTCCAGGCGAGATAATGTCATTAAATCTCCAACCAATTGAGATAAACGGATGCTTTGAGAATGGATACGTTTCATAAACTGCAAAACCGTATCTTGATCTATATTTTCATCATCAATTACACTTTCTGAAAGTCCACGAATTGCAGTAATAGGCGTCTTTAATTCATGCGATGCATTTGCCACAAAATCAGTTCTAATCCTTTCTAAACTTTTAAGCTCACTAATATCATGCAAAACAACAACCGCGCCAATGGGACTACCCGAATCATCACTTAATGATGCCGCATAAATATCAACCACAGAACCCTCATTATTTATCGATTTTGAATAAGTAAGAACTATTTGAGTCTTAACGATAGAACGGGTTTTCATAGCCTCGTCCAGAGCTTGAGTAATTTCATTATTTCTGACTTCTTCCCATACAGGCTTGCCAGTACTTTCAGCACTATCCACGCCTAGTAATTTAACAGCCGCTTCATTTATATGTAGAATCTTCTGCTCTTGATCAACATCTATAACGCCCTCAACCATGCCTGCAAATATTGCAGACAAACGATTGCGATCAGCGGTAATATCAGAAATGTTTGACGCGGAATTTCTAGCTAATTGATTAATTACTTCTGCTAGTTTTTTTAGTCCCAATGCATTTTTTTCGGGAACTCTTCCTTTAAAATTTCCTGCAGAGATATCTAAAGCAATTAAAGCTAATTTTTCGACAGAACTAGACTGAATTAAAGCCGCCAAAGTAATCAAAAATAATCCCACGACAGCAGAAAGTACAGCATCATTAATGATTTCATTAATTTCCGATGATACTGCTTCATCCATCACATCAATGAAGAATGCCGAACGCACAATGCCTAATAGTTGCGTGTCGCTATAAACGGGTAAAGCATAATAAATAAGATCTTGTTCAATAGTCCGGCTATACCTGGATATTTGCCCACTACCACTTGCTAAGGCGCTTTGTATTTCTGGCCTTTGCAAATGATTAGCCATTTGACTAGCATCTTCATGAGAATCAGCAATGACTTCACCCAGAGGATTAATAACTGTAAAACGATTATTTGTTACTTTATAAAGGCGGTCTACTTGCAGGGCAATTTGATTTGGATCGATGGATACTAAAAAAGAACGAGAATTTTCAAGCAAAAGCTCTGCCTGACTTGCTAATTCTAGGTCTACTCTTTCGTCGAATTTTTCTTGTACTGCACCGGCTCGTATAACACTAAAAGTCCAGATGCTGGCAATACATAAGGTTGCATAAACAAAAAAAACTCTAATAAAAAAGGAGAAATTAAAATGCATGAGATTATTCTTTAAACCGATACCCCACACCGCGGATGGTTTCTATTAAAGGAGGCTGTATAGCTAATTTCTTACGGATACCGCGGATATGAACATCAATATTCCTATCTACAACAATAGTAGCATCACCCAAGGCTTTATTTAATAATTGTTCTCTTGAAAAAACCCTACCTGAATGGCTCGCTAAAAAATGCAGAATGCGGAATTCTGTCGCTGTAAGTTTAATTTCTGTTCGTTTTACAAGGACTTTATGTTTTTGAGTATCAATTAAAAGATCACCATACTCTATTTTTTCCTTTTCTGGTTTTAGCTCAAGCAATTTTCCTCTTCGTAATACAGCTTTAACTCTAGCCACTAATTCCCTGGGACTAAATGGCTTTGAAACATAGTCATCAGCACCAACACCCAAACCAAGTACTACATCACTTTCTTCGCCTTTGGCTGTAACCATAATAACTAAAGTATTAATAAGATCGTTGTCATTTTTTATGCTGGAACAAATTTCAATACCGTCTCTTCCTGGCAACATAAGATCTAAAAGGACTAAATCAGGTTTTTCTTTTTGCACTAGAGAAAGTCCAGCATCACCATCAAGGGTGGTTAAAACCACATAACCTTCTCTTTTCAGGTTATAACTAAGAACTTCCAGAATATCTGGCTCGTCTTCAATAATGACAATTTTTTTTCTGTTCACCACTATTATCTCTCAGTGCCTGAATAAATAATCTAGAACCATTGAAGATTAACACGAAGTTGTTAAGCTTTGGTAAAGAAGGCTTTCTTTGATGTTTGACAGCATGCCTGATTGCAGAAGCTCCATCTCGGCTATATATGCAATTTTATATGTAAATTACAATAATATTTCAGATAGCAAAATAATATAAATGATAAAAAAGAGTTTATTTTATTTTTAGAGGTGCAAACCCATCGTTCCCAGCAGTAGAAGATTCCTCTTGTTTGGGTTTCCTGCGCTTTCCAATATTTTTTTTATTTCGCAACCTTTGTTTGGCTTTTGGATGACTCTTGTTTTTACTAGCGTCTTTTTTTGCCTGACTGTTTTTCTTGCTCGTATTTTTTTTCTTATTCTCAATTTTTCCTTTGAACTTAGCTTGTAAGCCTTTAATAGCTATTTCTTCAAATTCAACATTCAAATATCTGGCAATACTTTGACTTAAATTCCAGTCATTCGCGTTGATTAGTGAAATTGCAGTGCCTGTTTTACCCGCACGACCCGTCCTCCCAATTCTATGTAAATAATCATCACCTGAGCGTGCCATATCAAAATTGAGCACAAGATCTAAATCTTTAATATCTAAGCCTCTTGCTGCCAAATCGGTTGCAACTAATATTTTCGTGCTGCCTTTACGAAATTGTTGCATGACCATTTGCCTGTCTTCTTGGCTCAATTCCCCATGTAAATATGCTGTATTAAGTTTTTCATATTGCAGATAAGCATTTAACTGCATCGCCTGGGTTCTAGTATTGGTGAAAATCAACACTTTCTGATCTTGATCATTTTGTAGAATTTTACCTACTAGCTTATTTTTATGTGCCACATCATCGGCTAAAACGGTTTGCTGCTTAATATTACTTTCTTGCTGTCTATATTTCCCATCTTCAATATGCACGGCTTTATTTAAAATAGATGTTGCAATTTTTTCTATCCCTACATGCACCATGGTTGCAGACAATAAAAATGTCTGCCTTTCCTTTTTGCAGGCATTACAAATTTCAAGCACGTCTTCCCTAAAGCCCATATCTAACATTCGATCAGCTTCGTCTAAAATTAAAAATTCCAAATCACTTAAGTCGACAGAAGCTTGATTGATATGTTCAAGTATTCGTCCTGGAGTAGCAATTAAGATTTCAGGATTTTTTCTTAACAGCGCTTTTTGTTCCTTAAAAGAAACACCTCCAATCATTGCTTTACAATTAATTTGCGAGAAGCTACAAAGTGCTTTGCAGTCTGTTTCAATTTGCGCAGCTAACTCTCTGGTAGGAACAAGAATCAAACAACGTGTTGCTGTATTAGGTGCCGGCTGTTGTATAAACTTTTGTAACACAGGAAGCAAATAAGCAATCGTTTTGCCACTTCCTGTTTCAGCACTGGCTAATATATCAAAACCATTAATTGCTATAGGCAACATTTCTGCTTGTATCGACATGCAATTTTCAAACTGAAGTTTGGTCAGTGCTTTTAGTAGTTTTTCATCTAAATCGAAATCTGAAAACTTTGGGTTAAGTTCTTTCAAAATATGCCTTATGCTTGCTTTAAGTTTGTGGATGGTGAATTTTATTTAGTAAACACATTAATACTGATTTATTCTCTTAGGCTACCTCTTTAGTTATTACTCGATAGAAAAAAATCTGTTTGCTAACTTTAGATACTAACAACTATAGCGTCTGTATATCTTTTAAATCTACATTGGCAATCGTTCTGTTTTGCATTTAAAAAAATAACACTACATGATGAATTTTCTGTGCTAGATTCTAAAATATTGAAATATATAATGATGTTATTCAATGCAGGAATCTGAAATTGTAATGATGTATCTTATATGTATTAGCTCCCCTAATCTAAATTTTCTTATATCGAGGTCCTAATGGATATTCTTAGTGAATATGGCACCATTTTACTCGTTCTGGCTATTGTTTTTGGTTTATTTATGGCTTGGGGTATTGGCGCCAATGATGTGGCTAACGCCATGGGGACTTCTGTCGGATCTGGAGCCATTACACTAAAACAGGCAATTCTTATTGCTGCTGTTTTTGAATTTCTTGGCGCTTTTTTAGCGGGAGGTCAGGTTACATCTACTATTCGACGCGGAATTGTGGATCCAGCACTATTAGCAGGAACTCCAGAATTACTGGTATACGGCATGATATCGGCATTACTTGCGGCGGCAGTATGGCTGCTGATTGCCTCCATGAAAGGCTGGCCTGTTTCTACGACACATTCAATCGTTGGTGCAATAGTGGGCTTTGCTGCTGTTGGCATCGGTGTTGATTCAGTTAGCTGGGTAAAAGTCGGCACAATAGTCATGAGTTGGGTAAGTTCTCCGCTTATGGCTGGAGTATTTGCTTTTATTATCTACCGCTCTGTGCACATCCTGATTCTTGATACAGAAAAACCCTTGGTTAATGCCAAGCGCTATATCCCAATTTACATGTTTTTGGTTGGCTTCATGATTTCAATGGTGACATTCTTGAAAGGACTGACCCATGTGGGGCTTGATACTAGCTTTCTAGAATCTATGGCAGCATCAGCCGCCATTGGCATATTTGTGATGGCTATTGGTGTGTATATGCAAAGCAAGGTTGAGCCGCATATCGATGAAGACCACCATTTGCATTTAAGCAAAATCGAAAAAGTGTTTGCTACTTTAATGATATTCACAGCCTGCAGTATGGCCTTTGCCCATGGCTCAAATGATGTTGCGAATGCCATTGGGCCACTGGCTGCAGTCAACGCAATTGTTCGATCTGGTGAAGTGGCACAGGAATCAATAATGCCTCTCTGGATTCTTTTCCTCGGCGGCATTGGTATCGTTGTAGGCTTGATGATGTATGGCCATAAAGTGATGGCGACCATTGGAAGAAAAATCACCCACCTGACTCCAACACTGGGGTTTTCCGCTGAGCTGTCTGCAGCCACCACGGTTGTAATCGCCTCAGCAACTGGCATCCCCATTTCAACCACTCACACTCTAGTTGGCGCTGTGTTGGGAGTGGGCCTGGCTAGGGCGGGCAAGACCGCGATAGATATAGGCGTTATAAAACGAGTCTTTTTATCCTGGCTGGTGACATTACCAGCAGGTGCTGTACTAGCCATCATCTTCTTTTATATTTTGAAAGCTATATTTGGTGGCTAATTACAACTTCTGGACTCGCTCTCAAACTTATTCCTCAAGCTTGATTAACTAATTTTAGTTGCCTGATGGAATACCATTTGCCATGATCCCTTGGCATTTTTCTTCCATAAGGAGCTATGTATAGCTCCTTTAGATTCAGATGTTTTGGGAGCTGTCATTTTTGCCCAATATATCGCAAGGGCTAACCCATCAGCTAACTCATTAATCTCAAAATTATTAATTTCCCAACGCGATTCAGGTGCTTTAGAACTAAGCCAATGGCAAAGTTCTTCTCTGGTGTGAGTTGAACCATCTGCTGATATTTCCCATAAACCATCTCCTAACAACTTTTCTGTCTTAGCAGAAAACTTATCATGCAAAATGCTTAGTTCTTTTTGTAAAAGTAATGTCGCTAGTTTTTTCATAAGTAGACGAGTATCTATATTAGCTATACAACTTTAATCAACCTGTCGCTTACTCCCATGGCCTGAATAGATAGCGCCTGTTTAACCGGAGGTAAATGATCGATACTCAACAAACCAAATTTTCTTAACCACACCAGGGCTTGTTGATTGCTTGAGAAGAACTGAGTGAGGTAATGACTGAACCCAATAGTTTTTTCCTGATCCAAACTGGTTGAATGTAAATACTCTTGCAAGCGTGAAAAGTCGCCTGGATTCCCCCCTGCTTGAATTGTTGCAGAAATATTTTCTGCTAAGCGCATGGTATCTCGAAAGGCCAGGTTAAAACCTTGCCCAGCAACCGGATGCAATGCATGCGCTACATTACCAAGTAGAACCAAACTATGCCGAATCTGTTCTTCTGCCTGCTGTAAGCTCAATGGAAAAGCAGCACGCTCACCAACCTTTGTAAAAGTACCAAGGCGATGGCCAAACTCTTCTTGTAATTTTTTTAGAAAATCTTCATCACTAAGTTCAAAAACTTCTTTATATTCATGCGAATGTTGGGTCCAAACTAATGCCGCTCGAAATGCTTGACCAAAATTCATTAAAGGCAAAAGGGCTAAAGGGCCCTGCGGAGTAAAACGTTCATAAGCAACATTATCGTGTGCTTCGCTGAACGCGACATTAGCAATAATAGCAACCTGCTTATAGTCTTGCTGTATTCGATGGATACCCAGTTGTTCACTTAAACCGGAGCGCCCACCATCCGCCAATACAACCAAAGAAGCATTAAGCTTAAAAGTTTCTCCATCACTCTGACATTCTAATAATGCACTGTCTGACTGATGCGATATACGTTTTACCTGAGCTGGACTCTTAACTTCTGTCATTTTTGCTTGCAGTAAAGCTTTATTAAGTGCCTGACCTAAGTTCTGGTTCTCAACTACGAATCCCAAAGCATCAACACCAGCATCTTCAGCTCTGATCTTCACACTGCCAAAGCGGTTCTGATCTGAAACATGTATATTATGGATTGCTTCCGCCTGAGCTTTAATTTCACTCCATAGACCTATGCTTTCAAGGTATTGCACAGTCCCAAAGGAAAGTACTGTAGAGCGGGCATCAAAGCCTGGCTGTAAAGCTTTTTGAGTGTTAATGGATGAGGATTCTAGTAAAAGAATTTTTGCTGATTTTTTATCAGAACGGTTTCTTGTATTTCTAGCTGTATTGACTGATAAAAGTTTTTGCAATGCGCAGGCTAAACTCAGACCGACCATGCCGCCGCCAATTATGACTACATCATAGTGCTTGTGCTGAAGATCAGTCATATCAAGCAGCCATAAAGGACTCTATTTCATCGATAGTTTTCGCTAAGCCACTGGTAAGAATTTCATTACCTTTTTTGGTCACTACAACATCATCTTCAATTCGAATACCAATGCCGCGCCATTTCTTATCGACTTTTTCATTGGTAGGCGATATGTAAATACCAGGTTCAACTGTCATTACCATACCTGCTTCCAATAAACGCCAGTTGCCTTCTATCTTATAGTCTCCGACATCATGCACATCCATACCTAGCCAATGGCCAGCTCTGTGCATATAAAAATCGCGATATGCGCCCTCTTCTATTAATGCTTCAACTTTACCTTTCAGCAAGCCGAGGTCAACCAAACCAGCAGTGATTACTTCTACCGTTCGCATATGAGGGTCATCCCAATGCGCTCCGGGTTTAATAGTTTTTATGGCTTCCAGTTGAGCTTCTAGCACCACTTCATAAACAGCTTTTTGTTCTGGACTAAACTTTCCATTAACTGGGAATGTTCGAGTAATATCAGATGCGTAATATTCGTATTCACAGCCAGCATCTATCAAAACCAGATCACCATCTGTGAGACTCTGATTATTATCAATATAGTGCAAAATACAGGCGTTATCGCCTCCGGCAACAATAGAGTTATAAGCTGGCGCACTGCAACCATTACGCGAAAACTCATACAAGTATTCGGCTTCTAACTGATATTCATTTATTCCCGGCTTACACACCTGCATAGCTCGCTTATGGGCGTTCACTGCAATCTGCCCAGATTTTTTCATTAAATCTATTTCTGATTTTGATTTAATTAAACGCATTTCATGCAGTAAATGATCAAGTACTAAAAATTCACCTGGTGGGTGCGCACCACTGCGCACTTTACTTCGAATGACTCGAACCCACTCCATTACCTGATGGTCAAATGCTTCATCTTTTCCCATTGGAGAATAAACTCGTTCCCGCCCTTCAATTAGCCCTGGCAAAATGTCATCGATATCAATAATTGGAAAGCTATCATCAAGACCTAGCGTTTCAATAGCCGCTTCAGGCCCAAGTAATTTACCATTCCATAATTCCTTCATTAGGTCTTTTTCCTGGCAGAACAGTAAACACTCCCCATTCTTTCTACCAGGTATAAGAACCAGTACTGCATCAGTTTCAGCAAAACCTGTTAGATAGTAAAAGTCACTATTTTGGCGATATGCATAATCAGCATCACCATTGCGTAACGCGGATTTAGCTGCCGCTAAAATTGCAATACTGTCCGGCTCCATATGTGCCATCAGATCTTTACGACGCTTTATAAATTCACTCTTTTTAATACTCATATTTTTCTTAATCTATCTCTTATTTTTCTTAATTTATCTCTTAATACTGGCCCTTAATGCAGATTGTTTTCGATCACTTGTGATGAAGCATTACCATTTTCTGCTTGATTTTGTATAAAAACTGAATAAGTAGCCATACGAACATATTCCAACACCTCCATAAAATCCTGCTCAGCGTTTTCAAGCTCATCTTGTTCGCTATCATCAATATTCACGATAGCTGTAAAGTCTTTCAAAACCTCACGGGTTTCTTCAAGTAATGAACTGTCGCCTTTCGCAAAAGCTCCACCAAAACCTGTAATAAAACCCTCACACCAATTACTCAAAGCATGTAAGCGTATCGAAAGTTCTGCTTCATCATCAGGTAATAGAAGCTGAAATGAAAAATCATCGGCCTCTAGTTGTTCATGTATATTGAGCTGTAAGCGTATGATCAAGTCGCTCATTATTTTACTAGGCTTATTTTCTAGACACAGTAAATGCCAAGTTAATGTTGCATCACTTTGTTTGCCACCCGCGCATAGCTGGCCGCATATAATACCGTGTAATTCAGAGACTGAATTAAATATTTTATTATTGCTTAGTAATGTAGCTATCTTGTCAAAATCTGGTGTCACGCTTGGCATTACTCTTGTGTTGTAAAGAAGTTTAATAATACCCTCTCATAAAAAAATATTCGCGCTTAAGATGAAGTATTATTAACAACAG
>Ga0055584_100001416_pt1 | contig 23549 bp, 17 predicted proteins | sample OSDHelmetaG_FD_58716 | JGI IMG/M metagenome (GOLD analysis project Ga0055584, IMG submission 58716) | Pelagic marine sediment microbial communities from the LTER site Helgoland, North Sea, for post-phytoplankton bloom and carbon turnover... | ecosystem: Environmental > Aquatic > Marine >...
GATCACACTCGGCTTCAAAATTACTACATCAACTACATCGTCTTCGATCTTGTCAATAAGGACAGAAAAGGCGATGCCGTAGACTTTATGGATGAGGTTGAGGTCGACTTTGCCGGCAATTCTGAGGTTTTGACGACTATCGAAAATTGGCGTGGTCAGCTCTTTACCTCACCTGAGGAGAGAATCGGATTCCTAGAAAGCCAGGTTGACAAGAATCCAGAAGATGTTGATCTGAAGGCAGAGCTGCTACAGTTGTACATGGAAGAAGGCATCCGTGACATGGCTTATGACCTGGCTGATCAGGTTATGAATGACAACCCGAATGGTCGCCTTTACCGCACTGTCGCAAAAATGCGCCTTGATGACGGAGACACAGAAGAAGCCATTCGCCTCTATGAAGAGTCTCTCGAAATGGAAGGCGGTCCAGAAGCAGCCCGCGAAGTTTACTTTAATATCGGGATTGCCCATCAGCAGGAAGGACGCTTGGCGAGTGCGCGGTCGCAGTTCAGAAAATCAATGGAAGCCGATCCAACCTATGTCCAGGCTCTTATTGCCATTGGTGATCTGTATGTAACCGCCGTGCAAGGGTGTGGCTCTTTTGAACGTGAGGACCGTGCAGTTTACTGGCTCGCAGCCGATTATTTCGACCGCGCTGCCTCACGCACGGATAACGATGGTATCCGCAATCAGGCACGCCAGCGCTCTTCTAACATCAAGCGCTTTTTCCCAACGGCAGAGGATAAGTTCTTTAAGAACTGGAATCCGGGTGATCGCTTTACTATTGACTACGGGTGCTACACTTGGATCGGCGAATCAACAGCCGTCCGGTAAACAGTATCTGAACCTGTCGAAAAAGGGCGGGCGCTCAGTGAGCGCCCGCCCTTTTGTTTGGCACCTACTCTACGAGCCCTATTCTTCACCCAGAAATGATCGTGGAAGGGCTTCCGGGGTTTTGGTTACCCCCCTTCCTTTCCCGATTTTAAGGTATCTCCAACCCAACTAGACGCAACGACATGTCCCTCATCGCTGATATCCATGCTCGCCAGATTTTTGATAGTCGTGGCAATCCCACAGTAGAGGTAGATCTTATCACAGACGATGGCCATTTCGGCCGTGCAGCTGTTCCTAGTGGCGCATCAACCGGTGAAAACGAAGCTGTTGAACTGCGTGATGGAGATGCTTCCCGTTACATGGGTAAGGGTGTTAGTAAAGCAGTTCAGAATGTAAATGAGATTATTGCTCCGGAGCTTGACGGGTTTTATGTCTTCGATCAGGTCGAAATCGATGAGTACATGATCGAGCTAGACGGCACAGACAACAAATCTAACCTGGGTGCTAATGCCATCCTTGGCGTATCTCTTGCTGTTGCCAATGCCGCAGCAGACGCTGCAGGACTACCACTTTTTCGTTATGTGGGCGGAGCCGGCGCGCGCACTCTTCCTGTTCCGATGATGAATATCATCAACGGTGGTCGTCACGCGGACAACAGCGTTGACATGCAAGAGTTCATGATCATGCCAACGGGTGCTCCGTCCTTCTCGGAAGCCCTCCGCATGGGTTCAGAGGTATTCCACCACCTCAAAAGCGTCCTTCATGATCTGAAAATGAGTACAGCAGTTGGAGATGAAGGTGGATTTGCTCCGAACCTGCGCAGTAATGAGGAGGCTATTGAGGTTATTCTTCGTGCTATAGAGAAGGCGGGATATACGCCCGGTCAAGACATTCACATTGCATTGGATCCCGCAGCCTCAGAGATGTCCAAGGATGGTGGTTACGAGTTTTGGAAAAGCGATCCAGGCACTATCCGTTCGTCGGATGATATGGTGGCATTCTGGGCAGATTGGGTTGCACGATATCCAATCATTTCCATCGAAGACGGCATGACGGAAAATGACTGGGATGGCTGGAAGAACCTGACTGATGAAGTAGGCTCCAAAGTCCAGCTAGTGGGAGACGATCTTTTTGTGACTAATACCTCATTCCTAAAGAAGGGCATCGATACGGGATGTGCGAACTCAATCCTTATCAAACTGAATCAAATCGGAACGCTCTCTGAGACCCTAGCAGCTATCGAATTAGCACACAAAAGTGGTTACACGTCAGTCATTTCGCATCGCAGTGGTGAGACTGAAGATACAACTATTGCTGATCTGGCCGTTGCAACCAATTCCGGTCAGATTAAGACGGGCTCTGCCTCCCGCTCTGATAGGTTGGCCAAGTACAACCAATTACTTCGACTCGAAGAACTACTGGGCTCCGCTGCAACGTATCCCGGCATGAATGCGTTTAAGATTTAGTACCTTGTAGCGTTGCTCCCCGTCATAATCTGTTTTCCATGTCGATTGCGGAACGAGTTTCGGACCTTGCCTCACGGTTCAGGAAAATCCTGTTCGTCGTTGGCGCATCCTTTGTACTTATCTGGGTGTTGTTCTTCGACAGTCACAGCATTTTTGCGCGATTGCAATTGAGTGCTGAAAAATCTGAGCTTGAGGCCGATAACGAAGTAATGCGTGCACGTATCGCCAGACTTGAGGAACAGCTGTCACGTCCTCTCACTGCTCAGGAAATCGAAGAAATTGCTAGAGAGGAGTACGGAATGAGTCGAGACGGCGAAACCGTGTATCCAATTAAGGAAAAGTAGCGCCGAGTGCTTCGTTGCACTTCGACGCCTCGATCAGACCACCCGAGCCAACACTACAAGTCAACCAGCTTTTCGGATGTCTACCCCGCGCCTTTCCATTGGAATCGATCTTGGGGGAACGTCAATCAAGGCGGGCCTGATCTCAGATATTGATGGGTTGATCGATGAACGCAGTGTAATTACTGAAGCAGAGTCCGGACATGTACGTGTCCTAGACCAGATATCCGACCTAGTCAGCGGTTTTTTACGCACAGATGATGCCATTGAAGGAATCGGTATTGGCTTCCCTGGTGCCGTCAATTGGGAGCGCACAGTGGCTTCCAAGCCTGTCAACATTGCGGATTGGGAGCATGTACACATGCCAGAGGCTATCAATAGTCGATTAGGCACCTCCCTTCCCGTTTTGGTTGAGAATGATGCCAATGCCGCCGCATTGGGTTCCGCTCGTTTCGGCGCGGGTCGAGATTTCGACTCCTTTATCATGATTACGTTGGGCACAGGGGTCGGTGGAGCGATTATCTATCAGAAAAAGATCTTCCGCGGCGCAACGGGCGCTGCCGGCGAAATCGGCCACATGACAATCGACTTTGAGGGTCCTCTAGCCCGCAGTGGCGTAGCTGGTGCAATAGAAGCTTATCTGGGACAACGTTTCCTTTCCCGGCATGCACGATATCAACTCTTGAATGAGAAGGACAGCCTGGTACATGGAATGGCCGGCCCAGATTTACTAGATATATCGCCAAAGATCCTATACGAGGCCGCCTTGCAAGGCGACGCTGGTTCTACTGAAATACTTGCCTGGGCAGGCAATAAGCTGGGTATCGTATTGGGATCAGCTATCAATCTACTCGATATCCGAAAGGTAGTAGTAGGCGGTGGGCTTTCAGCAGCTGGCGATTTCATTCTCGCTAGCGCCCGTAAATCAATGGTCGATTTTACTACTCCTGCCCTTCGTGATGGACTAGAAATTGTTCAAGAGAGTAGCGGTAACGAAGCTGGCATGCTTGGTGCCGGGTACTTAGTCTTCGAACAAACCGGCGAGGTGGGTTCTGACTAGAACGTGGCATATCGGCCCTGCATCATCTCGGTGGCTAGGCTATCCGATGATGTTCTTGCCCCTGATCCTATTCATCGGCCTTTTGCCTCAAAACGTGGTAGCGAGACAGCAAGATGCTCGGGTAGAGTCCCCGGTAGTGTTTTCAGCCGGTGATTCGCTCATTTTCCACCTAGGAAAGGGTAATCGCTCTGGCACCTTACATGGATTGGCCTCCGTCACCTACGATGGGAACGTACTCGATGCATGGGAAATTGACCTTTTGCTAGCAGATGAGGAGCTGCATGCCCGCGGACTAGTATCTGACACTGGCTGGGTTGGGAAGCCTCGAATTCAGCAGGGAGAGGACGAGTTTTCAGGCTCTGAACTGGCTTTCAATCTTAAAACTCAACGTGGACGAGTCGTTGGGGCTCAGACGAGGTACGAGGAAGGCTTTATTGCAGCAGATGTAGTCAAGGCGCTTGAGGACAGTACTCTTTTCATTCGGAACGGTGTTTACACTACATGTGAGTGCGTGGAAGATCCTTCTTATTCATTACGCTCCAACAAGATGAAGATGGTTGGACGCGAATGGATCTATACTGGCCCAATCCAGCTATTTCTTTTCAATATTCCGACCCCTCTGTGGCTACCCTTCGGATTCTTGCCTGCTCAAGATAGTCGCCGAAGCGGTCCTCTCCCTCCCACGTACGGCGAGGATGAGTTTGGATTCTATCTTCGGGATTGGGGCTGGTACTTTTCGATGAATGATTACATGGATCTACAGCTCCAAGGTGGATTCTGGACGCGGGGAAGTTGGGAAGTACGCTCGTTATACCGCTATAGGAAGCTGTACGCCTATGATGGCCAGTTCCGACTCGACTATGCTAGGTTTAGAAATGGAGAGCGGGGCGATCCTGGATACTCGATACGCCAAACCAGCGCATTTCGATGGACACATAATCAGGATATCGGCCAGAAAAGCAAGTTTAATGCAAACGTTAATCTCTCCTCCTCATCCTATCTACGCTCAGTTTCTCAGGATTACAATGATCGAATCCGTCAGGATATTCAATCCAGTCTGAAATTTACCAAGCGCTGGACAGGCAAGAATCTCTCGGTTCAAGTGAATCAGCGACAGCAGCTTACAACGAACCAAGTAACGCTAACGCTGCCCAGCTTGTCGTTTTCTCAGAGTTCATTTAAGCCCTTGGCGAGAAGCGTTCGGCAGCCTGGAAGCCGCGAATCGATCAGGGATAAGCTCACCGTGAGTTACAATGCTTCAGTAAACAATAGCTTCCGTTTTGTACCGCTTCCCGACGAGGAGCTGCTAGCCCGAGGCGACACCTTAGCTGCAGACATCAATTGGCTAGATGCTGTCTTGTCAGGTGAGGACTACGAAAGAGCAACCGGTAGGGACACACGTTTTGACTTTAGGGCGACACACCGCATACCTGTTTCCGCTCCGTTCTCCGTTAACAGACTACCACTTTTGGGCGATTTGTCTCTTAATTTCTCACCTACTTTCACCTACACAGAAGACTGGTATCTACAATCAGAGCTTCGGCAGCTTAACGCGGATAGCTCCGGAATTGATGTGGTCAATGATCCGGGCTTTTTCGCACTCAGACAGTTTAGTTCTTTTGTCTCTGCCAGCACGATCTTCTACGGTCTCTTTCCTGTTAACGCGTTCGGTTTTCGCGGAATTAGACACACCGTCCGTCCCAATGTTGGTATGTCGTGGCGGCCAGATTTCTACTCAGAACGCTGGGGATATGTACGCTCCTATACCGATGCTTCTGGGAATGAGATTGATTACGGAGCTGTTTCAGGTATCAGCCGGGGCAAGCAACAGGCTCTAACATTCTCATTAAACAATACCTTTGAAACTAAACGAGCTCCATCGGACTCCACCTCCAGCAACGGATCCACCCAAGTTGGCGCGCGAAATCAGGCTGTAAAGCTATTTGACCTGAACATTTCCTCCTCGTACAATTTTGCCGCCGACTCGCTTCGTATGGCAAACGTCAGTTTGAGCGGCCGAACTAGACTTTTCGGTAAGGTAGACCTTGATGTAAGGAGCTCGTTCTCACCCTACGAAGTGTCCTCCCTCGGAGTACGTACAACGGAAAGTGCCTTCTCGGTGAGCTCGCCTCTCGGCCGGATGACCTCAACAAACATTACACTCAGAACCTCTCTGCGTTCGCGTCAGGGTAATGGAGACCGCCCAATTACGAGTCCTAGAGGTGCCATGATGCCAACCGGGACAACCTTCGGAGACACTCGTTTCGGAAACGACGGTTATGGTAGCGGTCTCGCTGGGTCTAACGGGCTCCTTCAAAACAACTATGCCACAGCCGGCTCGGATTTTTCCATCCCTTGGTCTCTAAATCTCGACTTCTCCTATGGGGTCACGAAACCAGGTATCAGCACCATACGGCGCGCGATTCTGAATGCGTCATTCGATTTTAGTCTAACTCCGAATTGGAAGGTGGCCAGCAGAACTGGGTACGACTTCGAACAAAAACAGATGGCTACAACAAATGTAGCTCTTGCTCGGGACTTTGAGTGTTGGCAGATGGCGTTTAACTGGATTCCCTTCGGTCGCTACCAGTCTTGGGGCTTTGACCTGCATGTTAAAAGCGGTGCCCTTCGAGACCTGTTGCGCATTCGCCAGCCTAAATCAGACGTTAGAGACCGCTTCGGTAGCTCGTTCTAGAAACCGAGTCCTACAAGTCGTCTTCTACCCAACGATAAGCCAGAATACGAACCTTTGTTTCGTCACTTATTTCCTGATCGCCCCCGATACGGGCCGTAAGGGTAACACCAGCTGCCATTAGGGTGAGTTCTGTAGTCATTCCAAGAAACTGACGAGCTACCACCCGGGCGTCAACACCACCCTCAGAAGAGGTCTCGATCTGTTCTGGTCGGATGCTCAACGCCTTGCCGGGTATAGCATTTTCTCCCGTAAGCTCGTAAATCGCTTCAGCAGAGGTCACAATGTTGCTTCCCCCTAGAAAGGAGGCGACGAAGGCTGTGGCCGGCTCCCTATACAGGTCTGTTGGCTTTCCCGTCTGAACGATTCGACCTGCTCTCATCACCGCCAATTGATCGGACAGAGCAAGCGCCTCTTCCTGATCATGAGTTACGTAGATACTGGTCAGGCCAAGTCGGTGTTGCAGGCTTTTGAGTTCCGCCCGCGTCTGATGGCGAAGGGCGACATCTAGATTGGAAAGAGGCTCGTCGAATAGTATAACACGGGGCTCGATGGCTACAGCACGAGCTAAAGCCGTTCGTTGCTGCTGTCCACCCGAAAGCGAGGTGACCGGCGTGTCGGCGAACCCAGATAAATCGACTCTTTGTAGTGCGTCATCTACTCTTCGCTTCACATCGGGTGCTGACAGCTTCCTAACTTTCAGACCATACGCTACATTTTGACCGACCGTCATATGCGGGAAAAGCGCGTAGTTCTGAAACACCATCGCCGTCGGACGGCGCCTGGCTTGTAGATCTGTTACGTCTTCTTCCCCTATGAAGATCTTTCCGCTATCCGGTGCTTCAAACCCAGAGATTATCCTGAGCGTCGTGGACTTCCCACACCCGCTGGGACCTAAAAGGGAAAAGAAGGAACCCGAGGGAATATCGATCGACACCCCATCAACCGCTTTCAGCTCGCCAAATGAACGGGAAACCTGTTCAAGGCGGACGCCTGCCGTCGTTGGAGTATGGCTTGGGTCAGTCACTAAAGCGTGATTTAGCCTTCGAGTGCCGACTGAACTTTGTCAGCTGCTTCTTGAAATAGGATGGCTGTCTGCACTTCGAGACCGCTTTCGTCGAGAATAGCTTTACCCTCCTCGGCGTTCGTTCCCTGAAGGCGGACTATAAGTGGCAGTTTCATATCCACTTTGCCGGCTGCTTCGACTACACCTTTTGCGACTCGGTCACATCGGACAATTCCGCCAAAGATATTGACAAGAATAGCCTTGACTTCTGGGTCCTTCAAAATGATTCTGAAGCCAGCTTCAACTGTAGCAGGATTGGCCCCACCCCCAACGTCCAGGAAGTTGGCCGGTTCGCCGCCAGCCAGCTTGATGATGTCCATGGTTGCCATAGCCAAGCCAGCCCCATTTACCATGCAGCCTACGTTTCCGTCCAATTTGACGTAGTTGAGGTGGTGCTCTGCTGCTTCCACTTCAAGTGGATCTTCTTCGTTCACATCCCGCAACTGCGCAAGGTCTTTGTGACGGTAGAGCGCGTTGTCGTCCAGATTGATCTTTGCATCAATCGCCAATACGTCACCTTGTTCAGTGAGCGTCAGGGGGTTGATTTCTGCAATCGAACAGTCACTTTCCTCATAAGCCCGGTGCAGCGCCAAAATAAATCGAACCGCTTTTTTGAAAGCATCGCCCTCAAAACCGAGCCCAAATGCTAAACGGCGAGCCTGAAAGCCTTGCAGGCCGATCACAGGATCAACCCATTCTTTCAGAATGAGCTCCGGCGATTCCTCGGCTACTGTCTCGATTTCAACACCGCCTTCTGTTGATGCCATGATGACCGTCTGGTTACGACCACGATCCAACGTGATACCCAGATAGAACTCTTTGGCAATGTCCACAGCATCTGCAATCAAAACCGAGCGGACTTTCTGTCCTTCTGGCCCGGTCTGAGGTGTTTTCAGCATCATACCAAGAATGGCATCCGCCTTTTCTCGGACATCATCAAAACTTTTTGCAAGCTTGACACCTCCGCCTTTGCCTCGACCACCAGCATGGATCTGCGCCTTGACGACGAAGAGGTCCGTTCCGGTTTCTTTGTTCAAGGATTCTGCGGCGCGAACAGCCTCATCAGCTGTTGTGGCAACCACTCCCCGTTGAACTGCTACGCCATATTTGGCGAGAATGTCTTTGGCCTGGTACTCGTGGACTTTCATGGATCTGGAATTGCGTACTTTGGATGACGAAAACTACGGTTGACAACCACGGAATACCCGAATACGAAAAGTTTGAACTACTTTTTCGCTGTTTCTTTTCAGCTCATCGCTTCGGAAGCCAATTATTAGCCCTTGACCTACGATTTACACATCATCAAACGGCTCCTCACAGGATATGTCCTCCTCATCGGAGGGCTGATCCTGTTCTTTGTTGTTCTACACTATGTAGAGTACATCGACGACTTTATGGACCGCGGTGCCACGATGAGCGAAGTGTTTCTCCTGTACTACCCGAACTATGTACCGGAAATAATTCGCCTAACCTCGCCCCTTGCGCTCTTTATTTCAGCCATTATTCTGACTTCTAGGCTAGCACAACGCCTTGAGCTTTCCTCGCTGCAAACGGCCGGTGTGTCTTTGTACCGGTTGATGCTCCCCTTTGTACTTAGTGGACTTGCCATTTCCTTGTTCATGTTTTGGTTTAACGGATGGATCGTACCACAGACAAACCAAACGCGTCTTGCCTTTGAGCAAGACTATACTAAGGATGCCCCTAGCAGAGCGGAGTACGCAAATATCCATCGTCAAAATGCTCCCGGGAGTATCCTGTCTGTCAATTTCTACGAGCGGAAATCACAGACGGCAACTAGCGTAACGCTTCAGCAATTCACGCAGGAAGGAACGTTAGTACAGCGAATTGATGCGGATCGGATGAGTTGGGTCGACTCTACTGGGGCATGGACACTCATTTCCCCCATTATCCGGACATTCGATGAAAATGGGGAAACACGTCGCATAGAAGTGGCGCGTCTTGACACGATTCTAAGCCTGGGTCCGCGTGATCTCGCCCGTGTTCAAGGGGATGTAGATGCCATGACCGTACCAGAATCCAGGGATTACCTTCAGACGCTGAATAGGACTGCGGCCAATCGAACGGGGCCTTCATTAGTGGCTTACTACACTAAATTTTCCTACCCATTCGCCAATTTGATTCTAGTTCTCATGGCCGTACCGATTGCTAGTGTACGCCGCCGCGGAGGCCAAGCGGTCCAACTGGGAATCGGCTTGTTCGTAGCATTTGTGTACTTGGCCGTCATGAAGCTAAGCGAGCCATTCGGTTATGCTGGAGTGATCTCACCTGTGGTTACTGCCTGGTTGCCCCACGCAATATTCCTACTTGTGGCCATTGTACTACTGATAAATACCCGAAAGTAGGCAGTGGTTCAGCTATCGAATCAGGCTTCGCCGCCTGGAATTCCAAAGTGAATAGCTGGTCCTTGACTGCCGGTCTCTTCAATCTCTCCGTGTGAACGTTCAAATCGTTCAATGTTATCAGCCAGCGCCCTGAGCAAACGCTTTGCATGAGACGGGGACACAATAACCCGGCTTTTTACCTTCGCTTTCGGTACGCCTGGCATAACGCGGATGAAATCCAGAATAAACTCTTCGGAGGAGTGGGCTAGCATGACCAAATTCGAATACGTGCCCTCCGCTACATCTTCGGTAAGTTCAATATTTATCTGTGGGGCTTGCTGCCTATCGGCGTCTTTTTTCTCTTTCATCGTAGAAGTGATCTTATATAATTAATATCTGGCGTCGAGCCGCTGGACGTAACCAGCAGCAACCCATCTGGATCAAAAGGACCCATCTCGGGGCCTATTTCTGTCGAGAAGCCAAAGCTTCGATCAAATCACTCTTTGTGATGATCGCGAGGCCTCGTTCTCCTCTATCAACCAATACGGCCCCCGGAGCCTCTCTCAGGAGTGAACTGAGCCCACTTAGTGGAAGACTTTCCTCGACAACGGGCAGAGGCTTGCCCATGTTCTCGGAGACTGCATGTTTTCCGGCATCTGGATCATCAATCAGCCTGTTAAGCACGACGGATTCGGTTAGACTACCAACGATCTCGTTGCCTTCCATGACTGGAAGCTGTGAGATGGAATGATCAACCATTCTCGTAATAGCCGTTTGCAACGTGTCTGAAGGAGAAACTGCGATGAGGCCTTCCCGATCAGATGGCACCACATCCACCGCGCTGAGCTCCCCACGTTCGTCAAGAAAGCCATGACTCCGCATCCAGGTGTCATTGTAGGTCTTCGAAAGATAACGGAAACCAGAATCGGGAAGCAGAATCACGACTAGGTCGTCCTCACTCAAGTTGGAGCGATTAGCTTCCAGCCATTTCAATGCGCCAGAAACTGCTAATCCGCAGGATTGACCAACGAACAGCCCCTCTTCTCGCGCAAGGCGTCGAGTCATCAACATGTTTTCTCGGTCCGTTGAGCGGACATAGTCATCAACTACATTGAAATCCATGTTGGCTGCTAGAATATCCTCTCCTGCCCCTTCGGTCAGATAGGGATAGATCTCAGTCTCATCAAATTCCTTGGTAAAGAAATACTTGTGATAGACGGACCCATACGTGTCCACTCCAATGATTTGGATATCCTCATTCTTTTCCTTCAAGTAGCGGCCGGTCCCAGAAATCGTGCCTCCTGTTCCAGCTGACGCTATGTAATGAGTAATTTTTCCTTCTGTTTGCTCCCATAACTCCGGTCCTGAAGAGGCATAATGAGCAGCCGCGTTCGCTGGATTATCGTACTGATTCATGTAGACCGCTCCTGGAGTCTCTTTCGCGAGCCGCGCGGAGACAGAATAGTAGGAACGGGGATCTTCTGGGGCGACATTTGTCGGGCATATACGGACTTCTGCCCCCAGCGCCCGCAGCACATCAGCCTTTTCCGGACTCTGCTTGTCTGTTGTGACGAAAATACAGGAGTATCCTTTCTGAATGGCCACCAATGCGAGGCCTGCCCCTGTGTTACCACTCGTGCCTTCCACGATCGTGCCACCTGGCTTCAAATCACCTGATAGCTCTGCTGCTTCAATCATAGCCACGCCAATGCGGTCTTTGACAGAACCACCGGGGTTGAAGTACTCGACCTTTGCAAGGACTGTACAAGGATAATCGGCCGTGATCCGGTTTAAACGCACAAGAGGTGTGTTGCCGATAGTGTCGATGATCGAATTATGCCACATAGTGCTGAATGAGTAGCGTATGAGTGTGCTGAACTGGCTTGATTTGTGCGTCTGAGTCTCTTAGGCCACCGATATGGTCAGAACATGAAAACATCTATATTCGGTATCGCCCAAGAGTAAAGGAATGTACGATTTCCCTTCGGGGAATAGGACTCTTGAGTTGTTTTTGACACAGAAGTCTCATGCAGCAGTAGCCCCCACGAATGGCTGAACACGACGAACCACTATCCTTAATAGAACCGGACCTTCTGATAGCAACCTGCCAGGCAGACGGGAGCATCCTTACTCGCAATGATGCGTGGACGCATGTGCTGGGCGACGGAGAATCGCTGTGGAAGCGACTCGAGCATTCCGATCAGGAATTAGCTGCTCGCAATGTAGCTGAAGCAGCAAGTGGGTCGCTGGTAACTCACGCCTTGTTCATGGCAACATCCCTTCACAGGGATATTCCGATACCCATCCTTCTTCATTTCGTCCCAGTCCACATTCCTGGAGATAAGGACATTCGGGCCGTAGCGATCACGGGAGAGGTTCTCACTGAGCCTTCTACGTGGACTGAAAGTCAGACACACCGCCACAGGATGGAGACCTTGGGGCGCATGACAATGGGGATGGCTCATGATTTCAACAATCTGCTTAGCGGTATCCTGGGGCATATAGAGTTGTGGCGTCTTGAGCAGCCTCCGACGCCCGCCTCGGAGAATCACTTAAAGACAATTGAGCAAGCAGCTACCGATGGCGCAGACCTTATTGGACGCATCCAACGCTACATCCGCCAAGAGGCTCGCTCCTCGTTCGAGCCAGTAGATTTAGTCGCACTTGTCGAAGATTGCGTCACGTTCACACGCCCATATTGGTACAACGAACCTCGGCGACAGGGTATTCACATCGAGGTCGAACATATCTCCGAAGAGATCCCCCTTATTGATGGGTCCCGTGCGGAACTGAGGGATGTTTTCGTTAATCTGATCCTCAATTCCGTGCATGCCATGCCCAAAGGGGGACGCATTCAACTCCGTACGCGGTACGCTGACAACGAAATCGTGATTGATGTTCAGGATAACGGAGAGGGTATGCCCGAAGTCGTACGCAATCGTGTTTTTGAGCCTCTGTTTTCAACCAAGGGCGAACAGGGAAATGGAATGGGACTTGCGGTTGCTGCAGGGACGATGCGTGAGCATTTTGGTAGCATCTCAGTTGCCTCAGTTGATGGCGAAGGCACTACGTTCACTCTCCGATTCCCAGTCTCAACCAATGATCCTATTCAGCCCATTGCACCGCTCGACCAGGAGGTGCTTCAAGCGACGACAAAGGGTCGCACCGTGCTTGTTGTTGATGATGAAGACATGGTACGCAACGTGATCTGCCGATTGCTCGGGGTACGGGGTCATTCTGCCACCGGAGTTTCATAGGGGCAGGAAGCACTAGACATGCTTGTAGAACAAACATTTGACCTAGTCCTGACAGATCAGGGCATGCCGGGGATGACGGGAAGAGAATTGGCTCATCAGATTCGCAAGACAAACACAGAATTGCCTGTCCTGCTGTTAACCGGGGATACCGACATCACTGTCGATACATCTGAGATCGGATTGGTACTGACAAAACCATTCCGAATTGATGATGTTGAAAGAGCCATCGCTTCCCTGACCTGACGGATCAGCCGAAAGCAGGACAGTTTGTCATACCATCCTCTTTGGCTTGGTTTTTGGACACCGACGTGCGAAGCATACTGACACACCCAGCACCCCATGCACCAGGACCTGGTTCTCCTACTCGAAGACGATCCCGAACAGAGCATTCCCCTGCCCACGGCAGATGAGGAAAAGGCGATGAGCACGTCCGATATCCCGGACACGCTGCCCATTTTGACGCTCAGAAATACCGTCCTTTTTCCCGGCGTAGTCCTTCCCATTACTGTGGGACGTGACACATCATTGAAATTGGTCAAAGACTCCTTTGGGAATGACCGTTTAATTGGAGTAGTTGCGCAGAAAAGCGCAGAAACTGAAAATCCGTCCCCTTCTGACCTGTTCGAATACGGTACGGTAGCAAGCATTTTGAAGCTTATCAAAATGCCGGATGGCACGAAATCCATCGTGATTCAAGGCAAACGCCGTTTCAGGATATCGGAGTTCGTCCAGCTCGAACCGTACTTCACGGCGAGAGTCGAACCGATTGTTGAGGATTTGGCCAATGAGGACATTGAAATCCAGGCCCGTATTCGCTCCATCAAAGATCTAGCGATTCAGATTGTCAATCTGTCTCCAAATCTGCCAAGCGAAGCTGCGTACGCGATTCAAAACATTGAATCACCAACATTTCTGATTCACTTTATTGCTTCGAATCTGCAGATAGATGTGGAAGACAAGCAAGAGTTGCTAGAGACCCTTCCCTTGGTGGATCGGGCTGATTTAGTGATGGACTACCTTAATCAGGAACTGCAGGTTCTGCAACTCTCAGAAGAAATCAGAACGAGAGTGAAGACGGATGTGGATCAGCAACAGCGCGAATATTTACTTCGCCAACAGCTGAAGGCCATCCAGGATGAACTGGGCGAGGCAGAAGGAAACGGGAATGAAATTCGGGAGCTTCGTGATCGTGCAGCGAAAAAAGCATTACCTGACCATGTAGTGACCATCATGGAGAAAGAGCTAGAGAGGCTTGCCCGCTCTAACCCCGCTTCTCCTGACTATGCCGTGACGCGTAATTACGTGGATTGGATCCTAGATATTCCTTGGATGGAGTACTCGAAGGATAAGCTTGACATCAAACGAGCCGGAAAAATCCTGAATCAGGACCACTACGGGCTAGAAGCCGTCAAGCAACGTATTCTTGAGTATCTGGCTGTCCTGAAGTTGAAGGGAGATATGAAGGCTCCTATTCTGTGCTTCCATGGGCCTCCAGGCGTTGGCAAGACCTCTCTTGGAAAGAGCATAGCCCGTGCACTTGGTAGAGAGTTTGTTCGAATGTCTCTCGGTGGCGTGCGAGATGAAGCAGAAATCCGAGGTCATCGCCGAACCTACGTTGGAGCACTTCCTGGACGGGTAATTCAGGGTATGAAGAAAGCGGGCACGGCGAATCCTGTCTTCATGCTAGATGAAGTGGATAAGCTTGGATCTGACTTCCGTGGCGATCCTTCCTCCGCTCTACTCGAAGTATTAGACCCCGAACAAAATCACGCCTTTAATGACCATTATTTGGAGGCGGATTACGATCTATCGAATGTCCTCTTTATTGCGACAGCTAACTACTTAGACCAAATTCCTGCTCCCTTACGCGATCGTATGGAGATGATTGAAATAAATGGATATACGCAGGAAGAAAAGCTAGCAATAGCCCAGCAGTACCTCGTTCCAAGACAGATTGATCGTAATGGACTATCTAAAGATCAGTTTTCTATTACTAAAGCTGCGCTTCGTGAGATTATCGATGGATACACGCGTGAATCAGGGGTACGTCAACTAGAACGTACGATTGGCGCAGTGGCTCGGGGAGGTGCCAAAAAGGTCGCAATGGGGGAATCTGAGCAGATGGATGTCGATATAGCCGACATTGAAGGCTTCCTGAAGGCACGGAAGTTCTACTCCGATATCGCAGAACGCACTTCTGTGCCTGGTGTGGCTACCGGCCTCGCTTGGACACCTGTAGGTGGTGACATTCTATTTATTGAGGTGTCCGTTTCTCGTGGTTCGGGTCGAATGATTCTGACGGGTCAACTGGGTGATGTCATGAAGGAATCTGCGCAAGCAGCCCTGTCCTATGTAAAGGCTAATGCTGAGACATGGACTATTCCGTCGGACGCTTTCCGGTATTGGGACTTGCATATTCATGTCCCGGCTGGTGCGGTGCCGAAAGATGGGCCTTCTGCCGGTGTAGCCATGCTAAGCGCTCTAATTTCCATTTACACCCAACGTAAGGTCAAGCACAATGTGGCAATGACTGGAGAAATCACCTTACGTGGTTTAGTATTGCCAGTAGGCGGGATCAAAGAGAAAGTCCTAGCGGCCAAACGAGCTGGTATCAAGCAAGTGATTCTTCCCGAAAAGAATCGCAAAGACATTGAGGAGATCAAACCATCTTCACTACGCGGATTGAAAGTCGAGTACGTTAAGCAGATGGAGGACGTGATTGATTTGGCGCTTTTGAAAAAGCCAATCCACAACCCAACTACATATTTCACTATCCCGGATTCGGAAAGGGGCCAGAGAACTAGCGGCTCAAATGGAACGGCCGTTTCTGCGAATTGAAAAAATCGGGGTCTAGTCTAGTAGGATGCGAAATTCAGGATGATCTGCGTTTCTTCTCCGCTCTCGGAATTTCGATTTCGTCAATGATTAGAGCGTCAATACTACCTTCTGACGCATCTTTGGGATCAGCATTAGTATGACTGGCTGAGCTTTTCCCAGGATGTGCGCGATGTTCAGAACTGCCTTCCGTGAAGGCCTTTTCGGCTTGAATCCATACATCTCCGATGGTGGAAACCGTGAAATCAAATATGGAGCCAAGCGTCCGAAAAGCGCCACCGGCTAGGTACACAGCCTTCCCTACCGTGTTGAGCCGCTCAAACTCTACAACCCGGTTATCAGTAGCCCGCTTGCGATCTGATCTGCCACCGCCTTGCTCCATTTTCTAGGACTCCTTGTCAGTGGCGCTCTTGCCGGTGTCGCCCGATGTTCCAGTTTTCTTCGATGAACCTGCTTTCTTTGCTGCAGGCTTCTTACTCCTCGGTTTTCCCTTTGCTGCTGCTTTGCTTTTGGTGGCCGTTTTGCCCGTAGACTTTTTACGCGCTGAGGTATCGTGATTCTCCTTCCCTTCAGCTGCATCGTCTGCATGGTCTACATCGTCTGCATGGTCTACATCGTCTCCCTCGGCATTGCACGCATCGCGGAAGGTCTGTTCCATTTGTTCACCGAACCTCTGCAAACCACCTACAACGGTTGCTACAGCGGATTCGAATAGAAACATAGCCTTTTCTTCCAGTCCGAGCTCTTCGAACGTGCTCCTAGCACTTCCATATGTCTCTGAGCGATGGGAGTGCCCTTCGTTATCGTGTTCTTCTTGCTTCTTGTTTCCCTTATCTGCCATGGCCTTAATTCCCTCAATAGTGTCGGATTGGCGCGTGGATCCGTTGCGTTGGACCTGAAGCATAGGTAGACGAGTCCCAGCCATACAGGTTGCATAAACGAAAGCGGGTGGGCGGCCTTCGGCCGCCCACCCGTTCAATCTTACTCCAGCTTATCTCCATAAGAAGGATAAATCAACCTTCATTAGCAAGAGCTGCCTGAGCTGCAGCCAGTCGAGCAATCGGTACGCGGAATGGTGAACAGGATACGTAGTCCATGCCTACTTCATAGCAGAAGTGAACAGACCTTGGATCACCACCATGCTCACCACAGATTCCGACTTTCAGGCCATCACGCGTTGAACGACCGCGTTCGGTACCCATGCGAACCAATTGCCCGACACCATTGATGTCGAGTGACTGGAATGGATCCTCCGGCAGAATCTTACGATCAACGTATTCTGGCAAGAAGACACCGGCATCATCGCGACTATAACCGAAAGTCATCTGAGTCAAGTCGTTCGTTCCGAACGAGAAGAATTCAGCTTCTTTCGCGATTTGATCAGCTGTCAAGGCTGCGCGTGGAATCTCGATCATCGTTCCAATCAGGAAGTCTACGCGAGCGCCCTTTTCTTCGAAGACCTTCTCTGCCGTGGCGGCAATGATGGCCTTTTGGTTGGCGAACTCCTCGACCGTCCCGATTAGAGGGACCATGATTTCAGGATAGACTTCAACCCCATCTTCGGATAGCTCAACAGCCGCCTCAATGATGGCGCGCGTCTGCATTTCCGTGATTTCTGGATACGTGATGCCAAGGCGGCAACCACGATGACCCAGCATCGGATTGAATTCGGACAGTGATTCAACTTTAGCCTGGACAGCTTCAAAGCTGATGCCCATTTTCTCCGCCATGTCACGTTTATCTGCTTCCTCGTGGGGCAAAAACTCGTGAAGAGGTGGATCAAGCAATCGAACGGTTACCGGCATGCCAGCCATGGCTTTGAAGATGCCTAAGAAATCTGCTTTCTGGTAAGGCAGAAGTTTAGCTAGAGCATCTCGACGAGCCTCGACCGTAGACGAAAGAATCATCTCACGAACGCTGTCGATTCGGTCTCCTTCAAAGAACATATGCTCTGTACGGCACAGCCCAATACCTTCGGCACCAAACTCAATAGCTTTCAAGGAGTCTGCCGGAGTGTCAGCATTCGTACGCACCTTCATTGTGCGGTATTCATCTGCCCATGCCATAAAGCGACCAAAATCACCGGTAAGCTCTGGAGCAACCAAATTCTGTGCACCAAGGATGATTTCCCCAGTCGAACCATTGATTGACACCCAATCACCTTCAGCCACCGTGACCTTACCGTTAGTAAAGGACTTATTGGCGTAGCTAATCACGATATCGCCACATCCTGCAACACAAGGCTTACCCCATCCACGGGCAACAACAGCCGCGTGGCTTGTCATTCCACCGCGAGAGGTCAAAATTCCTTGCGCAGCATTCATTCCCCCTACGTCTTCGGGGCTGGTCTCAATGCGAACCAGAATAACCTTTTTCCCTTCTGCATCTGCCTCCTCTGCATGTTCGGCAGAGAAAACTACCTGACCAACGGCAGCACCAGGTGAAGCAGGGAGGCCTTTTGCGATTACATCCTCGCTGTATCCATCTGCATCTTCGAAGCCAGGGTGGAGCAACTGGTCTAAGTGACCAGGCTCTACCATGTCTCGGACGGCTTCCTTCGTGGAAATCAGTCCTTCGTCCACCATATCGACAGCGATCTTCACTGCCGCAGCACCTGTGCGCTTACCACCGCGAGTCTGCAGAATGAAGAGGTTACCCTCCTGTACGGTGAACTCAATGTCCTGCATATTGCGATAATGCTTCTCAAGCTGCTGAGTAGCAGCTACAAGGCGATCGTACGCTTCAGGAAAATGTTCGGCCATCTGCGAGATGTCCTCCGGCGTGCGGATACCTGCAACGACATCTTCACCCTGGGCATTTACAAGAAACTCTCCATAGAGCTTGTTCTCACCATGGGATGGGTTGCGAGTGAAAAGAACACCCGTTCCACTTCCATCTCCCATGTTTCCGTACACCATCGCCTGTACGTTTACAGCTGTACCAATAAGTCCAGAGATCTTATTGATTGAGCGGTACTTAAGCGCGCGATCACTATCCCATGAGCCGAAAACGGCGTTAATGGACAACTTCAGCTGCTCGTACGGGTCATCAGGGAACATGAACCCTGTGTGCTGGCGATAAATAGCCTTGTAACGATCCACGAGCGTGCGAAGGTCATCGCCCGAGAGATCGACATCATTCTCTACGCCCCGTTCTTTCTTGAGAGCTTCGATGGCCTCTTCGAAAAGCTCGTGATGGACACCCATAACAACGTCACCGAACATGTCGATGAATCGACGATACGCGTCAAACGCGAAGCGCACATTACCCGTCTTGCGAGCAAGACCCTCAACAGCAGCATCGTTCAGGCCAAGATTGAGGACCGTGTCCATCATTCCTGGCATAGAAACAGCTGCACCTGAACGCACTGATACGAGAAGCGGATTCTCGGAATCGCCAAAGCCAGCGTTCATTTGCTTTGCAACATGGTCGATGCCCTGACGAATTTGATCGTCTAGGCCTTCTGGCCATGCGCCATTGTTGTTGCTGTAGTACGCGCAGCTGTCTGTGTTGATGGTGAATCCTGGAGGCACTGGGAGGCCAATGGAACACATTTCAGCTAAGTTGGCGCCTTTGCCACCGAGGTGGGCCTTCATTGACTTGTCGCCGTCGACGACGCCGTCTCCGAACTTGTAAACCATCTGGGTCAGAGAATCTGCCATGGAATAATGTTGTGCGTTATTTGGAGAGATGCGGAACGCGCCTGCTAATCAGCAGACCGTGTTGAATTCGTATTCCCGGTTCCAGTTGGATTGTGGTCCGCGGGACGCTTTTCGCTCATAGCGAATCCTAAAAAATATACGATCAAGCCATGCTCATGTCGTCGTCTTACGTTCTAAGAAATCATTAAAGCGTGGTAGCGCTTCCAGAACACGCAGCGGAACGCAACTTCACACCGAGCGTGAGAGGGGTCACATTATAAGTAGCAGGCCCCCAGCGTAGACAGGACCCTTTCCTATGAAGCGACTCGTTGTCGTCGAATCCCCAACCAAAGCCAGAACCATCCGGAAATTCCTTCCCGACAGCTATGTCGTGGAAGCCAGTATGGGGCATGTGCGTGATCTTCCGCCATCTGCATCGCAGATCCCGGAGAAGTTCAAAAAACAGAAATGGTCACGCTTGGGCGTCAATGTAGATGAGGATTTTTCTCCTCTTTACATCGTGCCAACCGACAAGAAAAAGGTCGTCAAGCTACTAAAGGACGCGATGAAGGATGCTGAAGAGCTCTACATTGCAACGGATGAAGACCGCGAGGGAGAGTCAATCGGCTGGCACCTTCTCGAAGTCCTAAATCCGAAGATCCCTGTTCGCCGAATGGTCTTTCACGAGATCACAAAATCGGCGATTATGGAGGCCTTGGATAATACTCGCGAGATGGATACTCATCTAGTTGAGGCTCAGGAGACTCGTAGAGTGCTTGATCGCCTTGTTGGGTACTCAATTTCACCTCTTCTCTGGAAAAAGATTGCACCGAAGCTTTCCGCTGGTCGAGTTCAGAGTGTAGCCGTGCGGGTTTTGGTAAAACGAGAGATTGAACGCATACTTTTTATACCCGCCTCCTATTGGGGCCTGAAGGCAGGTCTGGGACAAGAAGCCAGAAGCTTCGAAGCGGTGATGACCCACACTCGAGGCCTTCGCCTCGCAACAGGCAAGGACTTCGACGACAATACCGGTCGACTAAATGAGGGCACAGTGGATGGCAAGGACCTCACTGTACTCAAGGAAGACCGGGCGCGTGAGCTCGAGGCTACGCTTGCGAAGAATGATTGGGTAGTCACGGACGTAGAAGAACGCAAAGTGACGCGCAAGCCCACTGCACCTTTCATTACCTCTACCCTTCAGCAGGAGTCTTCCAGGAAACTGCGGTTGTCGGCTCGCGAAACAATGCGCGTAGCCCAAAAACTGTACGAGCAAGGTTTCATCACCTATATGCGTACTGATTCAACTAGTCTTTCAGCGGAAGCAGTTAATGCAGCTCGCGCAGCCGTTTCCTCCCGCTATGGGGATGAATACCTAAGTGATGGCGCCCGCGAATTCGCCAACAAGGTCCGCAATGCCCAAGAAGCTCATGAGGCGATCCGGCCATCGGGTACTGAAATGCGAACGGCGTCTGAACTAAAGCTGCGCGGTGACGAATCTTCGCTATATGACCTGATTTGGAAACGAACGCTAGCCTCCCAGATGGCAGAAGCTCGTATTCGGCGCGTTACAGTTCGTGTAACAGCCGGCACCGGAGATGACGAGTCAGTTTTCCGTGCCAGTGGACAGACTATCGAATTTGCCGGATTCATGAGGGCCTATGTCGAGGGTTCTGACGATCCCGATGCAGCGCTGGAAGATGGAGAAAATCCACTACCACCAATGGCTGTAGGAGACGTTCTGGATCTTAGTGGTCTTGATGCTACAGGCCACGCTACGAAACCACCCGCGCGATACACGGACGCCACCCTCATCAAGATTCTAGAGCAGGAAGGCATCGGTCGTCCGAGTACCTACGCCTCTATTATTGATACCATCGTTCGACGAGGCTATGTTCGGCGCGACCGGAATCAGTTGATCCCCACGTTTACAGCCTTTGCTACTAACAATCTTCTGGAGCAACAATTTTCAACGCTAGTCGATACAGGCTTCACCGCCGAAATGGAACAGGTGTTGGATGATATCGCAGACGGCAAGGTAAAAGCGCTCCCCTATCTCAAAGAGTTTTACTCTGGCAAGAACGGACTAGCCGGTCTGGTCGAAGGTGGGTTGGATTCTATCGATGCCCGAGAAGTCTCGGGTGTAAACTTCGATAAGTGGAAGCCTTTTGTCGTTCGAGTTGGGAAATACGGCCCATATGTTGAGCTGGGAGAAGGCGATGAGCGTAAAGTAGCCTCCATCCCCTACAATGTGGCGCCTGGGGACTTAGAGGCTGCAGACCTTCAGGGCTTCTTGGATGAAAAAGACCGTGGCGACGATGTACTTGGTATCCACCCTGAAATGGAAATGCCAGTTTTCGTAAAAAAAGGGCCCTATGGTCATTACGTTCAGCTGGGAGACGATGAACAGGAAGGAAAGCCAAAGCGCATTTCAGTTCCAAAGACAATGGATCCTGGATCCGTTGATTTCGATACTGCTCTGAAGTTGCTTCAGCTCCCCCGCGAATTGGGTAATCACCCAGAAACGGGAACGGTGCTAAAAACGAATATTGGACGCTTTGGCCCGTACGTACAACACGGTTCTGTCTTCGCATCCCTCACGAAAGATGATGATGTCTTAGAGATTGGATTCGATCGGGCGTTGGAGCTGATTGCAAAAAAGGAAGCCCGTAACAAACCTCTACGTATCATCGGAGATCATCCAGAATCTGGCGAACAGGTCGGAATCTGGGAAGGTCGCTACGGCCCTTACGTAAAGCATCAACGTGTCAATGCCTCTCTTCCAAAAGACCGGCCGACAGAGGCGGTAACAATGGAAGAAGCTATTGAGCTGCTGAACGCCAAGGCCGCGGGAAAGAAAAAATCGTCAAAGGCCAAGGCCAAGCCCAAGGCGAAGCCGAAAGCAAAGGCAAAACCTAAGGCCAAGGCCAAACCCAAGCCCAAGAAATAGCGCTGAATGGCCACGTCGTGCTAGAATCAGAAGGCACTGTGCTTCTTCAGCGACCTACGTCTGCATTCCCTAGTTGAAGCGAGCGAAGCATGTTGATATAGCTCTCGTATCGTTCGATCGGGAGTACATCCTCCTCTACCAGATCCTTGATATGACAATCAGGCTCATGGTCATGGGTACAGTTGGGGAATCGGCATTCTCCCAGGTACTTACGGAACTCCACAAAGTGATGAGACAAGTGAGCCGGCTCAATGTCATAAAGGCCGAATTCTCGTAGACCAGGTGTATCCCCGATGAATCCGCCGTCCGGCCGGACTTCTCCTACCTGAATTAGTTCAGCATATGTGGTCGTATGCTTTCCTTTTTGCGTTGCCTGACTGATCACGCCGGTTCGCAATTCCAGATCTGGAAGCAAAGCGTTTAATAGAGATGACTTTCCAACACCTGAAGGCCCCACGAAGACATGGATGCCCGTTAGCAACTCGTCTCGCAGATCATCGATGCCGTCGCCTGTCTTCGTACTGGTAAACAGTACTTCAAAGCCTAGGTCTACGTACATCCCAGCTATGAAGCCTACGTGCTCCTCAGCCCGCTCATCAAATAGGTCCGTTTTGTTGATGATAATACCCGCTTCAATTCCGCGAGCATCAGCCATGACGAGGAATCGATCAATGAAACCGGGATTGATTCTCGGTTCGCGTACGCTTTGAACGATCCAAGCTCTGTCCACGTTTGCAATGATAACATGCTCGCGCCCGACCCTGCGTCCGGCAGCTCTTCTACTCAACTTGCCGTGACGTTCTCCACGATCGGTTATTACGCCTGACTCATCCTCATTCATCAGAATGGTCACATGATCCCCGATGACGACCGGGTTCGTAGTATCCTCTTCTTTGAGCCGGAAACGACCTCGAATAGTGCATGACACCATGCCCTTTTCGGTCAGGACATCATGCCTACTACCCGTCGACCGAACTACGATGCCTTTCACGTTAGGAACGGTTTTTTTCTTGGCGGCTCACAGGTGCCACGTCCATTACCTCTTCATCTTTTGAAAAGTCGATGCGCTGC
>Ga0055584_100001417_pt1 | contig 23537 bp, 23 predicted proteins | sample OSDHelmetaG_FD_58716 | JGI IMG/M metagenome (GOLD analysis project Ga0055584, IMG submission 58716) | Pelagic marine sediment microbial communities from the LTER site Helgoland, North Sea, for post-phytoplankton bloom and carbon turnover... | ecosystem: Environmental > Aquatic > Marine >...
AAAAAAACCTAACTATCGCGACCAAAATAAGGGTCAAGTTCTATATCCTCGGGGGGTTCGAAATAGGCACGCACTTCACACACCAGTCCGTCGCTGTCGACCTTCCATATCTCGATGCCCTGCATAATGAAATCCTTACCGCCGACCTGCCCGTGGTTGTTAAGCGTAATCGCGGCTTCGTCTGCGCAAATAACCAGACTTGTTAACTCCAGTGTCCATGCCTGGCCATCAGTAAAAGAATTGTCCCAGCTTGCCAGGGCAGCCTCTCTACCATGTTTTGGCGGTGATCCAACCGGGTCATTAAACACGACATCTTCGGAGAAATTTGCGATCCAGTCTCCACGTTGCCCTGCATTCCAATAGGCGACATGTCTTTCAATCGCTGCGCGAACCTGCTTTTTGTCTGGCATTGTCACCCTCTCCCACTAATGTTCGCGGGTCGCAAAGAATTGAATGTCAGGCCAGCGCTCTTCCATAAGGGACAGGTTCACCCGGGTTGGCGCAAGGTAAGTAAGATGGCCGCCACCATCCAGCGAAAGATTATCCGCGGCTTTTTTCCTGAATTCACCCAGCTTTTTGTCATCATCACAACCTACCCAGCGTGCGGTATATACATTGACCGGCTCGTAAATCGCCTCGACTTTATATTCATCTTTGAGCCGATAGGCAACTACATCAAACTGTAACTGCCCTACTGCACCGACAACCAGGTCAGCGGAATTCAGTGGGCTAAAAACCTGAGTTGAACCCTCTTCTGCCAACTGCTGCAAACCTTTTTGTAGCTGTTTGGCTTTTAGTGGGTCTTGCAGGCGGATACGTTTGAACAGTTCCGGTGCAAAATGGGGAATACCGGTAAACTTTAGTTCCTCGCCATCGGAAAAAGTGTCACCAATTTGTATAGTGCCGTGGTTATGCAGACCAATAATATCCCCGGAAACTGCCTCTTCGACCAAAGACCTTTCGCCAGCTTTAAAGGTCACAGCATCGGCAATCTTGATGTCCTTGCCAATGCGCACATGGCGCATTTTCATTCCCTTGTTATAGCTGCCCGAGCAAACCCGCATAAAAGCGATTCGGTCGCGGTGTTTAGGGTCCATATTGGCCTGGATTTTAAAAACGAAACCGGTAAATGCTTTTTCATTCGCTTCGACATGGCGTAAATCGGTAGCTCGACCCAAAGGGGCTGGCGCCCATTCGACAAAATCATCCAACATTTCACGCACACCAAAATTGCCCAGTGCGGTGCCAAAGAAAACCGGCGTTAGCGTTCCAGCCAAATAGGACTCCAGATCAAACTCATGGCTGGCGCCACGAACTAGGCCGATCTCCTCAATGAAGTCATCGTAATATATACCCAGAAGCTCTTTAGCGGCATCGCTGTCGAGCCCGTCAATCTGAATATCTTCGGGAATGGTATGACCCTGACCCTGCTGAAAAACATGAATTTTATCAGAGTAAAGGTTGTAAACACCCTTGAACTCCTTGCCCATGCCAATTGGCCAGTTAACGGGTGCCGCTTTTATACCCAAGACCTCTTCGATCTCATCAAGCAAATCAATTGCGTCGCGAATGTCCCTGTCCATTTTGTTCACAAAGCTAAGAATCGGGGTATCGCGCAAGCGACAGACATTCATCAGTTTGATGGTGCGCTGCTCTACACCCTTGGCGCCATCAATCACCATCAGTGCCGAATCAACAGCTGTCAGGGTGCGGTAGGTATCCTCTGAAAAATCTTCGTGCCCGGGAGTATCAAGCAAGTTCACAATCCGATCATTGTATGGAAACTGCATAACCGAAGATGTGACCGAGATCCCTCGCTCCTGCTCCATAGACATCCAATCGGACGTGGCGTGAGGACCCTTTTTACCTTTCACCGAACCCGCCACCTGAATAGCATTACCAAACAGCAGTAATTTTTCAGTAATCGTCGTCTTGCCCGCATCCGGGTGAGAGATAATGGCAAAGGTACGGCGGCGACCGACTTCACTATTTAATTGAGTCATGACAATTCACTAGGCAATGTAAAAAACGCGCGAATTATACCCGATGTGCCCTCTAAAGTACGGTAAGTAAATAATAAGCAGACACTGGACTACAGCAGACCCTGCTATAAACTAGCCCACCATATGAGTAACACGTTAACTTTTACTGCTAGCGACGCTAATCTTCGCCGGTTATTGATTATCCGCTGCCTGGTTCTCATCGCGGGAACCTCTGCGCTGATCTATGCCTCTCAGGTGATGAGCCTGATGTTGCCCTATATTCTGATTGGCTACACCCTGCTGTTTCTAGCCTTGATAACCCTGTTCAGTTTTTGGCGGCTGCACTATCTGTGGGCGGTTACCGACATCGAATATCTGGTGCAATTATTAGTCGATATTGTTGGCCTCACCTTACTGCTTTACCTCAGTGGTGGTGCTAGTAATCCTTTTATCTCTTTCTATCTGGTGCCGCTATGTATCTCAGCTGCTGTATTGCCATGGAGCTATACCTGGATCGTTGCCGGACTTTCCCTCGCCGCCTATAGTCTGCTGCTGTTTTTTTATATTCCCATTCCTGAGCTCAATCCCCAGGGTATGCACCACGGCACATCTAACAATACCCATATTTGGGGCATGTGGTTAAACTTTGCCTTCAGCGCAATCCTGATAACACTTTTTGTAGTGCGCATGGCCTCGGCACTCAGGGAAAAAGAAACCCAGGAAAACGCACAGCGCGAAGATCTACTCAGAAACGAACAAATCCTCGCCGTCGCCCGACTCGCGGCAGGCACCGCCCATAAGCTTGGAACACCACTATCGACTATGGCCATCGTCACCGAGTCGCTTGGTGAGTCTAGCGGTCTGACAATTGAGCAGCGCGAAGATATAGCGTTGCTGGAGACGCAGATTAATCAGTGCAAAGAAACACTTAAAGAACTGGTACAAACCGCACGGTTGAGCAATATCGACGACAAGGTATCAATTGCCTGCGACAACTTTATAGAAGAACTATGCCAGCACTGGTTAATGATGAGGCCTGAAGTCAGCTCGACACTAAAAATTGATAGTGACACTCCCGCTCCGCAGATAAACGTTGAAGCGACACTGGAGCAAGCTATCAGTAATTTACTCAATAATGCCGCTGACGCCTGCCCACAGGATATAAATGTCAATCTTAGTTGGGATAGTCATAACATATACCTCAAAATTTCTGACCAGGGGCCCGGAATCCCCCAACAAATACGTGAACAATTAGACAGCCCCGCAATCAAACACAGCAGCAAGGGGCTTGGGCTAGGTCTGCTATTAAGTCATGCTACTGTTAACAGATACAACGGTAAGCTGGAGCTCTACCCTCACCCCAGCGGAGGAACAATCACATCCTTGACATTGCCCCACACTGAGACAAAAGATGTCTGAGCAAAAACAGTTGCTACTTGTCGATGACGACAGTAACTTCGTTCGGGTTATGGCTCGAGCTTTCACGCAGCGGGAATTCAATGTCAGCACTGCTCTGAATGCCGAACAAGCCATTGAAAATGCCAGGCAAAAACCACCCACTCACGTCATATTAGACCTCAACATGCCCGGCCCCTCGGGTTTAAGTATCATTACTTCACTACTGGAAATATCACCAAACGCACTAATTGTAGTACTCACCGGCTATTCAAGCATTGCCACTTCAGTTGAGTCCATTAAACTCGGCGCGACTAATTATCTGTGTAAACCGGCAACTGCAAATGAAATTCTGGCCGCTTTTAGTGATGGTGATACGCTTGTAGCACCGGCAACTAAACCACCTTCTGTCGATCGCCTTGAGTGGGAGCATATCCAAAAAATACTTTTAGACAACGAAGGTAATATTTCCGCCACTGCCAGGGCTCTGGGCATGCATCGCAGAACACTACAAAGAAAACTCCAAAAGAAACCGGTCAAACAGTAAAGCGGAGAATTGTGTCTGTCGGTTGTGATTATCGACACCTCAAGTTTTAGACTATTTTTCGCTCTATTTAGTCATAGCTAAGAGCACAGCCAAAACACAGTTGCACCATCGACCAGCACCCTAAGCTGCGAACTCATTTTCTTTTGCAGTCCAATCGCGGCTAACAATGCCAGCCCCGGCCGTGCATCAAAAGCATCGCACTAATTTCTCCTATTGAGTGTTTTTATATAAATAACTCTCTTTATAGGGGAGGAGATATACCTGCTAGTCATTCATCCTAGAGGTCAATACAAGCTACAAACTAAACTCAATAGTGAAGAATATGAGCACACCTCCCTCTGCCGAACTCGAGCGTCATATTGGTCGCAGACTCCGAGCAGCGCGCAAGGAGAAAGGCTGGAGTATGGAATTATTGGGCGAAGCGATAGCTGTCAGCTATCAACAGGTTTCCAGATTCGAAAAAGGAGAACATCGTATATCGGCAGGGCAACTTTACACCTTAGCAGCCTACCTGCACCGCCCAGTATCCTGGTTTTTTCAAGGCTACCAAAACACGCAAGATGGTTTGATCAATCCGTCATCGGTGGTGGGCGAACAACAAGCTCAATACTATTCTGAAACAAATACAGAATTATCACAGAGATTGAATAACGTACTGAGCCGCATGACAACCCAGCAACGCAGAAGCTTGGCTGATTTTTTAGAATCACTATAGATTTTCGCAGCTACTAGCGCTCATAACAGGCTGACATCCACTTGTTGATCGGCATGGTAAGAAGAACGGACCAAGGGTGCGCTGGCAACACTCTTAAACCCCAATGATTGCGCTATTTTCCCATACTCTTCAAACTCATCAGGATGAACAAACCTTTCCACGGCTAAATGCTCTCGGCTGGGTTGCAGATACTGCCCCAGAGTAAGCATATCGACATTATGCTCGCGCATATCCTCCATCACCTGAATCAACTCTGCCCGCTCTTCCCCCAGACCTAGCATCAATCCCGACTTGGTTAATACTTGAGGACAGCGTTCCTTATACTTCTTAAGCAGGTCCAAAGACCACTGGTAGTCAGAGCCGGGTCTGATTTTTCTATACAGGCTGGGCACTGATTCTAGATTGTGATTGAACACGTCGGGGGCTTGTTCAGCGAGAATATCCAGTGCCACATCCATTCGCCCTCTAAAATCTGGCACAAGTACCTCTATGCGAATCCCGGGGTTCAAGGTCCGGGTTTCTCTAATACATTGGGCAAAATGGTCGGCACCGCCATCGCGCAGATCATCTCTATCAACCGATGTGATAACCACATATTTGAGTTTCATTTCAGAAATAGCCTCGGCGAGTTCTCGAGGTTCATTTTCAGCCAGAGGGTTGGGACGGCCATGGGCAACATCGCAAAAGGGACAACGTCTGGTGCAGATATCGCCCATAATCATAAAAGTAGCGGTACCTCCACTAAAACACTCGCCAAGGTTTGGGCATGCGGCCTCTTCGCAAACAGAGGCTAGTTTATGCTTGCGTAATATTTGTTTGATTCTACCAATCTCTGGAGAGACCGGCATTTTGACACGAATCCAATCCGGCTTTCGCGGCATTTCCTCAGTCGGTATTACCTTGACAGGGATGCGATCAACTTTACGTGCACCACGCAGTTTCTCACCTTGAATAACCTTGGGGCGAACAGCTCGTCTGGAGGTGGTTTTAGTATCAGTCATTATAATTCACGCAAATTATCAAAGGGATTAGCTCACAGCGTATAGATTTTAACGGCTGCTGTCTGAGCAACTAGCTCGGTCTAGTATAACCCAAGCCTTTAAGCAATTCCTCAAGCAAACCTGTCGACACCGCTTCCATAGCGACACTTTGAGGCCCTAGTAATGTCTGTATGGACGTGACCTCCAGACCTTCATAACCGCACGGATTAATTCGCTCGAAGGGTTGCAAGTCCATGCACACATTAAGACTCAAACCATGAAAACAACGACCCTTGCGGACTCGCAAGCCAAGTTGGGCAATTTTCTTACCGCCGACATAGACCCCGGGCGCTGACTTTTTTGCATTGGCAACAATGCCAATACTGGCCAGGTATTCAATAATAGATTTTTCCAGAATAGTAACCATAGCCCGAACCCCAAGACCCTTGCGCTTGAGATCTACCAGCGTATACACCACTAACTGACCGGGACCATGATAGGTAACCTGGCCACCTCGATCCGATTTCACAACGGGAATATCACCGGGGTTGAGCACGTGCTCTGCCTTGCCGGCCTGGCCCTGGGTAAACACCGCATCGTGCTCAAGCAACCAGATTTGATCACTGCTGTTCTGATCGCGACAATCAGTAAACAGCTGCATTTTTTCCAACACTTCGCTATAGGGCCGGCGCCCAAGATTTTCAATGATCACAGCGGAGGAAGGCATATAGTCTAAATAACCATTTGCACCAAACCAGTGGCGATCAACTCCTTGTGCATCGCATCCAGTTGAGGTTTACCGGTAGCCGTAATAACCATATTAAGAGAAACAAAAGTGCCCTTGCGACTCTGTTTTAGTTTCACCAGAGCTTGATCATAGCCAGGAGCATGGCGGCTCACGACCTCTAGTACCGTGAGCTCAAATTCATCCGTAGCTCTACCTAAAATTTTAATTGGATAGTCACAGGGGAACTCAATCAGCGGTGGTTCTTCCTTTTCAATCACTGCCCTTTGCCACTCATCTGTGCGCGCACTGATGCCTTATAATCACCATAGCACCCCTGCATAACTTTGCATAACGGCCCGGGAATTCCATCGGCAATCGGCTCGCCATCGAGCTCGACAACAGCCAGAATCTCTCGATTTGAACTGCTAATCCACACTTCATCTGCCGACCTCAGCTGATCAACAGATACCGCCTTTTCCTGCAGCTCAAGGCCATGCTTGCTGGCCAGCTCAATTACCAGCTCACGGGTAATTCCGCCAAGCAGATGTGGACCTTTAGGCGCGGTATAAATAACTCCATCAATCACCGCAAATACATTACACGATGCACCCTCAGTGACATATCCATCCCTGACTAATATGGCTTCATCAGCGCCGGCAGCCACTGCCTGCTGAGTCATCAAGACATTGCCCAGCATCGAGGTCGACTTAATATCACAGCGCTGCCAGCGAATGTCTTTACAGCTAATCGCTCGTATCCCGCTTTGCTGCCGGGATTTATCGGCTTTGCTGGGCTTTACCATCGCCATAACTGTTGGCTCAATATTGTCCGGGAAAGCATGTTTACGCTCGGGCGCTGCACCCCGGGAAATTTGCAAATATAAAGAACAATCTGTACCGATATGATCTTTACAAAGCTCAGCCGTAATTTCTCGCCACTGTACTTCGTCAACTTTGTAAGCGACGGATATTTCAGCCAGGCTGTATTTCAAACGATTCAGGTGCTCTACCAATCTGAAGGGGTGGCCATCAAAAATTGGAATAACTTCATAAACACTGTCGCCAAATAGAAAGCCCCGGTCCATTACTGAAACCCGGGCTTCGCTCTCTTCTAGATACTGGCCATTTAAATAAATCACTTGTGATTACAGTATTACTGCCCACCCCTACCGAACATCTGAGAAAACCAGAGAACAACCTGATCCCATAAGCGTGCAAAAAAACCGGCCTCTTCAACTGCTTGCAGTGCAAGTAGTGGCCGCTCGGTGACAATATCACCGTCCAAAGTAACTCTTAGAAAGCCCACCTGCTGGGACTGAGATATGGGTGCAGTTATCACATTATCGATGATTGTCGATGCTTTCAGATCATCTAATCGTCCTCTGGGTACAGTAAGATAAATCTCATCAGCCACACCTAAACCAAGCTTATCAGACAAACCTTTCCATACCTTGACATCGTCAATTTGTTGTCCAGCCGCATACAGTTTTTGGGTTTGATAAAACCTGAACCCATAGCTGAGTAATTTTTTACTCTCTCTTTTACGGGCCCTTTCGCTACTGGCACCCAATACCACTGAGATCAAGCGCATACCCTGCCGTTTGGCAGAAGCTACCAGACAATACCCGGCTTCACTGGTATGGCCAGTCTTAAGACCATCAACAGTTGCATCTTCTGCCATCAATGTATTGCGGTTATATTGGCGAATATTATTGAAGGTGAATTCCCTCTCGCTATACATGCGGTAATCTTCGGGAAACTGCTTGATTATCGCCTGCGCCAACTTGGCCAAATCTCTTGCCGTTGTATAGTGATCGGGGTCAGGCAGACCATGAGCATTAACATAGTGAGTATCGTTCATTCCTAACAGTGCAGCATGTTGATTCATAATGTCTGCAAAAGCAGATTCGCTTCCTGCTATATGCTCTGCAACTGCTACGCTAGCATCATTACCGGAAGAGATAACGATGCCTCGATGCAGATCACTGAGGGCAACCCTTTTACCCACCTCTATCCACATCAGCGATGATCCGGCAAATACCGGATTTTGCGACCATGCATTTTCACTGATTAGCACCTGATCGTCACTGCTAACATTGCCCTTAGCTTCTTCATAGGACAATACATAACTCGTCATCATCTTGGTTAAACTGGCAGGCCCCAGCGACTCATCTGCATTGTGCTCGACAATAACCCTGCCACTATCAGCGTCTATCAATAAATAGGCAGTAGCCGCAATCTGCGGAGGAGCGGGGATAATTGTCTGCGCTGCAACAGAAAGCGACAGTACAGAAAGACTAAAAATCAGGGTGAATACACGCAACATAGTCGTCCAATTTCTGTGAATTTTATTTAGTGCTGATCTTAACCGATTGATCCGGATATGCGAACCGATGTCTTTATTCAATAAGCATTTTTGAATAACCAAAGCCTTGGCTTGCCAGCGTTTTTTGTAGAGACTTCAAGGTTGCCTCCTCGGCCGCAGGACCGACACGCACACGATAAAAAACACCTCCGCGCTGTTCGAATCGCGACACCTGAACTGGCTCTGTGGTGAGTTTTTCCATCTCAAGCATCAGCTGATCTGCCGCTTGCCTGGACTGAAACGCGCCTACCTGCAAAAAATGTGCGCCATTGCCTCCAAACTCGGGATGCCTCCGATCTTCAACGCCCTCCACTTGCAGATATTCCACTTCAACCCGTGACGTACCACTATCTACAAAACCAAGCTTGACAGCTGCAGCGTAGGAAAGATCAATTATTCTGTCCGGATGAAAGGGCCCACGGTCATTAACTCTCACCACCAGGCTGCGCTGGTTTTCCAAGTTATTAACCCGCACATAGCTGGGTATTGGCAAAGACCGGTGTGCCGCACTGACAGCATAAACATCAAATATCTCACCATTGGATGTCGCCTTGCCATGAAACTTTTGACCGTACCAGGAGGCTATTCCTGCTTCTCGATAATTGGCGGCAGAGGCCATAACTTCATACTTAACGCCATTGACCCAATATGGGCTCTGATTACCCGTCATCACTATCGGATCTGCCCGAGGGGTCAATTCCTTGACATCCTGCTCGGCAATTATTCTCAACGGCGGGCTATCTTGCTCAACCTGCTGCAAGGGTCCTGAACAAGCATTTAACAGCACAGCACAGACTATCCATAATGCGCTATAACGTCCTGAAATCAATGATCGATCCTGGTCTTAATTTCCTGAGCCAACTGGTATACCGACATAGCATACATGGCACTGTGGTTGTAGCGGGTAATGACATAAAAGTTGTGCAGACCAATCCAAAGCTCCTCGCCGGTTTCGCCATCCAGACGCATTAGGGTTGCTTTGTTATCCATGTCATGTGTATCAATTGAAAAAATGCCGGCATCGGCAAACTCTGATAGCGTTCGTTTTGGTTTCAAGCCTTCATTAGCCCAAGCTTTTTTGTAAGTCGGCGCTACTTTTGCGCGACCAACAACTGCATCACCACTGCGCCAACCGTGACGTTTGAAATAATTTGCAACACTGCCGATTGCGTCGACGGGGTTATTCCAAATATCAATCTTGCTATCGCCATCAAAATCCACCGCATAGCTGCGGTAGCTGCTGGGCATAAACTGCCCATAACCCATAGCTCCAGCATAGGAGCCCATCAACGTTTCAGGTGCAAACTGCTGTTCTCGCGCCAGAATTAAAAAATGTTTAAGCTCCTTGCGAAAAAACTTGGAGCGTTTGGGGTAATCAAAAGCCAATGTCGACAGCGCATCGAGCACACGATAGCGACCTCGATGACGACCGTAACGAGTTTCCACTCCGATCACAGATACAATAATCTCTCTGGGAACACCGAACTCGCGCTCCGCACGGTCCAGAGCTTCTCGATACTCGCGATAAAACTCAATACCCTGATCTGCTCTTTTTGTGGTGACGAATATTTTTCTATAATCGTGCCAGGGCTTGGTCTTTTCTGCGGGTCGGGAAATTGCATCAATGATTGACTGTTTTTTCTCAGCTTTAGCAAACAATTCCCGTAAGGCCTCTGCGTTAAAATTTTCCTCAGTCGCAAGTTCCTCGATAAATAAACTAACCTGCTCACCACTATCATATCCGGCATGGGATACCGGGCTACCAAAAGTGAGCATCAGACCTATTAATGGTGCAATAAAATGTAATTTTTGCCCACTGACAACCAGTTTAAATAAATTCATCAAATATCCAATTTATCGAGATAATAAACACTTACTGCCCAATCAAACGTTTTTCAGTGCTGATAGCCATTAGGATACCAAAACCAGCCAAAAGTGTAACGATAGATGTACCACCGGCACTGACCAAGGGCAGTGGAATACCGACCACAGGCAACAGCTCCGAAACCATTCCCATATTGACAAATACATAGACAAAAAAGGTCAATGTAATGCTGCCCGCTGCCAAGCGCCCAAAGCTGTCTTGGGCATGCAAGCTTATCCATAAGCCACGGCAAATTAGCAATAAATAAACCGCAAACAGTAGCAATACACCCTGCAAACCAAATTCTTCGGCCAGCACAGCAATGATAAAATCAGTATGGCTCTCGGGCAAAAAGTCCAACTGCGACTGAGTGCCATTTAACCAACCCTTGCCATCCCAACCACCGGATCCAATAGCTGTTTTTGACTGTATAATATTCCATCCCGCCCCCAGCTTGTCTCGCTCAGGATTCAACAAAGTCAGTATCCTTTGCTTTTGATAGTCGTGCAGCAAGTATTGCCAAGCCGGATAAGCGGCTGCCAACGCTGACACAAATGCGCCAACAATATAGCGCCAGCCAATTCCCGACAAAAATAATACAAACAGACCAGAAATAACTATCAATAAGGCGGTACCTAGATCCGGCTGTTTCAATACCAGAACCATAGGTAAAACTACAATAACCAAGCTGACAATTACATGCTTGAAACTGGGAGGCATTATTCTCGAGGCCAGATACCAAGCCACAGTCAAAGGCACCAGCAGCTTCATCAATTCAGAGGGTTGAAAACGGAAACCGGCGATACTCAACCAGCGCTGAGCACCCTTGGCACCAATACCCACAAGGAGCACGGCCGCAAGAGAGCCCATACCCAGCAGATATAACCACGGAGCCCAGCGCTGATATTGCTGCACACTAAATTGTGCGGCAATCATCATCACTATATAGGCAAGAATAATATACCGGCCCTGGCGGATAATCGCAGAGAATTGTTGGCCACTGGCACTGAACAGGACCAACAAGCCCATGCCAGTCAAAACCAGCAGCAACACCAGCAACGGCAAATCAATATGTAGGCGCTGAAAAATACCGGGACGTCGTGCAAGGTCGGCTGACGCTTCCGGTAACTGTCTTACATAATCGCTGTGGCTCACCATTCCCCTAACCCGACTGAACGCCCAAATAGGCGTCGATCACTTTGCGTGCTATGGGCGCCACCCAGCTACCGTGCTCGCCATTTTCAACAATAACCGCCACCGCTATCTGAGGATTTTCAAGTGGCGCAAAGGCGACAAACAGTCCGTGATCACGATTGCGTAATGCCACTGTCTCAGCATCATATTCCTCACCTTGCTTAACACCTGTCACCTGGGCAGTCCCTGTCTTGCCAGCCATACGATATGTTAGCCCACGATTAATTCTGGTGCCGGTACCCCTGGCACCGTGAACAACTGCGGCCATGCCATCGTGAATTAACTGCCAATAGGCATCGTCGACATCAATGGTTTGTTCCGGCGGTTTAACCAGAGGATTGCCATTGATCAATTTAACTATACGAGGCGTTGGCCTCACTCCACGATTGGCAATCATTGCTGTTGCCAGCGCTAACTGCAGGGGAGTGGTGAGCATATAGCCTTGACCTATGCCAACACTCACAGTTTCACCTGGAAACCAGGGCATGCGGTAATTGCGTTGCTTCCATTCCCGGGAGGGCATCAAGCCGCTGCGCTCACTGGTCATATCAATACCGGTTAAAGTGCCAAAACCAAAGGGGCCAGCGAACTCATGAAGTCTGTCGATGCCCAACTTATAGGCCAGTTCGTAATAATAGATATCACAAGATTGCTCTATAGATGTCCCCAGACCTACCCTATCGCCGTGCCCTTCTTTCTTCCAATCTCGATAGAAACGCTCATCGTTAGGCAGTTGGTACCAACCTGGGTCCGCCACTGTCCACGCCGGATCAATTACACCGTAGTGCAAACCCGCTAGAGCCCATATTTGTTTAATAGTGGAACCCGGTGGGTACTGCCCCTGCACAGAGCGATTGAACAACGGCAAATCAGCAGAATCTCGAAGTCGGCTGTAATCGGCGACACTGATACCATTAACAAATAAATTACTATCGAAGCCCGGAGTGCTGACCATCGCAATCACACCACCACTGTTGGTATCAATCGCCACCACAGAGCCACGTTTGTCACCCAATGCCTGGTAGGCCACCCGCTGAACTTCACTATCGAGGTACAGCGTGAGATTGGCTCCAGGTAAAGGATCACTGCGTTCCAATACTCTCAACACCCGACTCATGGCGTTGGTTTCTACGTTCTGATAACCTACTTTACCGTGTAAACTATCTTCGTAGTACTTCTCTATGCCCACCTTGCCGATATGGTGGGTACCACTATAGTTAACAGGGTCAATTTCGAACTGCTCAACATCATTAATTCGACCAACATAACCCACGGTATGCGAAAACAACTCACCTTGGGGGTAAAAACGCACCAACTCAGCCTCAACTTCGACCCCTGGAAGCCTATAGCGATTCACCGCCAGCGTCGCAATTTCCTGCTCGTTGAGCTTAAACCGCAAAGGCACTGGCTGGTATGGACGACGACGACTCAGGCGTTTTTCGTAGCTATCAATGTCTGCCGGTTGAATCGCAACCAGGGATGACAGCAATTTCAGTGTTTGCTCAAGATCTGAAACCCTCTCCCTGACCAGCGACAATGTATAGCTGGGCTGATTTTCAGCCAATAGTTCGCCCCTGCTATCGTAGATCAGGCCCCGTTTGGGTGGCAGCGATTGAAGCTGCATGCGGTTTTTATCAGACTGAGTGCTGTAGATTTCATGCTGGGTAATTTGTAGTGAGCTGTAGCGAAAAATCAGGATGACTGACAATGTCAATACTATTAGCAGCGCGACAACGAGCCGTGACGAGTAAATTCTCGACTCATAATAGGAATCCTTTAGCGCCAACCTACTCATAGGCAAACTACTGACTAACGGTGATAGGGATGATGGTTGAGAATAGTCCAGGCTCTATACAACTGTTCCACCAACACAACTCTGACCAGTGGATGCGGCAATGTCAACGGCGAAAGAGACCACTGTTGCTGTGCCCGCTGTAAGCACCGCGGGTCTAAACCATCGGGACCGCCAACCAGCAAACTATAGTTTGCTCCAGACATCTGCCATTTCTCCAATTGTGCAGCCAACTGAGATGTATCCCAACTTTTACCACCGACTTCAAGCGCAATCACCTGATCTCCAGAAGGAATCGCCTCAAGAATTTGCTGTGCCTCTTTGAGGCGAGCTACCTCAGGATTATTGTCACGCCCTCTTTTAGCCAGTGGAATTTCTCTAAACTCAACCTTTAACTCCGCAGGCATTCGCTTAAGATATTCGCCTGTTGCCTCTTCTACCCAGGAGGGCATCTTTGTTCCGACCGCAATTATTTTTAGTTGCAAGGTTGGGGCCGGCAACTACGATGGCGAATCGTCGCGACGTTCATCGCTGGGTAAAGCACTCCACAGCCTTTCCAGATCGTAGAACTCTCTAGTGTCAGGCAGCATGATATGAACAACCGCATTACCGTAATCCACCAACACCCATTCGCCTACCTGCTGACCTTCCACCCCCAGCGGTTTCACATCCTTTTTCTTTAATTCAACAACAACGTTATCTGCAAGTGACTTTACATGTCGACTTGACGTGCCACTGGCGAAGATCATGATATCGGTGACATCGGTCAAAGCACCAACATCGAGTTCCACGAGATTAACCGCTTTCAGATCTTCCAGTGCGGTAATAATTTCTGTTTTCAATTGTTCAATTTTCATATAGAAAGTGTATTCCAATGCATTTTTTCAATTCTTTTCAATGAGCCAATAAGCGCCTATTGACCCTCAGTTTTCATGTAATACCATATAACTTCTGCTCACGAATATATTGCCAGACCGGTTCGGGTAATAAAAAACGTGGCGATTTACCCGACTGAATCTGCTCTCGTATTGCCGATGCCGATATCAGTAGCTGGGTTAATTCCACCATCAATACCGACCCAGCGATATTCTCAAACAATTCCGCCCGGGTGCTTACTTGAACCTTATGCAGCCACTGATTTAACGAATCAGAATCTGGACCGCTATAACCGGGCCGTGCCAGAACCACAATATGGGCGTAATCTAATAATTCTTGCCAACGATGCCAGGTTTCAAGCTTGGCAAAAGCATCACTGCCCACCACCATACATAACGCAGTCTGCTCTCCAAGCTCGGCCCTGATATCGATCAAGCTATCCACCGTATAGGATGGGCCAGATCGATTTATTTCGCGTCTATCGATAGACAATGCCGGCTCAACCTCAACAGCCAGATCCAGCATTGCCAGGCGCTGTTGTGCACTGCAATCAGGCTCATCACGATGCACTGGCTGATGGCAAGGCATAAGCCTCAGCTCACTCAACTCGAGCTCTGAACACAATTCTAGCGCAGAGCGTAAATGTCCGTAGTGAACAGGGTTAAAGGTGCCACCAAAAACAGCAACTGCGGCATAGCTATTACGATTGCCTATCAAACTATTGCCTGATATGTCCGTCGCCAAGCACCACAAACTTCTGCGACGTCAGCCCCTCAAGTCCCACCGGGCCTCGGGCGTGAATTTTATCGGTAGAAATCCCAATTTCTGCACCCAGGCCATACTCAAAGCCATCGGCAAACCGAGTTGATGCATTGACCATTACCGAGCTGGAATCGACTTCGCGCAAAAAGCGCATACTACGAGGATAATCTTCTGTAACTATCGTATCAGTATGCTGCGAGCTGTAGGTGTTAATATGTTCAATCGCAGCGTCTATTCCAGAGACAATACGCACAGACAAAATTGGCGCGAGATATTCAGTATGCCAATCCTCTTCGGTTGCAGCTGTGATAGTGCTATCAATGGCACGGCACTGATCACAGCCACGCAACTCTACCCCACTATCTCGATAGGCAGTAACCAATCTAGGCAACAGTACCTCAGCTTCACTAGCCGCAATAAGCAGTGTCTCCATGGCATTACAGACACCGTAGCGATGAGTTTTTGAATTCAAAGCAATATCAAAAGCCTTATCGTGGTTTGCACCTTGATCTATATAGACATGGCATATTCCATCCAGGTGTTTTATCACTGTCACCTTGGCGTCTCGACTGATGCGCTCAATTAATCCCTTACCTCCGCGGGGCACAATGACATCTACATATTCTGGCATGGTAATCATTTCGCCCACCGCCGCGCGATCGGTCGTCTCAATCACTTGTACCGCAGTCGCAGGCAAACCCGCTTGCTCCAAGCCCACTGCCAAACATCGGGCAATAGCCTGATTCGATTCTATGGCCTCAGAACCACCCCTCAAAATTGTCGCATTGCCCGATTTCAAACCCAAACTGGCGGCCTCAACTGTGACATTGGGGCGAGACTCATAAATAATTCCCACCACACCGAGAGGCACACGCATGCGGCCCACTTGTATACCACTAGGCATATAATTCATGTCGCTTATAGCACCCACAGGGTCTGCTAGCGCAGCCACCTGGTGTAGTCCCTCTATCATCGAGTCAAAACGCGCACCGGTGAGTTCCAGTCGATCCAGCAACGCCGATTCAAGGTTATTTTTTCTGCCTCGGTCTAAATCAATTTCATTGGCACTCAACAACTGCGTGCGCGATGCTTGCAATGCATCTACCGTCGCCAACAGAGCATCATTTTTTTGCCGAGTGCTGGCCGCTGCTATCAACCTTGAAGCTGAACGCGCCCGAGTGCCAACAGACTGCATATACTGCTTTATATCCATCGATCTAGGTTTCCAATAAATCTTGTCACTAACATTTGGCGGAATTATACCCGATGCAAGCACCGGGCGGTTAAGTATCACAGTGTGTTTATTTCAGCAAAAATACGCCCAATAGCCATCGAAACAAATCCTGACCTAGATCAAGCTAAATCTTATTGACAATTATTCTCATTCCGATTAACCTTTTTTCAATCACACAGATTGGTTTGATTAAGTTATGTACGTCTGTATTTGCAAAGGAATTACCGATAGTCAGATTCGCGCCGCAGTAGAAGACGGCGCTAGCTCTCTGCGTGATGTACGAAACACCCTCGGAGTAGCTTCGCAGTGCGGAAAATGCGGCATCCTTACTAGAGAAATTGTCAAAGAAACCCTCGATAACAACTTCAATAGTGAGCAGCTTTTTTACGCTGTCAGCTAGTCTTCCCCGCCTGTCCCTCCACTGTAATATATTTTCCGTCACCCGCTTATAGGCCACAAGCAGCCATCATTAGCTCGCCTAAAACGGGATGATAATCACTCTAATTAACATTTATAACTGTATATTAATCAAATACTTAGATTGACATGTCGGTACCAAGCGGCGACAATCACCTGCTTCGAAATACACCGCTATATAGAGGTCATTAATCATGAAAGGCGACAGCAAGGTCATCGGTTTTCTCAATAAAGTGCTCAGCAATGAACTCATTGCCATCAATCAGTACTTTCTGCACTCACGCATGTACAAAGACTGGGGGCTCAAGGAACTGGCCGAACACGAATATGAAGAATCTATTGATGAAATGAAGCATGCCGATTCCCTGGTTGAACGAATTCTGTTCCTTGAAGGCATCCCCAATATGCAAGATTTGGGCAAGCTGTTTATCGGTGAAAATACTGAAGAAATGCTCAAGTGCGATCTGAAGCTTGAAATGATTGCCCTTCCCGATCTCAGAGAAGCGATTGCCTATAGTGAGTCCGTTTCTGACTTTGTCAGCCGCGACTTGTTTGCTGACATTCTGGAGTCTGAAGAAGAACATGTCGATTGGTTGGAGACCCAACTTGGTTTGATTGAGAAAGTTGGCTTACAGAACTACCAACAGAGCAAAATGCAAAGCTAAATTTTATCGCGTTTTGGCACCTGCGTCGGCAAACTCAGTTAGGCCAGCGCTTGGTGCAAATCTCAATGAATTTTCTCGCACCCTCGCTAAGCTCAGTGCCCCTGCGATAAAAAATCCCTACCGTTCGACCTATGCGAGCAAAGGGTAATTTGTCGATCACCAGCAAATTCGCACACATTTTGTCTTCAAGTAAGACTTGGTCGCTGACAAAACCTGCACCGCGCCCGGCCGCCAATAGTTCCAGGCGTAAACTGATGCTACGTACTTTCCAATGGCGGCTAAAGTGGTCTCTAATTCGACGCCCCCCAGGCCGGTCCTCTGCATCGTCTATATAAGAGGCTATTAAAGGGACCTGATTCAAATATTGTTCGGGCTCAGCCATCAGTTTATCGACCCCTGGATAATCTCGAGATATCACCAGACTTCTGATTTCCTGGAATAAATCGATGGTGTCAAAGGCACGCATATTAGTTTGAAAAGGGCCAATACCCAATTCCACCCTGCCACTCATTACGGCCGAAATAATTTCCCGGGATGGCATCTCTTCAATAGATAAATGGGCATACGGGTTTAGACCACAGTAGCGGTTAATCAGTGCCCCGGCATGGTATCGGTTGATCATACTGTTGACCGCCAAAGACAAAGAAGCTTCTTCTCCCTGCTGTATCGCAGACAAGTCTGTAAGTACTCGCTCCTCTTCTGCGGCAGTGTTTCTTGCGTGAATAAGCAATCGTGCTCCGGCTTCGGTGAGCTTCATAGGAGACCGGTGCAAAAGCAGAACATCGAGCTTGCGCTCAAGGTTAGCAAGGGCCTGGCTAACAGCAGATTGGCTGATGCACAGCTGCTCAGCGGCCTTATTGAAGCTATTTTGCTCTACTACAGCCGCAAATACCCTGAGCTCTTGATTCTCAATTCTGATCATAAGTATATCTTATCAATATATAATAATATTTATCTTAACTAATATCTATCAATACTTGTACCCTGCGTTCTGAAAAATATGCCAAGGAAAAATTTATGAACACCTACTCAGTTGGTCTTGATAATATCGTTGTTGGAGAAACCGCAATATCAAATGTCGAGGGCGATAGCGGTCGCCTCAGTTACCGCGGCCACCCAATAGCAGAGTTAAGCCAAAGACCCTTTACGCAAGTGGCCTGGCTACTGCTATTTGGTGAAATCCCCGGCGCCCAGCAGGAACAGCAACTAGCACATTTTCTGATGGATCATCGCGATCTCAACAATGATGAACGGGCTTTAATAGCAGCTGTACCTCGTAAAACCCATCCAATGTCGATGCTGCAAGGGCTAGTACCACTGCTGGACACAAACATAAAACAGCATTACGATTTTCCTAACAACAGCGAAGATACCTACACTGGACTGATAATCGCAGCAAAAATTCCCACCCTCATAAGTGCTTACCGAAATCTGGAGCTGAGTGGTGAATTACCGCAAAGTAGTCGGCATATAGACCCCCATAGAGCATTTCTACAAAACCTCCATCAGCAAGAACCCAATGACTTGCAAGTGGCCACGCTGAACGCTGCACAGATTCTTCAGATGGAGCACAGCTTCAATGCTGGCACCTTTGCCGGCCGGGTTGCCCTGAGTACCGCAGCGTCGATTCAAACCAGTATTTCGGTCTCTATTGGCACGCTCTATGGCAAACTGCATGGTGGTGCCGACCAGGCGGCCCTCGATACGGCACGCATGGTCGGATGCCCTGAAAAAGCCGAGGCCTATGTTGCACAATGCCTCGATAGCGGCGGCCGCATTATGGGTATGGGCCACCGCGAATATAGAACTGTTGATCCGCGCGCGGTAATTCTAAAACCCATGGCAAGGAAATTGTGTATAGACGAAGACAGCGCGAATTTAATGGCCACCCTGGAAGCCATCGAGGCAGCCTGTATAAAACTGCTCGAAAAACCTGACCGACAAATTCGTGCCAACGTGGAGTTTTATAAGGGCGCTGTATTTCACGCACTGGGCATTCCCAGTCACTACTTCACGGCAATGTTTGCTATGGCAAGATGTTTTGGTTATATCGCTCACTGCTTGGAGTTTCGACCCCAAAGTCGACTCATCAGACCGGCGGCAAAATACATTGGTCCAGTTTAACTTTCGAACCCGACCCTTATTTACTGCAACGACAGTCTGTGGAAACTTGAACATAGCCAACCGCCCTATTAATACTACGGGTACTTACAGTGAAGTAAATAAGGAACAGAAATGACTATCAACTACGACCCATTCTCCAATGAAGCCATGGGTGATCCCTTCCCTGTCTACGCAGCAATGCGTGCCGAGGGTGGCCCACACTACATAGAAAAATACAATGCATGGGCGCTGGCCAGGTTCGAAGACGTCTGGGAGGCAAGCATGAAACACGAAGCAGATGTCACCTTTACTGCCGGCCAAAGTCCAAACCAGGTATTACTGGGCGAACCAGTACCCAAGGCATTCACGACCATGGATGCACCTGAACATCGAAAATGGCGATCCGTGGTACGCAAAGAATATACGCCGGCTGGCGTTGCAGTTCATGAGCAGCGCTTTCGGCGACTGGCACGTGAAGTGTTGACACCTTTGCTCGCCAAAGGTCAGTTCGATGTATATTCAGAATATGCCAATCGTGTTTTTTGCCTTAATTCAGGCTACAACCTGGGCTTACCAAAGGAAGACGCGGTAACTTTTCGAGCCCTGATTGATGAAATGGTATACCGCGAACCGGGGCAGATTGGTGGTAATTCTGAGCGCAATCAGCGAGCCGCCGCAGAGCTGGGGGGCTATTTATTTGAGTTTGTACATAAACTTCGCAAAAATCCTGAACTGGCACGCGGCCATACTGCAGCCTATTTAAATGCCGAAATCGACGGAGAAAAACTCGATGATGAAGGCATGGTCAATATTCTGATAAATTTTCTGATTCTCGGTTCGGAAACAACGCCCATGGCCTGCGCCGGCGCTATCTATTATCTAGCACAGAATCCCGCGCTGAAAGCCAAGATACTTACAGATCACAGTTTGATACCCAAACTGTATTTTGAGACCTGCCGCTTCGATCAACCCACCAATATGCTGTGCCGCCGTGCTATTAATGATTTTGAACTGGGAGGAAAAAACATCAAGGCAGGACAAAATCTTCTGTATTTATATGCATCGGCCAACCGCGACAGCGCCGAGTTCCAAAGAGCAGATGAGTTTGATATTTTCCGAGATCATAAGCGCGACCTGACCTACGGTACTGGCGGTCACAAGTGCCTGGGCATGCACCTGGCAAGCATGGGTGCCACAATACTATTCGAAGAACTATTCAAAAAAATTACTGGTTACGAATTGCTAGAAGATAGTTGTCAACGGGTGTTTTGGGAGCACCTTTCCGGCTTCTCAAAAGTACCCATCAAGATCATGCTCAAATAAAGGGCCCATTAAACCTATTTAATTTAAAAGCTGTATTTAACGCCGAAAACCATTGATCTAGGTTTTTGGCCGCGGGCTCCCGCCTTGGGCTCGCGGCTAACAATATCACCATCACGGCCAGTTACATTATCTACATTGGCGTAGAGGCGAAGCTGTTCGCTGTAGTTATAGTGCACTGACATATCCAGCGTAAAGAAACTATCAATATCCTCGAAGGCAAGACAAGCCGCTGAAGCACAGGTGTCGCTATAATAACGCAAACCCAAATCACCACCCCAGCCACTGGGTAACTCCACACCACCTTTTAGAGCCAGTTGGTGCTCGGGCATATTGGGAAGCGCATCCCCTTTTTCAACTTCCCCCCATACAGATTGACCATAAAAACCCGTCTTGAATTCTGACTCTGTATAGGTGTAACTCAAGGCCATTGGGACCACCAACTCTGCATTAATGGCAAAACGATGTGACAGCTCAAATTCGAGACCTCTAACAAGGGCCTGGCCACCATTTTCAGTGTCACCGGCATCACAGTCGACAATACCAGCACCTCCAGAGTTGGTACAGATACCGATAATATTGTCGTAATCACTGTAGAACGCGATCGCTTCTATCGCTGTTACGCCGGCCTCATAGCGCAAGCCCGCCTCATAGTTCAGAGCGTTTTCGGGCTCACTGCTATTGGATGCAGATGGTGAGTGTCCTTGATGCATACCGACAAGTAATTGCAGATCGTCACTCACTTGATGTAACACACCCAGGCCCAGCAAAGTTTCGCGATTGTTGATGCCATTGATTGAATAATCTTCTATGCGAATGCCCGGATTCAACGTCCAATTGCCAATTGAAATCTTATCAACGGCAAAGTATGACAGCGCATGGGAATTTTTCTGGCTGCGTGATGCGCTGCCGGCAATGGCGAGGTTTAAACCGCCACTACCATTCTGAAAATAAGTATCTACTGGCTGGTCTCTCGCCTCCCGGTCTTCATGATAACGCAGGCCAACACGCAGTTGATGGCTAATGTCTCCCAAATCAAAGCGATAATCCACACGACTTTGCACTCCCTTGGCCAAATAGCTGCGATTATTATTTTTCAAAATAACATCAGCGGCATTGTCACCATGCAAAACACCAACCGCGAAGTCTCTATCATAACTTCCATAGGCACTACTCATGCCTGAACAGCTACCACCATTGGCACAGGTGACAAGTTCATTAATTCCTTCGCCATCAATTTTGTCGACCTTGTACCAATTGCGAGCAAACTCGTTGTAATAGGCTGTGGTGAGCCAGGTTACTTGCTCCACCTCCATCAAATAAGACAAGCTCAGCTGCTTGTGGCGATTGGCCATATTATCTAGACGACTCAAACCATAACGACGTTGTTCGTTCTGTGAAAAATCAGCTTCTGTCAGCCCAACATAGGTTTGATCGGAACTCTCTTCAGAGTATTGCAGTTTAAGGTCCAGTTGCTGATATGTGTCCGCATCGTCGGCACTGTTATAGCGGGCCTTTAACAACAAATCATCTTTGTTAAAACCACTGTCGCGATTAGAGTTGTCGATGTCGGAAAAACCATCCGTTGCCTGGGTGTGGGCTTCTATGAATAGGCCATAACGCTCCTCGGAACCGCCATAGGCTGCATGCAGCCGATAACCATTGTCGCTAGACAGTTCCTGTTGCACAAAACCACCCCACTGACTGGGTATTGGTGTGCTTATCAAGTTGACAGCACCGCCTACGGTGTAAGGTCCATTTTCTATGGCAGCAGCACCCTTGAGAACTTCTATTCCATTGATGCGGCCAGTAGTGGGAAAGTAATAAGCCGATGAGGCGGTATAGGGTGCCGGCGCAATTAATACCCCATCTTCCATCAGCGTAATTTTGCCGCTGCGATCAGAAAAAGTACCTCGAATACTGATATTAGGACGCAAGCCATAGCCATCTTCGTCGCGCAAATAAACCCCGGGAACAGAGGCAAGAATACGGTGAATATCGGTATATTCAAACTTTTCCAGCTCCTCGGCGGTAATCACATCGCTGGAACCCGCAATCTGGCTTGCATCTTCGCGAGTACCAATAATATGAACAACTTCCATTGGCACGGCGATAGCTGATTGGGCTGTAACCCCTATTAATGACGCCATCAAAATGGACCAGGCGACCAAAGAACACTTTCTCATCTCACTGCTCTATATAATATGGCATGGCTTAAAAACAGAGATAGTAATCTTAATGAGAACCATTATCAACTGCATTAACAAGGTTTCTGTCAATTACTTGATCCTGATGCGCTAAAAATCGATGCCCATCGTTTATCATGGACCAAAGTATCTATTGATAAACAGGTGGTCCATGTCTTTAGCTGACGCTGTGCTGGTTATAATGCTGCTCCTGGCTTCAGGCGCCGTAATTGCTGGGATCTTCAGAAATGTACCCATACCCTATACGGTTATGCTGGTTTTACTCGGCGTCTCTCTCAACTACATAGCCCAGTATTGGCAACCGATGCAGCTGATCAATAATTTCAGGTTAACCCCCGATCTAATCCTTTTTATATTCCTGCCTACATTGATATTTGAAGCGGGCCTTTCGCT
>Ga0055584_100001418_pt1 | contig 23527 bp, 18 predicted proteins | sample OSDHelmetaG_FD_58716 | JGI IMG/M metagenome (GOLD analysis project Ga0055584, IMG submission 58716) | Pelagic marine sediment microbial communities from the LTER site Helgoland, North Sea, for post-phytoplankton bloom and carbon turnover... | ecosystem: Environmental > Aquatic > Marine >...
CCATCATCGGCCTGTTAGACCCTCATAACATATGGATCAGAAAATGGGGAGCATGCCAGACCCACAGTCCGATTGAGATCATTAACCATAGAAATTCCGGCCCGTCTGTGATTTGTTGAATCACACTAAAGCTCCACCAACCGGTCAGTAAGGCAATTGCAATCGTCCACTCTCGGTTTGGTTTGGCGGGGCTGGAGACGGGGCCCATTAAATCGTATGGCCATCCCAATGTGTTGTTACGAGCCACCTCTTTTGCTGTTTGATTGTTTGTTTGTAAGAAATAAGGAATTTCGCCCGACCACTTATCAAATGTCAGCAAAGACTCTCGGAGTCCCAAATGAGAGATGATGCTCATGATTGCGACCGAGATGAGTAACAAAACAGGCATCGCATGGAAGTAGAGTAAACTGGAAAACACAAAGGTTAAAACATACGCAGACCGAAATTTTCGGATGAGCAGGAAACTGATCAGACACATGAGAGAATGGGCTGTAAAAAAAAGAGCAGGGGTGAGATGCCAGTGTTCTGAAGAATGACAATAAGAGAGTAAGCTGATGATACCTAAGATCAGGAAATCTTGTGCCACTAAGAACAAGGGGCCTCGCGGTAATGGCTTCGTGTAAGACCAGGGGGTTTGTGCCAACCATTCTCGGTAATCATCCTGATAAATCGGATGAAAGGCAAAGCATCGATAACATCCATACAACATTGCAAAGAGACTTAAGCAGAAAGAGGGAAGATGCGCCAAGCCGGTTTCTTCTTGAATATCATAGAGATCGAACCAGTAAAGCACGAATTGCGTCACCACGATTGATATGAAATAGCAACCCGCCAAAAGCAGGGAGAACCATTTGGGTGGCATGACTTGTCTCATCCAGAGTGTGAACTGTTTCATGCCACACCTCCTGCGAAATATTGCGAGACATTCTGTTCTGATTCGGGAAAGATCTTCTCGTTCAGCATCTGTTCGACGGAACCATTTGTTCCCGCTTCCGCCAGGAGTTCTTGGATCGAATTGTTCACGGCAATCTGCCCGTCCCGGATGACGATCAAACGGTCGGCGTTTTCAGCCACAAGTTCGGGCACAGGTGCCGTGAAAACAATCGTGGTTCCCTTTTCTTCAGAGAGTCGAGCCAACACTTTTCGAAGTGCTAATATCCCGGCGGGATCGAGACCGCCGGAGAAGGGTTCATCGAGCAGCAAATATTCCGCTTCGGTGATGAGCGCGGAGGCGAGTGAAATTTTCTTCTGTTGCCCGGCAGAGTAATTACTGATGGGGGAATCGGCCAGTTCTGTCAGATTGAAGAGATTGAACAGTCGTTGCGCATGCTCGAAGAGACGAAGTTCGTCGATGTCGTACAATCGCCCCACTCCCAACAGAAATTCGCGCCCCGTTCTCATTTTGGGAAGGTAGCACCGATCCGGCAGAAAGACGGCTTTCTTTCGTAAGGCGAGTTCGTTTTCGACTGTGGAACGACGACGGATTTCGTCAATTTCCACATGGCCTCGCTGTGGTTCGAGGACTCCTGCCAGCACGCTGAGGAATGTTGTTTTTCCCATGCCGTTAGGGCCAATGACGGCAGTTCGACTGCCTGTGGGAATCATCAACGAAATGTTGGAGAGAACCGGTCGGACGCTGTAATGCTGCGTCACATTTTCCACGCGAATCATGGGTGACCCTTTCGTGTGTAGACTTTTCATTCACAACGAAAGGGGCTGACTATTGGATCATGGAAATCGAGAGATTCCGTTATTTCACGTTTCGTCCTAGTAAAACACCGTTATCTTGCGGCATCGAATTGTTCCACTCGACGAGTTGCAGCATGAGAGCGTGCGCCGTCTCGGCGTGTTCTGCGACGACGTTCGTTTCTTCCGAAGGATCGGCTTTCAGATTGAAGAGACGCGGATGTTTGCCATCGTAATCGCAGTAGAGTTTCCAGTCTCCGCTGCGGGCCGCGAGATCGGGAAGGTTCTTGTAATGTCGAAAGGTCTTTCGATCGGGGGGGCGTCGAAAGAAGAGGGGGGCCTGTCGCGACTTCTGTTCTTTCCCCAGTAAAGTCGTGGCGAGATTTTCACCATCGAATTTGACATTTTGAGGAAGCGGTGTGTTGGTGATTTCCAGCAGTGAAGGCGTGAGATCAATGGCAGAGAACACCGACGTTTTGTTGCGTGTTCCCTGTGCGTCTTTATTCATCAATCCCGGTGCCCAGACGATCAGCGACGAACGAATGCCTCCTTCGTAGAGTGTCGCTTTACTTCCTTTGAGGTGACCGGCGGACCCGAAGCCGACTTCCGGGCCGTTGTCCGAACAGACAAGAATGATGGTGTTGTCGCGAAGTTTTGGATTGTTGTGGACTGTGTCGAACAAGACGCCGAGCTGTTGGTCCATTGTTTCTAATACTTTGAGATACAAGTGCCGTTTGCTGCCGTCTCCCCATAAGTCGAGAGGTGGGTGCATGGGGGTGTGGACATCGTCGGGCCAGAGGTTTAGATAGAAAGGCTGCTCCTGACTGGTGGAGAATTTGAGAAACGTGGTTGCGGATTCGACGAACTTTTCTGTGACATAGGCGCGGTCGTGCCAAATGACCGGGCCGTGGCCGAGCGTGTCCGAACCGAGGTTATGAGGGATTGGCTTTTTGGAGTTGGGAGTGTATTTGAGCGGCAGGACACGTGCGCCGAGGCCTTCAAAATTGGTGATCGATTCGTCGAAGCCATACTCGGTGATGAGGGGTGCTTCGTGGACATCGCGTTGTCCTCCCATGTGCCATTTGCCGAAGTGGCCAGTGGCGTAACCGGAATCGTTCAGGATCTTGGCCAACATGGGCGCTTTGAGGTCGAGCCAGTTGGCGATGCCGCGGTTTGCATTTTGTTGTCTGTTGGCGAGGTAGGAGGTGATGTCCCAACGCTGAGGATATTGACCGGTCGAAATAGCCACGCGCGAGGGAGAACAGATCGGTGAGTTGACGTAGAATTGCTCAAACGCAATTCCCTCGGCGGCAAGACGGTCGATGTGGGGTGTCTTGGCTTCGGTGTTGCCAAACGAAGAGAAGTCTCCCCAGCCCATGTCGTCGATGAAGACAAGAATGACGTTGGGACGTTCGGCGGCGTGAAGTGGAAGAGAAATCAGGCAGGCAAAGATGAATAACAATGAACGCATGAATGATCTCCTGCAAAGAATATCGACAGATAAAACTATCAGACATGTTGATCGATGAGGATCGGATTTCCGTCTGGATCGACAAGAACAATCGAGGCGGGGCCGGTTGTTGATTCGTCCGCTTCAGTATCCAGATTGACTCCGTTGCTTTTCAGTTCGCGTTGAATTTCCCGAACATCGGTGAACGAATCGAGAGGTTGAGCGTTCGCATCCCAGCCGGGATTGAATGTCAGGATGTTTTGTTCAAACATGCCTTGAAACAAACCGATGGTGGTCGTGCCATTTCGGAGGATCAAATAGTTTTGAGCCTCGTCACCGGCAACCGGTTCAAAACCGAGCTGTCCATAAAATGTTTTTGAGGCTTGCAGATCTTTCACGGCAAGACTGACTGAGAAGGCACCGAGTTCCATGATTGCTCCTGGCGAAATCTAAGGGGAAAAGAGGAGGAATAGACAATCGACGGCCTGAAATGATACCGAAAACGCCAATGAGAAGAAACGGGTTGTCTCGGACGGCAGATAACCTGCGTTGTGACAATACTTCTGCGAGATTAAGCGATACTCCTCACATATGTGTCAGTCGGGCGGCTTTCATCGGCGTTGGGGTTTTCGCAAACTGCTTCAGGAGCATGTTGCGCCATCAATTCGGCCACCAAACGACGATCTTCATCAGGAAATTGAAGTCCTCTGGGCTCAAAAAGTGAGCTGCTCGCTTTCTTGAATCTTAGAGCCGTGAATTGGTAGAAGCCGCCACGATACCACTTGTATGATTCAATTCGATCCCACCTGAGGAGAAAACCCTGGTCCCAGATTCCGTGTTCGTAAACTCCTGGAGTGGTGTTTATGGCTATCATGTATGGAAACCAGCCCAGCCAAAACACGAGCATGGAAAAGTCACTTAGAGCAAGCTTGTCAGCGCGTTCCCAGAGAAGAAATGATTGAGCAGTGATCGCCAATATCATTAGACCGTATAGGAACGGTTTTGAATTGATCCAGCGAGTGGAGGCTTGTTGTTCGAACTCTTTAATCAGCTTTCCACGCAATCTACGTTGTCGTAAAGAGATGAGACTGAATAAGAAATAGCCGAGCATGCAGAGTGTCATCGGAATGATTAACATGTCAACTTATCCTCCGATCCGCCGAAATATCTCATCAATGTTGGAACAGGAACTCTTTCGAATTCAAGATGGCCCAGCCGACATCTTCCAAGGCCAGTTTACGGTCTTCGGAATTCGCGATGTGAGCCTTGGCGGCGGCCATTTCTGCTTCCGCCGGAGGTCGAGAAACCGCCGAGAGATACAACGTGGTGATGATCTCGTCATCTGTCTGCTTTTCGGCCATCATTTTTGCAATGCGACCATTACTGTCTCGCAGCTTATTGTGGACCACGGGGCCGTTGATCATCTGCAAAGCTTGTGACAGATTCGATTCGTCCGAGCGTTCGCATTCACACGCCATCTCTCGTTGCGGCTGCCCGAAGATTTTAAGGAAATAATGATTGTCGGGAGGATCGGCAAGTTGTGTGGCTCGCATGCCGACCGGTACGCCGGGGAATTTCTCGGGGACATCAGTGACCTGACAAATGGCATCCAAGAGTTGCTCGGCTGAGAGCAGGCGTGTTGACGCATGAGAGTTGTAGATTTCATCTTCGGCGTTGAACTCGTTCTTCTTGGAACTGAGTTGATACAGTCGAGATTGCATGATCGTGCGGATGGCCCATCTCTGTGAGAAATTGTTCTCGGCGAATTTTTGAGCCAGTGTGTCTAAAAGTTCGGCGTTTGAGGGAGGATTGGAATCGCGAAAGTCATCGACCGGTTCGACAATGCCTCGTCCGAGAAGATGTCCCCAGATGCGATTGACGGTTGCCTTTGCGAAGAAGGGATTTTCTTCCGAAGTCAGCCAGTCGGCAAAGACCTCTCGGCGGTCTTCTTCGACTGGGACATCAACGTCTCCCTTGAGCAGGAGATGGACTTTCATGGTTTCGCCGGTCCGCGGTTGTTTCACTTCTCCCGAGTTTTGAGTGAAGATGATCTCTTCTTCGATACCAGCACCGTTCTTGCGCCCAATGCGGGCAAAGGCGGCGGCGATGCCATAATAGTTGTCTTGTGACCATCGTTCGAACGGGTGATTGTGGCACTTTGCACATTGAATGCGGATGCCAAGGAAGAGTTGTGCGGTGGTTTCGGTCGCATCGAGCGGGTCGCGACTTGCTCGCCAGTAATTGGCGGCGGGATTGATATTGGTGCTGCCGCGGGCGGTGAGTAATTCTTGCGCCAGTTGGTCGAGTGGTTTGTCGGTACGGACTGACTCGAATAGCCAGCGATTGAATTTGTGGACTCCTGTGGCTTTCAGCTTTTTGGAGTTGGCTCGCAGTACGTCGGACCATTTCAGTGTCCAGAAAGTGGCATAGTCTTCCGAGTCCAAGAGTCTGTCGATCAGGCGGGGCCGCTTGTCGGGAGATTCGTCGTTCAGAAAGGCCTGTGTTTCCGAGATGGAGGGGAGGCGACCGATACTGTCGAGAGTCGCTCGGCGGAGGAACTCTTCGTCGTTGCAGATTTCAGAAGGGAGAATCTGCAACTGTTTCATTTTGGAGAAGGCGATTTGATCGATGAAATTATGTTCGGCGGGGTTGTTCCAGGCGAAGCCGGGGACTTCTTCGAGAAATGTCAGATAGCTGGTGTCCATTTTGTCGAGATAGCGGGCGAGGATTGCGCTTTCGCCTCGACCTGTCTTTTCGATGAGTCCGTTTTCATCAACGCTGGCCACGTTCTCATTGGAAGAAGAGAAGACGGTGAGAGCGGTGAGGTCTCGCTTTGATCCATCACTGAATGTGCCGGTGACTGTGAGTTGTTGTTTTTCAGCCGGTTGATTCAGGACTCGCTGACGTGGAAAGACTTCAATCTTTTGCAATGTGGGGACTTCTTGTGGATCAAGTTTCAAGCCTTCCGCAATCCATGTTCGCAAGACGGTGTGCGAAGCGTCTCCCGTTCGCAATCGTCGTCCACCTGCGTGAGAAACTTCCATCAATGGTTTTCGCAGAATGAGAGAAGCATCCGGTTCCATGACATTGGTTCGACGTGCATAGGCTTCACTGCGAAGCGTGAGAATATCGAGTGGTGGGTCGTAACCTCGAAGTGAAAGACGAAAGCCGCCTTTGCCCGATGGCGAGCCGTGACAGGCTCCCATATTGCAGCCTGATTTGGTCAATGCCGCCAATGTTTCATTCTGAAAACTGACCGGTCGATGGGCATCGAACTGTTGTACGGTGACTGAGGAACTTGTTTTCAATGTGCCTAACTCTGCCGTCACTGTGGCCGAGCCGTTGCCGGTCGGGATGACGATCCCATGTTCGACTTTGCACACACCCGTGTCACTGCTGACGTATGTTGCTTCATGCGTGAAATCACGAAGCTCACCCTCGGCATCAGTTCCCGTGAGAACTAACTGTTGATGGCTACGAGCATCCAGAAGAGTGATCTGTTCTGGAAAGAGAGACAAACTTGTTGGACTGGCCGGTTCGGCAGAAACGACACCCGAAACGAACAGTGTGCTCAATGTGAGGTAGGTCATCAGACGCATAGTGATCACTCCGGGACGGTCTTCAGGCAGGATGAGTGGAGGAAGGCTGAGGCGGGATGCATCAACATATCGGTATTCTCAATTGTAACGCAGAAAACTGCTGATGGAACAAGAGTTTGCGATTACTCGACTTTCAGCGAAAGATTTCCGGTATACACGCTGAATGTTTTATCGCCAAGTTTTGCTTCGGCTTTGATTTCCAGGTTTTTGACATCAGCATTTGCCGCATCTGCGGCAGCTTTCAGGACGAATTCGGCTTCTGTTTGGTCTGCTGGAATCGTCACAGGCTCGGCCGTAATCCCAGCGGGTAGGTTGGCTGCTGTCAAATTGACTGGTGCGGCAAGGGCTGGATTTCGGGAAATGGCGACTTTGAATTTCAGTTCGCCTCCCTTGTTGATTGTTCCCGTGGTTGGTTCCACGGCAATCGTCAGGGGAGCTTGAAGTTTGATTGTCAGCCCGGGAGCCGATTGGACGCTGGTCTCTTTCTCTTTTTTAATCGTCCCTGTGAAGGCGATTGTGAAAGCACCCAACGCGGCTTTGTCGTTTGCAGCAATCGTGAGTTCAACTTCGTTCGATCCTTTTTTGATTGGCTGAGGAGCGAGAGTGATGTTTCCGGGGAGTCCGTTTTTGGCGGGGTTGATGGCGAGAGCAATGTCGCCATCCCAACCTTCGGTCCGTTCTGCAATCACTTTAAATTTGGCGGAAAGGTTCTGGCCAAAGACAACTTCTGCAGGCTCGATGCGCAAGTTGACCGGAGCTGGTGTGGTGACTGCCGCTGAATAGGAATGAATCAAATTGCGAGCAGGCCAGGGGGCGTTGTTCATCGAGGCTTTGAGATGATCGTGAAGAGAGGCGACGGTTTTAAGATTGTTTGCTGCTCCTTCACCGATACCGACAATTTTTACCTGTGGTCCGAAACCCTGAAGCTGAGCATCTTTGTTGGCTGAGACTGTGAGGATGACATCGTTTCGACCCGGTCCGATGACTGTCGGGACGGAGGAGAATCCTGCGGGAAGTCCTTCGAGAGACACAGCGATTGGTCCGCCGTAGCCTCTTCGTACGCAATTCACCTGGACGGCAACAGTTCCTCCGGCGGGGATATTGAATGTGTCCTCTGTCGCGGAGAGAGTGAATCCCGGTTTCGTTTCGGTAACATCGACATGCCAGACGAACGCTTTGCCACCGCGTTGGTGGAGATCGCGAACTTCGAGTTTGTAGTCGCCGTCGGCTGGAAAAGTGACATCGACTCGACCGTCCGTCAATCCGTCATCTTCGGCCACCGCCAACTGTCCTCCATCCGGTTTGAGGAGACGCAGCGTGAGATCGGTCGGTGAGCCTGCGGAACGAGTCATTGCATTGAAAGTGAATTTCTGGCCTTTCTTGGCAGTGAAGATAAACTGATCGATGTCTCCGGGTTTGTCGAAACGCCCGTTGATGCCGTTCCCGAGTTCGATGCGTTGTGATTGCTCGGCTGTATTGTTCGGTTCTGATTCCAGAATCTGCGAATGAGGACTGTAGCCAATCACGGGGAACATGGAGTCTTGCAGTGCTGGTCGATCAATTTTGGTACGCAGTACAGGATACTGCCAGATGATGGCTGAATGATCTTCCCTTCCGATGAACAGGTTTTTGGGAACGAAAGTTTCCTGAACGAATTCACCAAGTATCAGATCGGCAGTCTCCATTTGTCCGGAAGAGTCCGCTGTTTCGGGGCTCTGAAAAATTAGGGGATAGCTTGCAGTGAAGACGGAAAAATTTCCAATCCGTAGACGAAACCGATGATTGCCGCTCCCCTGATATCGGATATCGGCCAACTCAATCGTGTACTCACCATCTGAGGGGAGGGTTGTCTTGAGCCAGCAGTCACCTTGCATGCCCGGCTCATCATCACTCCACGCGAGTTCTCGTCCGTTGGGATCAAACAATCGAACAATGGGATCGAGTGGCGATCCGAGCCGGCGGGCTTGGACTTCCAGCGAAAACGGCTGATTGGCCTTTCCTGGAAAACGAAAATACAACTTAGCGAGGCTGTCCACGTGACCTTCGACCGCACATGCCGCGGGAATGGACTGTGCCGACTCGGGAGCTTTGTTTTGATTGGTATGAGCGACAACCGGGAGTGTGTCTATGACAAACAGGGAGGGTTGTGAGACACCTTTGTCAGTCAACAATCTGAGTGAGTTAATGCCATTGGGAGCGTTTTGGGGAATAGAGAATTCGCATGAGATTTCATTTGGTTTCTGTTCCACCTCCGGTGTGAGCTTCACGACTTCTAAAGCTGGTATCGACACCGAGAAATCTTTGACATTTTCCAGGTTCCCTCCCGAGATCTTGACGGTCGTCTTTTGTCCTGGTGCGATCCCTTGTGGAGTGATCTTTGAGATTGAAGGAACTTGTGCCGATGCGAATGTCGAAGCGACAATCGAAGTGAGCAAGGCGAGGAGAAAAATTCTCATAATGGATAAGTCCGGTGTCTGGCGACAAGGAGGGTCAATTGGAGGGACATCAGGAAGATCTCCATAGTAATTCCCCATCACACAGCGGGTCAAAAGAAAACTGAGTGTAACCTTGGACTTAAATCAGAACTCTTTCGACTTTGGTGGCTGCTTACAGAGGAGATAAATATTTGGGAATCTTCGGGATGCAGTCAAAAAATGAGATTATCGAATTTATAATGTCCGGGATCGCCTATAATGCGGATAGACAGGCGGGATCAGGAGATCTTTTACGATGAAAATGCGTCTAACAGGGAAGCCAGCAATGCTCAAATATTCAATTTGTTTCGCAGCCTCTGCGATTCTGTCTGTCACTCAAGCCCTCTCAGCTCAAGAGGCGTTACCACCTGTCCCACAGCCTGAACAGTCAGGTCCGACGATCGGCGAGCAGCCGGAAGCGACCGAGTTAACCCGTGGACCTATTCACGAGGCATTTGCTCAACCGTTTCAGACGAAATCGGGAGGAGACTTTATCGTCACACAAACTCCGCCCGATGAGATCGCTGAGGTACCACCGCATCAACTACCAGAGAGTAGTGCCTATCAATGGGTTCCCGGTTATTGGGGATGGGAACCAGAGGATGAACGGTTCATCTGGATCAGCGGCACCTGGCGACTCGCTCCAGAAAATATGGTGTGGAGTCCCGGTTACTGGGTTGAAGTTGAGGGTGGATATACTTGGGTTTCCGGGAGTTGGGTGAAGGAAGACGAAGTTTATCTGTTGACTCAGATACCTCCCGATGCTCGCGAAGAAAATCCGGGAGAAGCACCTTCTGCTCAGCATTTCTGGGTGCCCGGTCAATGGATCGAAAATCAGGGAGGCTTTTCGTGGAAATCCGGGTTTTGGTCTCGTGGGTACGAGGGTCGTGTCTGGATCCCTTCCCGATATGTGTGGACTCCAGAGGGATATCTCGTCGTCAAGGGTTATTGGGATTATGCTCTGGAAGATCGCGGAGTGCTTTACAGCCCGGTCGCATTCGACCATGTGCCGACATCAACCTATCGCTATTCTCCTTCGGTGATCACCCGAGTTGATTACCTGCCGACTCATCTGTTTGTGTACCGTAACTACGGTCATTACTGCTATGGCGACTATTATAACTATCGCCGTCCCGGACTTTTCATCTCGTGGACAAGTCGCAGCTATCGCAATTATGACCCGTTGCGGAACTTCTTTTTCTCCTTCCGTCGTGATCGCTTCGATCACCATCGGAAGCGACACGATTACTATCATGATCATTCCGATCATCGTCCAAAGCATACCTAGAGATCAGCGTGAGTATTCCGATCGACATCGCGATGACGATGATTTCAAAAAAGGGAAGTACAAAGACGCGGACCTCTCTGCGAAAGCCGATTCTCTGTTGAAAGGTGATCATGGGGGAGGGCGTGTTCGCTTCAAAAATGATGACAAGCGTTGGCAGGAAATCGTTCAAAAGAATGAACGAGATCAAAAACTGAAAAGGCAACATGAGGATGCGTTGAAAAAATATGGCAAGACGAAGACTCTCGATGAACGATTCAAAAAGGATTCGGATAATTCTCGTTCTAAAATTACGACCGTTGGTCCGTTGAATATTCGAACCAAAGAAGCGTCGAAAGAGAGGCCCTCTTCAGGCGATCGAAGCTCTGGGAACCGTATTGTTGTCACTCCCGGAAAAGGGGTAAACCCCACAACTAAAGATGATCGCTCGACATCGGGGCGATTTGAGCCGGGAAACAGAAACACTCCTATCTCGGGACGTGGGACACCGACCTCTGATACCTTGAAAAAGTTGCGAGAACAGAATGAAAAAATGCAAAGGGAAAACACCGACCGCGCACGGAAGGAAGCCGAGCAACGGAACAATTTCTCCCAGAAAGATAACGAACGTCGCATGGACATCCTGAAAAAACAGGCTGATGAGGCACGTCGTCGACAATCTCAGCCGTCGGGAAATCAAGGTAAGCCGGCAATCAAGTTACCGACTCAAAGATCTCCAGAACCAAAGCGCGAGATCAAATTACCACCTCAAAAGTCCAAGCAACCGGAACAGAGACAACCTGAGCAAAGACAGAGACAACCGGAACAGTCGTCGAAGAGGCCAGAACAGTCCTTCAAAAAGCCCGAACAGTCATCTTCGTCGTCCAGCAAATCGAAGAGCAGTGACTCGTCGAAAGGAAAGGCTCCGTCCCGACGTCCCTCGAACTCATCAAAGAAGAAGAAGAAAGATTGACGAAGCAAGCCGACTGACTTCGGTCGAACCTGCTTTCCCGGTCGTTAAAACCCCTGATTAAGGTCGGGGGGTTCCATGTCGGGGGGTGGGCTGAAGTTGGTTTCTGGTCCCGAGAAGACATCGTCGGGGATGTCTCGGTTGATGTAATCTTCAAATCGCATGTACTGCTTGCGGAATGTCAGTGTCACCATTCCGGTCGGGCCACTACGGTGTTTGGCGATGATGAGATCGGCTTCCCCTTTACGGTCTTCCGGATCGTATTGTTCGGGGCGATGCAGGAACATGATCAGGTCGGCGTCTTGCTCGATGGCCCCGGATTCACGTAAGTCGGAAAGTCGCGGTCGTTTGTCCTCGCGAAGTTCGACGCCACGATTCAGCTGCGAAAGTGCGACCACCGGGACATCGAGTTCTTTCGCCATAAACTTCAGTCGGCGACTGATTGCAGAAATTTGTTGTTCGCGCGGCGCCCGTTTGTCTTCCGGTTCAATGAGTTGCAGGTAATCGATGATGATCACACCGAGTTCGCATTGGTGTGTGTCGGGCAGCCTTCGTTTGAGACGCCGAGCAATCGTTGAGATCTGCATCATGTTGCGACCCGGTTGGTCGTCGATGAAGACCGGCATGTTGTTCAGTTCGTTGATCGCATTGAGCAGCTTGTCTTGAGCTTCGGGATCGTCGCGGATTTCTCCCGAACGCACCTTACCGGCGTCAACCTTTGCTCGAATGCACATCAAACGCTCGGCAAGTTCCAGGTTGGATTGTTCCAGCGAAAACATCAATACGCCACGCCGTCCACCGATCGGTTTTCCTTGTTCGTCTTTCTTGATGTTGAGCCGGGCAACTCCTTCTGCAATGTTACAGACCAAAGCGGTCTTACCCATACTCGGTCGAGCGGCAAGAATCACAAGTTCCTGCGGATGTAGCCCCGATGTCTTCGCATCGAAATCGTTAAAGCCCGTTTGCAGACCGGTAATCTTACCCGTTTGCAACATGCGATCGTTGACGCGATCCCACGCCGAAAGAAGAATATCTTTGAGGTCAATATCCTCATTCATATTCTGCGATTCGAGAATACGAAAGATCGATGATTCCGCGACACCCAGCAAATCGGCAACCGGAACATTGGAATCGTAACACTCTTTGAGCACTTCGGTGCACGAATAGATCAGATTTCTCTGGAGCGATTTTTCGCGAACTATGTTGGCGTAATAACGAGCGTGAGCGGCGTGTGGAACCGTTTCCATCAACGCAACAAGGTAGGGGGGACCGCCTACGTCTTCCAATTGATTATGCGCAGAAAGGACTTCGGCAATCGTCACAGCGTCGATTCCCTGCGTTCCTTTTTCGTACAACTCTTGTGCCGCACGAAAAATCTTCTGATGAGCGTCGGAGTAAAAGTGGTCAACGTGAATGATTTCGCCGACTTCATCGAGCGACTCGCTGACCAGCAAAATACAGCCCAACAAAGATCGCTCGGCTTCGAGGTTTTGTGGTGGAACACGACCTTCGAGATCGAGAGTTTTTTTCTGGTTGCCGTCAAAACGAACCTGGCTCGACATTCCGTATGACTCCTTCAGGAAACCGGCGTATGATGTTTGCGATTTTCACTCATTGAAGATCGCCATCCTTCCACCATAAAATCAATGAACTCGAATAGACGTTGTATGAATTCCGTGGTTGGAATGACAGTGTGATTCGCTGAGATCTAAGTTATCGTCAGCCTGTCATCAGGTTTTGCACAAAACGATTCTCTGTAAATACAAAACACCGACTCTCTTGAAGAGAGCCGGTGTCGGTGAAAAATATTGTCAGCGTATGGTGATTATTCTTGTTTGGCTCCTGGAACTACCCAGACTTTGACTTCCCCTTTGATGTCTTCGTGCAGTTGGAACTTCACGGTGTACATCCCGAGTTCCTTGAGTGGTCCTTCGAGCTTGATTTGCTCGGGAGCCACATCGTAACCGGCTTGTTTCAACATGCGGCTGATGTCGGAATCGATGACGGAGCCGTAAAGGTGCCCTTCTTCGTTGGCGTTGGCTTCGACCGTCACGCTGTAATTTTCGACATCGTCTTTGAGCTTGCGCAGATTCTTGATTCGATCTTTTTCGGCATCGACTTGTTTGGCTCGATGAACTTCCACCATACGTTTGTTGTGTTCGGTGGCGACAGTCGCCAATCCGTGCGGAAGAAGATAATTTCGTGCGTAACCCGGTTTGACGCGAACGATATCACCTTGTTCGCCGAGATGAGTCACTTTTTCTGCCAGGAGGACTTCCACCTGTGAGTTTGTGGAACCGGTAACGGCTTTCCCTTTGACTCGTCTGACCATGTCTGTCTCTTTCTCTTTTTGCTCGTCTGTCTGTCGTTGATCTGAGGCAGGGAAATGAAGTTCGCTTCTGCTTCAGTGGGTTGTCAAAACTGATCGGAATTAAAACGGCACATCGTCATCGGGACCGTTATCGTAGAAGGCTTCGGAAGGATCGGGACCGCTGTTTTGAGGGGGAGCATTTTGTGGAGCACCGCCACCCTGATTTCCCTGGTTTCCTTGATATCCTCCGCCACCACCTCCACGTTGGCCACCACCACCAGACCCACCGCTACTCAACATCGTCATGTTATCACAGACGACTTTGAGTTTGCTGCGATTCTGGCCAGACTCTTTGTCCTGCCATTGGTCGAGTTGTAAACGGCCTTCGATCAATACCGGACGCCCTTTGGAGAGATATTCACCGGCGACTTCCGCGGTGCGTCCCCAAACGGTGACATCAACAAAGGTGGTGTCTTCTTTTTTGGAGTTTGTTTGCTTGTCGAACCAGGTCCGATTGACGGCCAGCCCAAGTTCGGTGACAGCACTCCCGGAGGGGGTGTAGCGAACTTGAGGATCTCGCGTGAGATTGCCCATCAAAATGACTTTGTTGAAACTCGACATGCTTCTGTCTCCTTACCCGGAGGGATGTTTATTCCTCTTCGTCGCTGCTCTCAGCACTGTCTTCTTCCCGATCGGAAGATGATGGTGCTGATGCTGATTGTGTAATCGATGCGACGTTGGCGTCGAACAGCGATTGTGGATGTTTGATAATCAGGTGACGCAAGATGTTGTCACTCAACTGACACAAGCGGTTAAGCTGAGTGTTGTTGGTGGGGGGCATGCGGAACATCACCAGGAAGTGAAGTCCTTTGCGTTGGTTTTCGATTTCGTACGCCAATTTTCCTTCTGTCCAAGGACGATGGGCGACGACTTCGGCTTCGCATTTTTCCAGAATCTCCATCAGCTCTTTGGTGATACCTTCCGAATCGGAAGCGAATCGACCACTGTGGATCAGGAACATGCCTTCGTAATAATTCATTGTTTCAGTTGCTGCAGACACGCGTTTCTCCCGGAGTTGTGTGGCGGATGGTTGAGATTCGCCGAGTATGGGATATAGTGTATGAAATGTCAGTTTTTGTCAAGTGTGTGATCAAACTTCGGTGCATCATCAGGGATCCTAGTACTCTTGCGAGTTGAATCGATTCATACAGGAATCGACTCCTTCCGAGATCCAACATTCGACGCTATCAGCCGCCGCAACCACAACTTGATCCATTGTGGTCCGTTCCTGGGAGGTGAATCGTCCCAACACAAAGTCGGCGGGATTCATCCGACCGGGAGGCCGACCGATGCCAATTCGTAAACGGGGAAAATCTTCGTTTCCCAGATGGCGAATGATATCGTCCAACCCTTTTTGACCTCCTGCAGAACCTTTGGGTCGCCAACGGAGTCGGCCAATGTCAAGGTTCATGTCGTCACAAACGACAACCACATCAGTCAGTTCGGGTTGATAAAAATCAAAACATTTGCGGACGGCACGTCCGCTTTCGTTCATATATGTTTGCGGAGCAAGAAGAATCACCTTCTCACTGCCGATCATAATTTCCGCAAGTTCCGAATCGTATTTCAGACTCGGCTGAGAAGCCGAAAACCTGTTTGCCAATTCGGCCAAGACCTCGAAACCCACATTATGTCGAGTCCCTTGGTACTTTTGGCCGGGGTTTCCCAGTCCTGCGACCAGTATCATAATCCCGACCTCTCTCCTGTCATCCTATGAGAAGCAAACTTTAATGACGAGATTGTGTCTGGTCATTTGCCTCCATCTTCACTTTCTGCATTTTCCCCTTCGGCCTCATCAGAGTCCGAGACAAGTTCGGGCTCAACACCTTCAACCTCATCATCTTCCGGTTCTTTCGGTCGACGAGGTTCAACAACCTGCACGATGACTTCGTCAGGTGTTGCCTGAGGTTCCACATCCGGGTCGAGATCCAGATCTGCGACTCGAATGCTATCTCCCAGGTCGAGAGTTCCCACTCGAATCAGAACCGATGCCGGAATTTTGAAAACCGGGCATTTGACCAGTAATGTGTGCATTTGTGTGTCGAGAATTCCACCCGCAACAACGCCGGGGGCTTCGCCTTTGATGACGATGGGGACTTCCACTTCGACTTTTTCGTTGGGATCGACCCGAATCAGATCGACGTGAACGATGTGTCGACCAAATGTGTCCCACTGAACCTCTTTGAAGACAGCTTTATCGACTTTGCCATCAATATCGAGGTCGATGGCGATATGACCATCACTGACCATTTGAAAAACAGCGTCGTGGCCAATCTTGAACGAAACGGCACCTTCGCCGTGACCGTACAGATTTCCGGGAACCATTCCCTCTCGGCGAAGACGCCGACATTCAGCGGTCCCAAGACGTTCACGTTTTGCGGCAGATAAAATTGTTGCTTCCGACATGGTGGCGATACTCGTTCCAAACTCAGATATACGCGTGATTTCCGACAATAACGTCGGGTTTTGTGTCAGTCATTCTTTCAACATAACGGATTGTGTGAAATTCCACTTGCAAACCGGTCAGTATGCTGAGTCGGGCAAGGATACCGTGAACCCGTGATATCTTCAACTCAATGAAAGAGCTTGTTTCGTGGGAAATGTCGAGTTTTTTTTGGGTTGAACGCTTCTCCATTTCTTCAGGGCTCAACAAACAGGTTTCGTGAGGAATCTGAAGGGAAATATGTGGTATCACGGGCCGATATTCGCATAATCTGTAATGAGGAGGAGTGGTTACTCCTTTGATGGCTTCATGTTGGCAATGTTAAATTTCTATAACTACAGAAAACGAATGATGATACGATCATCACCAATCGGGAGTATTCGCACAATTTATGGCTTGAAAACCGTTCTGACCGTCCTTTTCGCTCTCTTGGCTGAGCCACATCTCTTAATTGCTCAACCAGCAGCGGAAACCGATGCGAAAGCTGTCATTCAAGAAGATAAAGAGCCCGTGAATCCTCTCGGCCGTCTCCTGGAAGGCATCTTGAAAAAGCCACAAGAGCGGTTAATTCCCAAGCCACAGTCAACGGAGCAAGCCGAAACGAGTGAATCCACCGAAGAGGAGCCTTCGGCCTCGACTCGGAACATGCGAGACTGGATCGATCGTTGTGCCCCACATAACTATGACCTTGAGAAGATGCTGGAGAAGGTCGAGCGAAATATCGAATTGAAGGCGTGGAAGATTGCCGTCGAGCAATTGCAACAGATTCTGGATCAACCAAACCAACGAATCAGTACTCAGCCCGGCGAGTCACAATTATCAAGAGATGCAATTCATCGCATCATCTCAGAGTTTCCTAAAGAAGCGCGTGAAAGTTATGAGCTCCAATTTGGTGCCGTTGCGAGACAACTCTTTCGTGAGGCAACCGAAGGTGGGCGGTTGACCGAGATTGCTGACGTTGCCACTCGATATCTCAATACCGAGGCTGGCCAAGAAGCTGCCGAGTTGATGGGGCGCTCTCATCTGGATCGAGGCGAGTGGGTGTCGGCGGCAATTTGGTATCAACGAATTTTGAGTGTTGATTCTCAGCCGGCACGACCTCCCGTCTGGTACTTGCAGGTTGCGTTGTCATTTCAGCGAGCCGGTCTGCCAGAACAAGCCGGCAAGATGATTGCTCAACTGAAAGGTTTACAGTCGTTGCAGATTGCAGATCAGCCAACCGATCCGCAAGAACTGTGGAATCAAATTTCGGTTGAACCCTCTCGCGAAACACCAGTGCTCTCGGATTGGAATCAGTTTCGGGGCCATGAATCGCGTTCAGCGCTGACCGAGGGTGAGCTTCCCGTCCTGATCCCTCAATGGGAAATCGCTTCGACATCTTCCATTTCTGTGCAGGAACAAATTCGCGAATTGTACACCGACTTGCGACGCGCCGGGCAAACGCTGCTTCCGGCCGTTCAGCCGGTGATTGCCAATCATCGACTTTTCGTACGGACAATGCAGGGGGTTGCCGTCATTGACTTAGCCTCTGAAAATCGCAGCAGTGCCTATCGTCCTGTCTGGCAAACTCGTCAGCGAAATTCCCCTGAACAGGTCGTTATGGGAATTCTCGACAATCAACAATCGTTATCAGCACCGAACACAGACCGAGTGTCGGTCATTCCCAAGTATCAGGGCGTTAATCCCGAAACCCATCCTCTGACCGGCTTGCTGTTCCGTAACGGTATGTATGGACTCATCAGTGTCGACGAAAAACGTCTCTATCTACCCGAAGATCATGCCTGGCTTTCTCAATATCATCCTGGTTATTTTTCGACACGTTCTAATATCGAATCCCGCGATCCTCTCAAACGTGAATGGTCGACCAACCGACTTGTCGCCTACCATCTGGAGACAGGTCGGATTGCGTGGGAGATTGGTGGTGAATCTTACGGAGAGCAGTTTGAGCTTCCCTTGGCCGGTCATTATTTTTTCGGTACGCCGCTTGTCAGTCGCGACTCTTTATATGTCGTTGGTGAGAAAGAAAACGAAATCCGTTTGTATTGTCTGGAAGCCGACACCGGGCATCCTCGCTGGAGTACCTTGATCGGCTATTCTCTCCACGATCCAACAACTGACCTTGGCAGGCGTTGGTGGACGGCACAACCGGCGATTCGGGATGGACTGCTCGTCGTTCCCAATACGACAGGTTGGTTACTGGGAATCGACCTCGCGACTCATTCAGTTGTTTGGGAAACTCGTTTTGAAAAACCGCTGAAGAAAGATACTCAAAGAAACTCTCGCGGTGCCCAAGCCCAGGAAGGGCTGGTTCAACGAGTCGAACTCAACGACCAATGGCATCTTTCGGCTCCCGTGATCCTCAGTGACCGGGTGCTACACACTCCACGGGAAAGTCAAAAGCTGCTTTGTTTACGTTCCGTCGATGGGCAGGTTCTTTGGGAAATGGAAAAAGGGGATCTGTTGGCTCTGTTGCACGCGGATGAGCGGCAATTGATATTTGTAACCAAGTATGGCTTGCAATGTTTTGACAACAAGGCTGCCAAGGTGATCTGGGAGCATCGCGCTAAAGAGGGTATTGACCTCTCCGGTTTGCCAGCAGTGACAGAATCGGATTTATATGTGCCTTGGAGTGATGGGACTTTGTCCCAAGTCAGTCGGGAGGATGGAAAAACTATCAAGACACTGGCTCAGCAAGCCGATGCGCCGCCATTGGGTAATTTACGGTTTTACAAGAATCTCCTGATCTCAGCCGAACCATTGCGAACAGTGGCTTTTGAATTGAAGTCATCATTCGATCGCAAATTGGTCGCTCGGCTCGAACAAAATTCCGACGATGCATGGAGTTTGATTCAAAAGGCGCAAATCGAGCAACTCAATAATCACCCGGAAGAAGCTCTCTCGCTGCTTTCTTCTCTCGATGTGGATTCGTTATCTCCACTTGATCGAGAGAAAGCCCAGGCATTGCGCTATGAGTCGTTGGTCGCTTTGGCGCGTGTCGATTTGGCAAATGCTGGACAATATTTGGAACAACTCCAGCAAATGGATTTGACGCGTGCTCAGGAATCTGAACTTCGTCAGTTGGAGCTGTCGAGTCTTGTGGCGGCTGGGCAGTATCGAGAGGCCTTCAATCGCTATCTCGGACTGGCAGATGAAGTCGATCTGGAATCGTTGGTCCCGGAGCAGCCGGGGAGTCAACTTCGGTTACGCTATCTCACACAGATCACGCGCGGCTTCAACGAGATTCTTCGAGACTCTCCCGCAGAGATTCGTGCCGAACACAATCAGCAAATTCAATCGATGGCGGAAGCGGTTGATCCGGCAGATCAGCTTGCCGTTGATCGGCTTTTGGCTTTGTTCCCCGGTCATCCCTCGATAGAGCAACTTCGTTTTAAAGTGGGGCGACTTTCGGAACAGAAAGGGTTGTTTAGCGAAGCGGAATATCATTATCGCAAATTGTTGAGTTCTTCTGTTCGTCCACACGTTGCAGAAGCAGCGTATGCATTGGATGGATTATATTTACGATTTGGTCGACATGTCGCCAGGCGGCAACATCGCCTGCAGATGGAGGACTTGTTTGATCGTACAGCAAGTTCAGAATTTCCGGCAGGAACTGATGGTGAAGCGATCAAAGGAACGGTATCTCCTGTTAAAGAGGAAGATCCCATCGATCTTTCTGATTGGGGAGAGTTTTCTCTCAACCTGAATCATCGACCGCTCAGCTACCAGGTTGTGAATCAGTATCGGTATCGAATGAAGAGCAATCCGATGCCGATGCTGACCGATTACCGTTTTGATTACAATAATTCCAGTTCACGACTGATTTTGCATCCCACATCCGACGAACAGGAAAGCTGGTCCGTCCCGATGCGAGCTTCAGATACGATCTCGAATCGTTATCGAGGTTCTGTGAATTCGTTGGGCCACATAATGTTGGTGATTCAGTCCCGCGACATTACGGCTCTTTCTCCGGTAGAAAAGCGAGTCCTTTGGACTCGTTCGTTGCAATCCAATCTCAAGATCACTTCGGCAAATTCCTATTCCAGCTACGGCAGTAGTATTCCGGCAATGGTCACCGGCGATCAGTTTCAAGCAAAGTTTAACGCCGTTACACGACAAAAAGAGCAGGCGGTGATCGCGTTGACCGACGATTTACTCTGTGTGCGTTCGACCCGCGACTTGCAGGCATTTCATCCGCTGACGGGGGAACTCTTATGGGTGATGGACAAGATTTCTCCCGACACGAATATTCTCGCCAATGACAAAGTGTTGTATCTGTTTGCTTCTTCAGATCAAAAACCCTCGATGCAGGTACGTTTAGCGGATGGCGAGACCAGTTCTCTTAGCCCGTCGCAAGCCAAGCTTCTGCAATCGGCAATTGCACTTGTCGGCGATGATGTCATTGTGATGGAATCGCGTACTCATCGAACTCTTTTTCTCCAAAATCGTACCGTGATGACAATTCGTCGCGTGAATCTTGCCTCCGAACAGACGGTCTGGGAATTTGAAAACAGTCGCGATGTCCTGATGCTGGCAAACGATCAAGAAATCAGCCTTCTTGACAGAAAAGAAAAATCACTTTCGACACTCGATTATAGTACAGGCAAAGTTAAAAAGATTGTTTCATTGGAGGGACAGATTCCAGAGTCTCTGCGTGAAGCGTTTGTCGTCTCTTCGGAAGGTCAACTTTATCTCGTCATCAATAGCGACAATGCAAACGGATATTATCGCAACTATTATTTAAGCTCCGTGGCCGTTAACGGTTCTGTTCTTGCGATTGATCCCCAAGCAGGAAAGGTGTTATGGAGTCGGAATGTCGGCCCCCAACACCTGCTTCTCGATTTGATCGATGATTCTCCTGTTCTGATGTTTGCCACTCGAAGGAATCGGCAGATCGGGAAAATCTATCGTTCGGAACAGGAACTGCTTGTTCTCGACAAACGTAGTGGTCGAGAAATTATCTCACACAATTCACCTTTCAATTCTGACTTTCGCAGCATTCATCTCAATCATTCCGATCAACAGATCTCGCTCATGTCTTACAACTCGCGAGTGGTCCTCTCTGCTGTTCCTCCAATGAATGAGCCGTTGCTGGCACCACGTCCTCAGCCATCGGAACAGGAGAGTTCTGCAGCCGAATCAGCTCGGCCTGAAGTCGTTGAGACTGTTGATTGAATCTGCGTCAGACTCTTCTTTGAAAACCAACCATGCCGAATGTCATTATCCCGACGCCTCTTCGCGAGATCACTGGTGATATTGCCGAGCTTCAGGTGGATGCGTCCACTGTTAATGAAGTCGTTGACGAGTTGGAGAAGCAATTTCCCGGCATCGCCAAACGACTTCGGGTCGATGGAGAAATTCGCCCAGGACTTGCAGTTGCCATTGATGGTGCTATGAGCAGTCGCGGCTTGATGCAGAAAGTTCGGCCCGAGAGTGAAGTGCATTTTTTGCCAGCGATCGGTGGTGGGTGACGGTTTCCAGGTCCGACGATCATTTCTTCATTTCGGAAAATAGTTGGGTCGGTCGGAAAGATTGTATAGAATAGAGATTGCCCACCTGATGAATTCCTACCTCACGATAATGACCACCATGCGCTCTCTCATTTGGCTCACACTCTGCTGGATCGTATCGCCCATTCATGGCGAAGAGATCGACTTCAATCGCGACATTCGCCCGATCTTGTCCGATAAATGTGTCTTTTGTCATGGTCCCGACAAAGAGCAGCGACAAGCCGATTTACGGCTCGATACGCAAGAAGGTGCTCTCGCCGATTTGGGGGGATACGCGGCTATCAAACCCGGTGACCCAGCAGCGAGCGAATTGATCAAGCGAATTCAATCCACCGATGAGTATGAACAAATGCCGCCTCCCGATTCCAAGCGGTCATTGTCGGCAGAAGAAAAACAAATGTTGATTGATTGGATCAAACAGGGAGCCCAGTTTCAGGAGCATTGGTCGTTAGTGAAGCCAGGTCGTCCCGAGTTGCCTAAGGTGACCGACCCAAATTGGCCTCAAAATGGAGTCGATCATTTTATTCTGAAAAGACTGGAAGAGCAGGAGATGTTGCCTTCCTCACGAGCGGAAAAAGAAACATTGATTCGTCGGGTGACACTCGACTTGACCGGCTTACCACCCACGCTGGAAGAAGTCGATGCGTTTCTGAAAGACGACTCTCCCAATGCCTACGAAAAAGTCGTTGATCGATTACTCAAGTCTCCCCGGTACGGCGAACATATGGCGGCGATCTGGCTCGATGTGGCCAGATACTCCGACTCGAACGGCTATCAACAGGAGCGAACGCGAACGATGTGGCCTTGGAGAGATTGGGTCATCCGTGCTTTCAACGAGAACATGCCTTTCGATCAATTCACCATCGAGCAATTGGCGGGCGACCTTCTGGAAAACCCGACGCGGGATCAATTGATTGCCACCGGATTCAATCGTAATCACATGCTGAATGGAGAAGGGGGACGTATCGCCGAAGAGAGTCGCGTCAATTATGTGATCGACCGCGTCAATACGACATCAACGACCTGGTTAGGGCTGACGATGGCTTGTTGTCAGTGTCACGATCACAAATATGACCCGATCTCGCAGGTGGAGTTCTATCAGTTTTACGACTATTTTAATCATGTGGATGAAACCGGACGGGTTGATGCCGGCGGAAATGCGAAACCGATTCTCGATTTGCCAACCGAGAAGCAGTTGCAGAGAGAGACCGACTTGCGAACAGAGATTGCCGGGTTGCAATCAGAACGAAAAAAGTTGGTCTCCGCTGAGAAAATTTCCGCCTGGGAAGAAACGCTGCGGCAGAAAATCTCTTCGGGAGAGAGCCGGCAGCAGTGGAAATCATTGATTCCACAAAAATTTGTTTCCCGGAATGGCCAAAGTCACGAGGTGAAACCGGGCGGTTCGATTTTTCTCTCGGGAAAAAATCCCGACAAAGATATTTACGAAATTGTCTATCCACTCACGGAGACCACTCTAAGCGGTCTGCGATTAGATGCATTGCATCACGAATCATTTACGAATGGTGGATTAGCCCGGTCGGATAGCGGCAACTTTGTCCTGACGGATATTAGTTTGGTGATCTCGGCTCCGGATGGGACTGAAGTGACTCCCGAAATTGCCTCTGCTCAGGCCGAATTTGAGCAGGGAAGCCTCACCATTGAGAAAGCCTACGATGGAAACTCCAACACCGGTTGGGCGGTTTTGAATCCCGGCAATATGAAGATTGACCGCTCGGCAATGTTTCTGCTCGATGCTCCTATCG
>Ga0055584_100001419_pt1 | contig 23526 bp, 21 predicted proteins | sample OSDHelmetaG_FD_58716 | JGI IMG/M metagenome (GOLD analysis project Ga0055584, IMG submission 58716) | Pelagic marine sediment microbial communities from the LTER site Helgoland, North Sea, for post-phytoplankton bloom and carbon turnover... | ecosystem: Environmental > Aquatic > Marine >...
GCCATATAGGTTAGCGACGGATTAACACAGGCCGAGGATGTCATCGCGGCACCATCAGTAACAAACAGGTTATCTATGCCATGTGCCTGACTATGGCCATTCAGCACTGAACTAGCGGGGTCTTTTCCCATTCGAGCAGTACCCATCTCGTGAATAGCACCTCCCGGGTCTTCAGGCGTACTACTTGGCGTAACATACATAGCACCTGAGGCCTTAAGCATAGCCACGGCCTGTTCAGTAAGATCTTTGCGCATTTTTCGTTCATTTTCATGCCACTGAAAATCAAAGGCGACCTGTGGAATACCAAAACGATCTTTTTTGACCTTGTGTAAATACATTCGGTTTCGATGCTGGGGCAGAGTTTCACCAAAACCCCCCAAAAAGGCGCCCCACTGCCCAGGCTGGCGCAGACGTTGCTTGAGTGATTCACCAAAACCAGGCATTTGATATTGCATAGCCCAATTCATTCGAAATGCCCCACCCTGAAAACCGTAGCCACGATGAAAATCAACATCAGACTTATCAACATTTCGAAAACGGGGGATATAAATGTTGTTCGGCCTATTGCCCTTATAATAGCGATCCATCATACCCGGCAATATACCAAAGGCCCCCAAACCGGAATTGTGGTCCATTAAGTATCGCCCCAGTGTGCCACTATGATTAGCCAAACCATCAGGGAAGTGTTCTGAACGAGAGTTCAATAAAATCTGCGTACTGCCTATCGTTGAACCGCAAAGAAATACCAACTTCGCGGTAAATCTGTGACGTTCACCTGTTTGACTATCGACAATACGCACTCCACTGACTTTTTTAGAGGTGACATCATAATCCAGTGAGTCGACAACACTATTGGCCCTTAGGGTTAAATTGCCTGTTTTCTCAGCTGCGGGCAGGGTCGAACTTAAGCTGGAAAAATAGGCTCCCACCGAACAACCACGATGACACGGCCCACAATAATGGCATGCCCCCCTTCCCTGTTCTGGTTTAGCTTCGGTCAGCACAGCAGCTCGCCCCATGGTGACAAGCCTGTCGGGGAATTGCTTTTCTACGGAAGCTTTAATTAATTTTTCACCCGCGTTCATCTCCATCGCTGGCTGAAACTCGCCATCGGGTAAATGACTTAAACCTTCCCTTTGACCACTAACACCGATGAATTTCTCAACATGGCTATACCATGGTGCAATATCCTTGTAGCGAATAGGCCAATCAACACCGTGGCCGTCCTTTTTATTAGCTTCAAAATCGAGATCGCTCCATCGGTAGACCTGTCGCGACCACATCAGTGATTTTCCACCGACACGCCCACCACGCATCCACAAAAAACGGTTATCGTTATCTAATACATAGGGGTTTTCCCTGTCATTAAGCCAAAAATGACGGGTAAGCTCGTTAAATGCAAAGGAAGTACTCTGTACAGGATAATCACTTTTATACAGCTCTCGCGGTGGTTTACCGCGTTTGGATCTTTGCCAGGGCGGCACATGCTCACCGGTATAGTCTTTGCCATGCTGCAAGGGCGCGCCACGCTCCAGTATCAACACTTTCAGGCCTTTCTCTGTCAGTTCCTTGGCAGCCCAGCCCCCACTAATGCCCGAGCCAACAACAATCGCATCAAAATCGGTTGCATTCATAACTTATCCCTCAAAGAAACCATTGCCAAACCAGCTGCCACCCACATCAGCCAGGGGAACATCGCCTTTATATTCCATGGGCATAGGGTCATATCGCAGTTCCTGAGTGGCGCCAATTTCAGAGGTGTAATAACCCACTACCGACAATTGCTTGAGTTGGTGAAAAAACGGGGCAGCACTTTCTTCCAGGTTAGGCCCCATAGCTATACCATTGGTCAGAGGCGGCCCTGCTTTAGATTCCATTTGTAAAAGCACCCGGTCCTGCTGCTCTGCGCTTAATTCGGAAAAATCTACTGAAAATTGCTGTAGACTCAGAGATTCGACTGTCTCGCAGCCGTCCAGAAAAATTTGGCGTTCATTGTCGGTATACCACTGCAAAACAATTTCTTCAATGAAACCAGGCACACCCACCGCTATCGCTCCTGGCGTGTCAGTTGTTGGAATAATACGTTCTGCCATTGCAGCTACGGATTGTTTTAAGGCTGATGGAAAGCCTGAAGCTATAGGTTTCTGTTCACTTTCCAAAGCCATCACTAAAGATGGCGATAGACTACCCCCTAACACTGCCACCATAATTTTGATTGCATCTCGGCGCTGCATACATTCCCCTTAACAATATCAACACTGCGTAAAAAACTTGCACTCAAGTCACTTAAGCTAATAATAGGCCTATATCGCCAGTATTTACAAATGCGTTCTTGTCGGATTAAATGACCCTTATGAAAAAACTGCTCTCCTATTTAGCTCTCATAGTTATTGCTGTTGTGATTTATTTCGCAGTTTCAACCTACTTCGCTCTCGACAAAGCCGAAGTATTCAAAACACCAGTGTACGACACTGAGCCACCAAGCCTGCCACAAGGCTTTAGCGGACCCGCCGTGCTGGTGTTTTCAAAAACCAATAGCTTTCGTCATGTTGAGGCTATTGACGCCGCCAACGAGCTGTTTGCAGATTTTGCCAAAGAAAAAACCTGGCCTATTTATTTCACCGAAAATGCGGCAATACACAACGCCGAACAACTCAAACACTTTCCAGTGATCATCTGGAATAATAATACCGGTGACTTGCTGACTGAAGATCAACAACAAGCACTAAAGGACTATATCAACGCTGGTGGAAACTGGCTGGGTATTCACGGAGCAGCAGGTACCCGAGAGTTCTTATGGCAATGGCACCCCGAACAATTACTCAAAGCACGATTTATTGGTCACCCTATGTTTCCGCAGTTTCCCGAGGCAACCATTATTGTCGAAAACCAAATGCATCCAACCACAAAACACCTGCCCAAACGCTGGACCCGTTCTGATGAGTGGTACAGTTTTGCGGAAAGTCCACGGGCAAGAGGTGTAGATGTATTAGCCTCCTTAGATGAACAAACCTATGATCCCAAACTCGATTTAAAAATGGATGGTGACCACCCCTTAGTGTGGACCCACAAGATCGGTGATGGCACAGTTTTCTATTCTGCTTTGGGCCATAAGGGCAGCGCATACCAAGAACCCGAATACCGGACAATGTTAGAAAATGCCATAATCTGGCTAATGGGCGTCGGCGCTGAAGATATTCCGACAGAATAAAGTTAATTAGAAGTGAGCAGTTCTTAGTTCTAGCGGCGAGCTGCGTAGCCCTGCGCTGTGAGGCCGGTCGCCAGCCTCTTGATGGTTTTGGCGGCTGCGCAAATCAAAAATTTGCTAACGACACAGCCTGGCTGATCAGCTTCACACCTAAACGACTACAAAAATTTAACCACGTATTCTTCTCACGCGAAAAGAACGACCCTTGAGTTTACCGTCTAGCAATTTTTTGAGAGCCACAGAAGCAACTTCTCTAGCCACTGCCACATAGGCGCGGTTGTCAAAAAGCTGTATTTTTCCGACGTCTTTTCCAGCGATGCCCTGGGCGCCGGTAAGCGCACCAAGAATATCACCTGCTCTAACCTTCTGTTTTTTTCCACCATCTATCTGCAGAGTTGCCATTGATGATTTAAATGCTGGACGCTGCAACAGGTTCTGTGGAGGCAAATACTCCGCAGTAATCGTTTGACCCAGATATTCTTCCAACAATGAAAGTTTGTAACGCTCTTTTTCTCTGAATAAAGTACAGGCAATGCCCTTGCTGCCAGCTCGCCCTGTTCTGCCAATACGGTGAGTATGAACCTCCAACTCCCGTGACATTTGGTAATTGAATACCGCATCCATAGCTTCAATATCCAGACCCCGTGCAGCAACATCGGTAGCAACAAGAATCGACGCACTCTTATTAGAAAAACGCACAAGTGTTTGATCGCGATCCCTTTGTTCCAGATCACCATGCAGCGCCAGAGCATCAAAGCCCTGAGCGCACAACTCGTCGGCAACTTCCTGCGTTTCTCGCTTAGTGTTACAAAACACTACCGATGACTCGGGGTGATAATGTAACAAGAGCAAATGTAAGACCCTTAGACGTGGGCTACTATCACTACCGCCATCACCACTACCAGCAATTTCGTCAATATTGAAAAAATGCTGTTCGATACTGCTGTCATCATGGGCATCCTCCACTTCGACAACAATGGGGTTATTCATAATCCCCCTGGCAATATTTTTTATGGCCTCAGAGAAAGTCGCGCTGAACAATAAACTCTGCCGTTGCAGGGGAAGAAAACTGATAATTTTATCCAAGGCATCCTGAAAGCCCATATCGAGCATACGATCTGCCTCATCGAGCACAAATAGTTTCAGATCACCCAGTTTGAGGCTGCCCTTGCGCAAGTGCTCTTCTATTCGCCCCGGCGTGCCAACAATAATATGCGCGCCATGTTCTAGTGAGCCTAGCTGAGGGCCAAAGGGCATACCGCCACACAGGGTCAGCACCTTAATGTTGTGAATACCACGGGCCAGCTTACGAATTTCTTTGGCGACCTGATCAGCTAATTCACGTGTGGGGCATAAAACTAATGACTGTACGCGAAAGCGCTTTACATCGAGCTTTTCTAACAACCCAAGACCAAATGCTGCTGTTTTTCCCGAACCTGTTTTTGCCTGGGCGATAACATCCGCATCCGCCAAAATATGTGGCAGACTTTGAGCCTGTACCGGCGTCATCGAAAGGTAACCCAAAGAAGCCAAATTTTTAAGCAGATCAGGCCGTAATTTGAGAGATGAGAAATCAGTGTTACTCAAAGCAACTCCTCTAATACTTGTTAGTAGAATTAAGCAGGTAAGTAATGCGCAGATTTTACTGCCATTAACAAAGCCAGTACCCTCCGGCCCTGCCCCTACTAAAAGCTGGCCGCAGTATATAAGGCTTCATTACCCTGTCAACGAACTTTGCCGGATCTGACTACCTGTTTGATTGCCACTTCAAGACTATGCAAGGCGCGCCCACAAGCCTTACACTAACAATACATGGATATGAATACTTGTGCCTGCAAAAGTGAGCGTAGACTAAATCAGTACAAAGACATTATCGGATCGCCGGCAAAACCCACTATAAAAACTAAGGAGTAAACACCATGGGTGACAACAACAGAGTTCTCAACAAAACCGGAATGGGCATTACAGCCGGCTTACCGCTGAAAACAACTGGAGATGTCCAAAAAGACCTTCAGCGCTTAATGGATATCGAAGCCATTAAACAACTCAAAAATGCTTATTTTCGCTGTATCGATACCTGTAACCTCGAAGAATTAGCAAGCATATTACATCCCGATGTTAAAGCACATCTGGTAGGTGGAAATTACGAATGGGATTTAGAGGGGCGCGATCAGTATCTGGCCAATATCAAGGCTTCCTTTCATCGCGAAGCGATTGGCCACCACAATGGTCACATGCCTGAAATTCAAATGCTTAGCGAAACCGAAGCAACGGGTATTTGGTACCTTTCAGACAATATGTGGCATTTAAATCACAAGCATTTTACCACCGGCACTGCGCTTTATTGGGATCGGTATCTAAAGGTTGGCGACAGCTGGACTATTAGAGAAACCAACTATGAACGCGTCTATGAAATCAACCAGATTCTCGACGAGAATCCGGAACTGGGCTCCCACTACCTCGGAGTACACGGTCCCGAGGTTACTGCTTAACCTGACCGTCTTAAACCCAGTCACTTAACAGCTCTCCAAATCAGCAGCCTTGCTGCACAGCACGGGTGACTCGCCTGCTTGATAGTCAATTTCTACAACAGGCGATCATCCCAATACCGTGGGTGTCAAATTTTAATACTTGGTCATACCACCATCAACCACATAAATACCACCACTGCAGTAACTACCCTCATCTGAAGACAAAAACAGCATCATATTGGCGATATCTTCGGGCTCCGCATAACGACTCAGAGGCACACGACTGGTATAACCCTGCTTTGCCAACTCTGCATTACCCGGGGCATTCTGCTCTTCGATAGAACGCATCATCCGCGTTTCAGTCGGACCGGGGTTTACGGTGTTAACTCGAATACCCTTGGGCGCGCATTCATCCGAAGCGGTACGCATAATTCCAATCACTGCATGCTTACTTGCGATATAGGGAGACATGCCAGAACCACCGCTGACACCTCCAATGGAAGAAGTGATAACGATACTGCCACCGCCGCGCTTTTCAATTTCAGGAATCACATACTTGAGACCCAGCCACACACCGCGAACATTAACTGCAATAACCCTATCGAAATTATCAATCTCACAGTCCACTATAGTATCGAGATCACCCTCAATACCCGCATTGTTAATAAAAATATCAATGCCACCATAGCGTTCTACCGCTGCCGCCACATAGGCCTGAACCTGCTCTGGCTGCGTCACATCGGCCACAAAGTAGCTTGATTGGCTGCCAATCTCGGTGACGGCATTGTCCAAATCAGCTTCTTCAATATCGACCAGTAAAACCTTGGCACCTTCTTTCGCAAACAGCTTACTGGCAGCAAAGCCAATTCCACCAGAGGCCCCGGTGATTACTACGACTTTTCCCGCAAATCGTGACATTATTATTCTCCTTTAGATGAGCCAATTTATTGTTTTTGACTCAGGCAGTATACCTTGTGTTTTTACACCATTCCCCTATAGCTGGTTTATATTTTCATCATTTTTCAGGAATTAGAGCCAGCATATCGGTCATGCCAATATCGAGTCCAAAGTGAAATAAAAAACTCCCTATAGATTGAACCACTGCTTTTTCTGTGCCAGTCTCGCTACAAACCAACAATAACTTATCTTAATAAACCCTTAGACAATTTTGTGAGGTTTCTATGTTTGCATTTATGACCCATATTCGTGCCAAAGCCGGTAAACGTGACGCCCTTATCGAAGCCAATAGTAAAATGCAGGCTGTTACAGCCAATGAGCAAGGCGTGCCTATTTACGCTTTTCATACCGCTGAAGATGCTCCCGATGAGTTCTATTATTACGACTTTTATGCCAGCCAGGAAAGCTATGACGCACATTGTGCCACACCTGAGTTTCAAGCAATGATGGGCCAATTTTCAGAGCTGGCCGACATTATAGAAGTCACCAAATTAATTCCCTTTGGGCCGATTAAAAGCCAACCGGTCTAAAGAACCCCGGCCCTGGCCTTTCCAAAGGGTAACTAAGCTGTATTTAAAGCGTGTTTTTAGTGAAAATCCTCACTATACTGTATAAAACAACAGTATACGGGTAAATGCTCGATGCATACTGAAACTACGGCACAATCAATCTCAGCACGCAAAATCATCCACTGTGATGCTGACTGTTTTTTTGCAGCAGTCGAAATGCGCGATGATCCATCCCTTCGCGGCCTCCCCATTGCTATTGGCGGCGCTTCTGATCGACGTGGAGTAATAGCCACCTGCAATTACGAAGCACGGGTTTACGGCATCCATTCAGCCATGGCCACGGCCCACGCCAAACGTCTGTGTCCAGATTTGTTGGTTATTCCCCACAATATGGATAAGTACAAAAAGGCCGCGCTGCACATTCGTGAAATATTCTACGATTATTCCGAACTGGTTGAGCCATTATCGCTGGATGAAGCTTTTATCGACGTATCTGAAAGCTCTGCCTGTCATGGCAGCGCTACTCTAATCGCAACCGAAATTCGCCAACGCATTGAGACTGAAGTCGGGATTACAGCCTCAGCCGGAGTAGCACCCAATAAGTTCCTTGCAAAAATTGGCAGTGACTGGAACAAACCCAATGGGCTATGCGTCATTACCCCAAACCAGGTCGATGCATTTGTAGAGCAACTGCCTGTAAAGAATATTTTTGGTGTCGGTAAAGTCACCGCAGAAAAGATGCATCGCATCGATATTAAAACCTGTGGTGATCTGCGAGCCTATACTATTTTCGAATTATCAGAACGCTTCGGCAGCTTTGGCCCCCGCCTCTATGACTTGAGTCGCGGCATCGATAATCGACCTGTTAAAACCAGTCGAAGAAGAAAGTCATTAAGCGTAGAACATACCTATGCCAGTGACCTACCTTCGGTACAGGGCTGTCTCAACCAATTACCTGAGCTCTATGGAAAACTCTCTAAACGCTTGCTGGCAGTCGACAACAGCTATCGGGTGACCAAGCAGTTTGTCAAAGTTAAGTTTAATAATTTTCAGTCCACCACAATGGAGTGTGTATCCAAAGGCACACCCCGTATCGCAATTTTTCACAATCTCTTTAAAGAATCTTTCAACCGAGGTGACGGCATGCCCGTGCGCCTATTAGGTCTAGGCGTGAGGTTTCAAGAAAGGGGTAGTGAGGCGGCTATACAATTACCGTTATTTGAGGCCGGCTCGTCGACATAATTAAAATACCGAAAAGTCAACCGGCTTACCCACCGGCAGCCGGCATTATTAGTAAACACTAAGGCTGCTTCTTCACCCTGTCGTAAAATCCGTCGGTTTGCACTGTGCGTAGGCGGGTAAGGCCCCGGTAACAGATTAGCCACTTACCATTTTCCTTACGGTATTTCTCTTCGTAATGACCCCAGCCATGCAGGCTTTCTTCCTTGTCTCCGTTTGGCCACCAGAGTTCATCTTCCATAGCCCAAATGCCTTCGGCAGTGGTATCCGATGTGAAAGTGATTTCAGGGCTGTGCACATGGTGACAGGACACCATAGGCACCGGCTCATCCATCAATGTACGAATGGCGTTCGTTAAGGCCTCATGGCCCTGCACTTTATTTTTTTCTCCATCGGTTTCTGGCTGGCCTTCTTTTGGCAAACCACCGTAGGTTGAAGACACGTGATCCTCGGTGTGTACCGTGGCGTACATATGCCATTGTTTGGTATCCATATAGCGGATACGCTTGTACATCAGATCTTTAATTTCAGCCTCGGCTAGCAGTTTTTCTACACCTTCCATACATCCTCCAAATACAATCTTTTGTCAATTAAGCCTCGATTGTTGCTCCTGCTCTACTGTACGCAGTTACATCACGATAACGATCTGCCCAAGCAATGGCTTTGTTTCTTATTTACATATCAGCACGCTTGGCAAAATCTGGCGTTGTAACAACTCTCAGCCGGGTTAATCCGCGTGCGCAGATTAACCACTTGCCATTTTCCTTGCGATATTTCTCGTGATAATGCCCCCAACCATGCATTGCTTCAGTAATATCCCCATTTTGCCACCATAATTCATCCTCCATCGCCCATACGGCTTCGGCGGTGGTATCTGAGGTAAAGTTAATCTCAGGGCTATGAACATGGTGACAGGTTGTCAAAGGCACCGGTTCATCCATTAACTTTCGAATGGTTGCCACAACAGCATCTCTGCCAGGGACAACTTTACGGCCCTCGGCTGTAGGTGGCAGTCCCTTGCCATCAGTCGGCGCTTTGGTATCACTCGAGCCGCCGTCAAAGGTAGTTGATACGTGATCTTCTGTATGCACAGAACCGTAGAGATGCCATTGTTTGGTATCGAGATATCGAACCCTTTTGTACATAAGATCTTTAATTTCGGCTTCAGCCAGAATTTTTTCCACACCTTCCATATTTTTCTCCGCTAGCGACTATCTTATGTTGCAGACTTCGCTACGTTCGTTGCTAAATTTCCGATTGGTTTTTCTTTTCGGTGTCGCATTTTTGCAAAGCGTTTACGACGACAGGCTGGGTAGGCAAAATCTGCTTAGAATTTGGGAGTGTATAAAATAATACACGACCACTTTCTAAGCAGATTTTAACGCCGCCAGACTTAGCAAGTTAGCTTTGCTGTTCTTTAAAGAGTTTTTCGGCATAGGCCTTGAGACCATAAGCGGCAACGTTAAACCCAGCTTCAACAGCCTTGGCTGACGTCGCCATCATTGTTTCCAACTCTGGGCCACCAAATTCATCAACACTCAGATAAGTGCAGCTAGTATCCGAAATCTTTTTTAAATATTGGGTGCGTTCTGCGTGCACAGGGTCTTCAGGCTTGTTTTCCATTGCCCAGGCAATGGCAACATTGGGTTCGATCCGCGACATGTATTCCACCATCGGAAAAAGTCCTTCCCCCATATCGACCATCATCTCTACTGGAGTGCCTAGCTTGAGCTCTGTCTTCATCGAAGGACAAAAACTGTTCCATTTATCATAATTTTCGAAATCGACAAGAATATCCCAAACCAGTTCAACCGGTGCTTCGATTGTCACTTCATCTGAACTAGCAGCTGTATCTGTAATCATCTTCTTTCCCCTGTTTTTCTTTCTTTACGTTATCTGTTGTACCAGCGTTATTTATTAAAATTGTTTTCGAGGCAGTGGCTACAGCGTAGACAGCCTTTACTGTTGGGATGCCAGCCAGTCATTGATGGCTAACCCTGTGCCCATATCCCAGCCTTTGAGCTCGCTAATAGGCACAATTTTGTAATCGTCCAACTCATCGTTCAATATCACTTTACCCTCGGCCTTCATATGGTAGGCAATAATGACTTGATTCTGCTTAGCGAAACCATAGGCGCCAATCAAATTGCATTCGCTGGCATCTAAACCCAGCTCTTCTTTGGTTTCGCGGTGTGCACATTCTACCGGATCTTCACCTTCTTCCAGAAACCCGGTAATGATTGAATAAAACTGATGAGTCCATGAGGCATTGTGCGCCATAACGACGCCTCCTTCTACTTCAACAATCATGGCGACAACCGGTGTGGGGTTATTCCAATGCACAAAATCACATTCCTTTTCGGGGCAACCGCTGTATCTTTCCCCTTCGACAACCACTTCCGATAGTGAGCTTGAACATTGAGGGCAGTAATTCATTTTTTCTCCTTATTCTGATTATTAATTTTTTGGCCAAATTATTTATAGCAGCTTCCAATTTATTTTTCGATAAGAGGCTCACCTTCTATTTGAATGCCCTGCCAGCCATGTTGCATAAAACTACGAATATTAGCGTGATCACTTCCTTCGGGATTACCCAGCACCTCATGGCGATAATAATCGCCAAAACAGGCCAGGGTCTCGACCTCACTAAGCTCCTTGAGCTGAGCAAAGGCGAAGATCTTACAAGAGCCTTCATTGGTACCCGCCTCATTAACAACAGCACCTCTACCAATGCCGTTGGTGAAGCGCGTCGGCTTGTAGTCATAGTTTGCCGCGATCACATCCATCACGTCACTAAATTCTATGGATTCAGGCACATCGCGAAGTCTGGCAATTAAATCAACGGTATTCATATAAGCGCTCGGTTTCTATTTTAACGAAATAAAGGCCACAGTTTCAAAGTGGTGAGTGCCAGGAAACAAGTCCAGTAACATTAAATGATCCAGAGTAAACTTGCCATCTAGGTTGTCTAAATCCCTGGCCAGGGTCGCTGGATTACAACTCACATAAACTAAATACTTTGTCTTGAATCTTTCAATCCAGGTATTAAGCTGCAAAAAACCCTTGCGCGGAGGATCAACTAATAGCACATCAAACTGTTTAATTTTACACTGTCGCTGAAATCTTTTGAGCGCTTCTTCATCAAACAGATCAATTGCTAAAAAGTTCTGTTTCGAACTGTCAACAGCTGTTTCTGGGAATTGATAATCTACCATCACTCTATGCACGTTTCGCTCATTAACAATTAGATCTGAAAGATTGCCATCCCCAGCAAATAAATCCAGCAATGAGCACAGCTGCCCAGGCGGAAGATAGCGAGCTACCGATTCTCGAAGGGCTTGATTCATCTCATTAAAGACCTGACTAAAGCCCCCCGCAGCATAGGGCTGATTCCAGCTTTTTGTAACTTCGCCTCTATTTAGGTAAAGCTCACAGTGTCCGCTACCTTTATGTGTTTCGCTCCAACTCCTATCTTGGTAAAGAGTCTTTAACATAGGTTTAAGTTCTTCTCGCAAAATTTTACATTCGGGTATCTCAACCAGCGTGTTGGTTAAGCCATCGATAAGTCCAATTTCTGAGTTCTTATAATGCAATTGAATGCGGTTTCGATAGGCTGTGCGCCGAGGTGCTGAGATTATCTCTACGGGCATTTCCTTAGGGAAAAACCTACTTAACAACTTATCCAGGGCAAGCTGTTTATAAGTAATCTCACTCTGATAATCAGTATGTAAATAGTCACAGCCAGGACATTGTGAATAATGAGGACATTCAGCTTCGATGCGATTAGAGGCTCTTATATCCAGTTCTTGCAAGGCGGCAAACGCCACCCCCTTTTTTGATTTTAGAACCCTGGCTGTCCCGGTTTCTCCAGGCAAAGTCTTAGCAATAAAGTTTATCTTATTGTCAGATTTATAAACTCCTTGCCCCAATGGGTCTAGGTGATCGATATGGAAATCGAGTTTTTGCCCGGGTGCAGAAGTCTTTCCGGCTATAGCAGCTTGACGCGTCTTTTTAGTGTAACGAGATCGTGCTTTTTTTGAAGAACTATGGCGCGAGTTAAAACTGGAAATGGTTATTACTCCAAATAGATAGCATTTGAGTTCCGACTCATGAGGAACAGCTTAACATAGAGCAACCGGCGCGATGGCGCGCCCATTCAGGCCTTTTTTCAGCATAGCTTTCTTTACCGACTTGTTCTTCATAAGGGTTCCGCAAAACCTCCAGAAGTTCATTGACCATGGAATGATCGCCCTGCTCTGATTTATCAATAGCAAGTTGTGCCAGGTAATTACGTAACACATAGATAGGGTTGACCTGATTCATTTTAGTGCTGCGTTGCTCATTAGTGAGACCGAGCTCTCTGACTCGAAGACTATAGCTGTGTAGCCAACGTTGTAGTTTCACATTATAGGCATCGTCTATTTGATCGGTTTGATAGTATGCGTGCTGCAAGGGCTCAGTTGATATTTGCTCACCCACAGACACTGAATCTAAATCTAATTTTGCAAGAGCTCGATAAAACAAGGTCATATCGGTTTCTACTGTTGATAAAAGGTCCAACAGATCGTTTACAAGTACATCATCACTGTCGCCGTGATAGTCGTCTAGGCCGAGTTTGGATAGCATCATCTGTTGCCACAAACGCTGGTATTCATCGGCAAAAAACCCAAGGGCTTCCTCAAGGGGTTTGGCATCTTCAATAAGTGGGTACACGGCCTGGGCCAGCTGCAATAAGTTCCATTGAGCTATCTGACCCTGCTGACCAAACCGATAGCGACGCTGGCTTGCATCGGTGGTATTGGGTGTCCAATTCGGGTCATAGTCCTCCAGCCAGCCGTAAGGACCGTAGTCTATGGTTAACCCAAGAATCGACATGTTGTCAGTGTTCATCACCCCGTGAACAAAGCCTACCCGCATCCAGTGCACAATCATTTCGGCGGTGCGCAGGCAGACTTCTCTAAACCATTGAATATAGGCATCAACACTACCAGCCTGAAGGTGGGGAAAATCTCTGCCGATCGTATAGTCCAGCAGTTGCTTCAATATGTCTGTTTCACCCCTGGCCGCAAGAATTTCAAAGTTTCCAAAGCGAATAAACGAAGGCGCTGCGCGACAAACGATAGCACCAGGTTCTGGCTTGGCATTACCGTCATAGAGCATATCGCGAACCACCTGATCACCGGTTGAAATCAGGCTGAGTGCCCGAGTCGTAGGCACCCCTAAGTGAAACATCGCTTCGCTACATAAAAACTCCCGAACTGAAGAGCGCAAAACCGCTAAGCCATCGGCTGTTCGTGAATAAGGTGTTGGCCCCGCCCCTTTCAACTGCAGCGCCCAATGCTCGCCTGTTTTATTGACCACCTCGCCAAGATTTATCGCTCGACCATCTCCCAATTGCCCCGCCCAATTTCCAAATTGATGCCCGCCATAACACATGGCAAAGGGATCCATCGATTCGAGTAGCTGGTTGCCAGAAAAAACCTGCAAGAACTCTTCCGATTCGCAATCGCCTTCAGCAATACCCAATTCGGCCGCCATTTCCTTCGAATAGACCACCAGCTCAGGCGCAGAAACACGACTGGGTTCAACTTTAGAAAAGCATGCACCGGAAACCTGGCGTCGAAAGTTTTTTAACTCTAAATCTCCCGGCAACTGTTCGGAGAAACTGTTGCTGAATTGCAACTCCTGAAATGAAAGGGCACTTGTCATGTTTTAGGTTCCAAAATCTTGTCTAATTAATAGGCCTCGTTATTATGACAAAAATCACCTGAATAATACGGTAACCCCTTAAAATACGCGGATATAGTCAAAACCTGCTGTGTGATTTTTTATACCAGCCAAATTCCATTGCTTGAAAACAATGACTCGCCAAAGCCATTAGCGGAAACCAAGTTCGATTACTGTTATTGTAGCCGCCGACTAAAACACACACTTTTGATTGGAGACCAAAATGAAATTCGGATTATGCCTACCTTATATGAAAGAAGGTCTGACTCGTAAAGACTATCTGGCCTGGTTCAAACACATAGATCAAGGCCCTTTTATCAGCCTTTCCTGTGGGGAGCGCATCCATGGCCCGACCTACGATATGCGTATTTTATTAGCCGCAGCGGCTGCCACTACAGAAAACGTAGAAATTAATACAACACTTTACGTATTACCCATGCACAATGCCGTGCGTGCCGCCAAAGAAATAGCCACCCTGGATGTTATCAGCGGTGGACGATTGACGGTTACCGTGGGTTATGGTGGTCGTCCACTGGATTATGAAGCTGTTGGCGCACAATACAAAGGTCGACACGCTCGTATGGATGAACAAATTGCACAGATGAAAAGTGTATGGGCTCAACAGCCAGTAATCGATGCAGGCGGCCCTATTGGCCCTGTTCCGGTCCAAAAAGGTGGTCCCAGAATATTAACCGGTGCAATGGGCCCTAAAGGTATCGCCCGCAGTGCCCAATGGGCTGACGGTATATATGCCTGGTCTGGCAATGGTGAGCAGCATGAGTTGGAAACTACACTGGCACTTGCCGATCAGGAATGGCAAAAAGCTGGCCGCAGCGACAAGCCTTATCGTCTTGGAGGCTTCTGGTATTCACTTACCGATAATGGTCAAGAGAATCTATATAATTATGTTTATAAATACTTGGAAATAGCAGGAAAAGACATCGCTACCTATATGGCTGGCACCGTAAATCGCAGTAATGTCGATGCAGTTAAAGAAGCTATAGATAACGTTGAAGCGGCTGGCTGTGAAGAATTAATGCTCTCCCCCGTCACCGCAGATCTAAAAGAAATTGACCGATTGGTTGATATTATTGAAAGCCGTTAGTCATGCTGTGAGGCGCAACCTCAACTCTGTTGTAGTTGCGCCTCTACATGTTCAGCAAAACCAGTGCCGGCCTCAGTATATATATTAAATACCGCATCTACACCTTCCTGCCTAAGTAACAATTCTTCATCGGGGAACCTCGCGGTTGCCGCAATACGTCCCGAATAATTTATCTCTCGCAATTGTTCAAGCGCATCTAAATTGGCTCTCACGTTTGGCAGTGCCAGTAGAATCAGTTTTATATTGTGGTTGTTGTCGACCTTATCCCAAAAATCAGGATCACTGGGATCTCCACGCAATACTTTCCGTCCCTGCTCAGAATGTTGAGCAATACGTTCGGCGTCAAAATCAATACCTAGCACCTCATCACCATGAAGTTGCCGCAACTTGTCATAGGCACCGCTACCGACCCGACCCATACCAAACACAGCTGTAGTAACACCACCAATATTTACAGACGTATCATCGGCCAGTCTTTTACTGCGCTGTAGGCGTCGCCAAAAATCAGTGTGTAAACTATACATTGTGTGTGCACGATTATTGAGTGGCGCAGCAACAATAAAAGACAATGATATGGCTACCGCAAAAATCACCAGCCATTGAGAATCCAGCCAGCCGCTGGCAACAGCCATAGCAATCACAATCAAGCCAAACTCACTATAATTACTCAGACTTAGGGCTGCCAGCAAAGCGGTTCGCGCGCGCAGCTTGAAGCCGGTCAATAAGCCATAGAATAATGCTGATTTAAACAATACTAGGGGTAATAAAGCGCAGGCGATAAGCACAACTTCACCATTCAAATGCCCCGATAGTCCAATAGTCAGAAAAAAAGCAACCAGAAACACGTCTTTAAGACTCAACAACGCTTTAGCCATTTCCTTAGATTTGGGGTGAGCTGAAATAAGTACACCCATAACTAGTGCACCCAAATCATCCTTGATACCTACTGATTCAAATATCTCTGCACCACCTAAAGCCAACACCAACGCATAAAGTATTAACAATTCTCCGTGCCCTGCTCGGCGTAATAGGGCGAAAAGTGCCGGACGCAGAGGGATCAGTAGCAACAAAAGCACGGCGAAAATTGAAGGATATTTACCCAAAGAAAACGCCAAAAAGGTAACAGCTGCAATATCTTGCATCACCAATATGCCAACAGCCAAACGGCCGTGCAGCGACTTACTCTCACCTTTTTCTTCCAGAACTTTAATAACAAATACAGTGCTAGAAAAACTAAGTGCGAAACCCAGTATCATAGCCAATTTGAAGTCGAGCCCAGCAAGCACGGGCAACCCTAGGACAACCAGCCCATACACCAAAAATCCAAAAAATACAGTTGTCACTGAGGTGTGCAATGCTGTTACCGCCCAGACCTGTGGGCGCATTAGCATTTGAAGATTGAGTTTTAGTCCAATACTGAACAGCAACAGGGTAATACCAAGATCAGCAAGTTTTTGCAGCATTTCTCCACTACTAAAACCAAAAGCCTGAAGAACAAAACCGGCCACTAAAAACCCGACCATCGGCGGCAACGTTAAAAACCGCGCTGCCAGACCAAGCAGGAAAGCCAGTGATATCCAGGCGACATCCCCGAGCGCAATCGCAACCCATTCAAAATCCATATATAACTAAACCTAGTTAGAATTGAGTATCATAATAATAGCGGTGCCATATTTTAGAAAGCCAACATATGGCACCCTAAGACGATCTGAAACAGATGTCTGGTATCATTCAATACCTATAAAGCCTCCGGACTGATGTGCCCAGAGTTGCCCATACAGCTGACCATTATCAAGTAATTCAGCATGACTACCCTGTTCCACAATATTGCCCTCATCCAGAACAATAAGGCGATCCATTTCTGCAATTGTCGATAACCGATGCGCAATGGCCAATACTGTTTTGCCTTTCATCAGCTTGTTCAGGCTAAGCTGGATTGCGGCTTCAACTTCCGAATCTAATGCCGAGGTGGCTTCATCGAGCATCAATATTGGGGCATCTTTTAACATCACCCTGGCCAGGGCCACACGCTGACGCTGCCCCCCAGAAAGGGTTACGCCACGTTCGCCAACATGGGCATCATAGCCCCGCCGTCCATGAATATCCCGCAGCCTTAAAATGAACTCATGGGCCTCGGCCTGTTTGGCCGCTTCAATCATTTCTTGCTCTGAGGCATCAGGCCGCCCGAACAAAATATTTTCTCTGACTGATCGATGTAAAAGTGAGGTATCTTGAGTAACCATGGCAATGTTTTGCCGCAGACTTTCTTGACTAACTTGGCGCAGTTCCTGCCCATCGATACAAATACTGCCGCTTTGTATATCGTAAAAACGCAATAGCAAATTTACCAAAGTCGATTTACCGGCGCCCGAGCGGCCCACAATACCTACTTTTTCTCCGGCAGGAATATGTAAATCAAGACCATTAAACACCTGTACATCGCGGTTATAGCCAAAATCCACTCGCTTGAAATCAATAGTGCCCGAAACCACTTCCAGCTCAGTACTATCGTCAACATCAGTGACTGCGCTGGGGTTGGACAATGTGTTGATACCGTCTTGTACGGTGCCGATATTTTCAAATAAATTACTTGTCTCCCACATAATCCAATGGGACATACCGGTGAGCCTGATAGCCAAACTCATAGCGATCGCAATGGCGCCAGGGGTTATCGCGGAATACATCCACAAATATAGACCCAAAGCACCGGTAGCGAATACCAGCACCATATTGATTGACCAGACTGAGAAGTTTAGCCAGGTTACCAGCCGCATCTGTGGATGCACCGTATTCATAAACTCTTCCATGCCCTCTTTCACATATTCTGATTCTCGGCTGGAATGTGAAAATAACTTAAGAGTTACAATGTTGGTGTAGCTATCAACAATACGCCCAACCATTGTCGAGCGGGCATCGGCCTGCAGCATGGAGATTTTTTGCAACCTTGGAATAAAGATACGCAACAAACCGATATAGACTGTAAGCCACAAAGCCACAGGTAACACCAATCTCCAATCAGCATTAGCGATCAATATTAAAATAGTAAGAACATACACCGATGCAAACAACATCACATCGAGTGTTTTCATCACCGACTCTCGTACCGCCAGGGCTGTTTGCATAACCTTGGTTGCAACTCGTCCACTGAACTCATTCTGAAAAAAAGTATAACTCTGACCTAATAGATAGCGATGAGACATCCAGCGCACCAACATCGGCAAATTACCCATTAAAGTCTGGTGTATAACCAGCGAGTGCAGCATAACGGTGACAGGTATAAATACCAGAATAAATACCGACAAACCCAGTAATGTCTGCCATTCCTGCTCTAAAAAGCCAGCAGGATCCTTGAGCGCCAGCCAATCAACCAACTGGCCCAGAATCCCAAATAATAGCGCCTCTGCCACCGCTGTCGTTGCAGTGAGCAGACCCATTATTATCAAATAGGGCTCAATGCCCCTAACGTAGTGTCGACAAAACCGGTAGATACCCTTGGGAGGCTGGCTGGGGTGCTCCGGGGGGTAGGGATTTATCAGTCGTTCGAAATACTCAAACATTTAAAAATTTCTTTCAACCACACAACAGCTTGCAGCATAGCATTATTGGCTTGGCTCTGGCGCTCACAGTCTGGCTAGTTTCCACTTTATTTTGTCAGGACCAGCACTGTTCAGATGCCAGCAGCCATACTCAGGCTTTGCAATAAGATTGCCTTGGCTTCAGGTTTGAGTATTTTGCCATTGGCATTTCGAGCCAAGGGTTGAGTGCGGAGCAAAATATATTTCGGCACCATAAAAGCTGCCAAGGTTTCACGGAGAAATACCTGCAACTGCTCTGAGTTTAGATCTGCATCGGGGGTTAGCTGAACCACAGCGCCAACTTCTTCTCCCAGCACTTTATCGGGCACACCCACTACCGCCACATCCATAACTTGCGGATGTCTGTACAGCGCGTTTTCAACTTCAACGCAATAGACGTTTTCACCACCACGGATCAACATATCCTTAGCGCGATCAACAATATAGACAAAGCCTTCATCATCAATGCGTGCCAGATCGCCAGTGACTAGCCAACCATCCCTGAAGGTTTCAGCAGTCGCCTGCGGTTTATTCCAATACCCCTTTACAATATTGGCACCCCTTGCCCATATTTCTCCGATCTCACCGGGTGCAACTTCGCTTGCACCATCGGCATCCATCAATTTCACATCATTGATCGCAACAGGCACACCTACGCTGCCGGGGTTCATTATATAATCAATACCCGCACACACCGTTAGCGCCGCCGAGCTTTCAGTAAGACCGTAGCCATTACTGGTCGACACATGGGGAATGACTTCATTAATTCTGGTTTGCAATTCCGGCGCAGAAGGCGCGCCACCATAGCCCACATTAACCAAACTGGAGAGATCGCGAGTTTCCGCACCCGGATATTCAATTAACTGCCAGGCCATCGCTGGAACGCCCCCTAATCCACTCGCTCGCTCCCGCTCGATAAGATCCAAAGCCTCCTCGGGATCCCATTTGTACATCATGATCAGTTTATTACCCTTTAAACCATGAGATACCAGATTAGCGTGGCAGCCAGTCGCATGAAAAAGCGGTACCGATAGCAACGGCGCTAATATCGCACGCTCTGCCGGCGGCTTAACACCACTGCGCAACAGTGTTCGCGCGCCGGCATATTCCAGGGCAGTCAGGCAGCTGCAAATATTGCGGTGGGTACCCAATGCACCTTTAGGTTTACCGGTGGTACCCGAGGTATAAAAAATTGTGGCTTCATCGTCACACAGTAGCTCTACCTCAGGCAGCGCTACATCATCTGGCACATCGGCAATCAGACTATCAAGCTCAACCACATTGTCTGGCAAGTTATGATGAGCACCAGCGCACACCGCTGCGGCTAAATGTAAGTTGGCGTAATGTTCGACCAGACTATCGGCACGTTGCTGGTCAACAAACACTATACAACTGCCAGAATCGGTAAGCCCATATTCCAGCTCAGGCCCCGTCCACCAGGCATTGAGCGGCACAACAATGGCCCCGGCCACTACACCGGCCCAAAAACACACTGACCATTCAGGCATATTGCGCATGGCAATAGCCACCCGGTCACCTTTCTTTATGCCGTATTGATCAACCAACACACTGGCTAGCTTGCGCACCATAATATCGTGCTGTGCATAGGTCATTCTTTGATGCTGGTAAATGATGAACTCCCGGTCACCATAGCCACGCATGGTGTCGAAAACTTCTCTCAGGCTTTGTGGCGAATGCTTCCAAACACGGGTTATTAGTCCGTTAATATCCAGCTCTTCCATTTCAAAAGGGGCCCCGGGCGCTGTTAGTTTCTGTGTTACCTGGGCTACGCTCATTTGTGTCATTTAGCTTCCTTTATATAAATATTATTGCTTATAAATACTCTTAAATTTGGCGAGCTACTCTAATTAACTCGCGCATTGAATCACCAAAATAACAAGCTAGCGCTATCGGCTCATATTCCTGCAGCAGCTGGTCAGAAAACACTTCAACGGCTAACGGTGCGGTGCTGCCCAGTTTGTCTAGCCTGCGTATAAAGCCAATTAAGTCCAAGCCGCCTAACCCGGGAGCTACACGCTCATGCAGGCCCACCTTAATCAACTCCTCGGGGGGCTTTGCCGGTATATCACTGAGTTGAACCGCCAAAATTCTTTCACCAGGTAATGCCAATAGATCTTGCTCCGTGGTCGAACCCACATGACAGTGCCAGCTATCGAGCAGATAACCGGCTTGATCGATACCGGCATATTGCAAAATCTTGCTGACATCATTGACGTTTTTAATAGGTGACACGGAGGGCACAAACTCGATATAAGGGCAAATGTCTGCAGCCAACATTTTCTGTGCCACCACCGCGAAAGTTTCTGCAAAATATTCCAGTTCAGATTGAGTTGTGGCCTCGCCATTACCGATGAAAACTGTATTTGCCTGTTTGACCTCCAACGCTTGCGCAGTTTCCAAAACCAGTTCTTCATTGCACCTGGCTTGCCATGGAGCACCGTCCCCACCCTTCATAGAAAATACGATAGCATCCAAGTCATTTACAACGAGGTTTTTGTCAGCCAGCATCTCGCGCATTGTTTCTATCGAGAGCCCTCGATCCTTCGCTTCAAAATAGGTGTCCAAGCGCAGAGATAACCCGGCGAAACCGCCTGCAGAAGCCGCCTCTAATATCACTTCAAAATTATCAGTTCCCAAACTGGCCCCGGTTAAAACCAGGTCATTTTGATTGAGCATAATTGTTTGCGTCCTTTGACTGGGAAAAGTTGACCCGGCTCGCGAGTATTGTGAGTACTAGTGCAACATAGTATTGTCCGGTAAAAATCACAAGTGAGCTGATAGATGACTGCAACGAATTCATTCACGGGCTTGGAAATGGCCAAGTCCATAGAAACAATTGTGACCGAGGGGGCGGCCGACGCAGAAAAACAGCGGACGCTGCCGCAAAAAACTGTGGATGCTCTCTGGGAGAGTGGCTTGATGCAGTGGATGAACCCAGTGGAAGCTAAAGGAACTGATCCATCGCTCCTTGATATGATTGATGTATGGCAGGAACTAGCCCGCCAGGACGGCAGCGTCGGCTGGGTGAGTATTGCCAATCTCCCATCTACAGCCGCTGCAGCCGCCTACCTTCCCGAGCAAGGCTTCGATGAGGTCTTTGTACAAAATGACTACCGAGTCACCATGGGCGGCCACCTTGCTCCCAATGGCCAGGGCAATACGGTAGAGGGCGGCTATCAACTCAGCGGTTTCTGGAGTTTTGGCAGCGGCACAGCTCATTCACAATACATTGGCGCAGGTTTTATCGGTTTTAATAATGGAGACATGATTGCCGATGAGGCCGGCATGCCAACACTGATGGCAGCTATCATCCCCCGGGACGAAATCAATTTTACCGATGGTTGGCACGTCACTGGCCTTAAGGGCACCGGTAGTTTTGACTATAATGTGCAGGATTTATTTGTGCCCGAGTACCGTACTTATCAGCTATTTACTCGTACTCCCGTGCGCGGCAGCAATACTTACAAGCTTGGCATGATGCCGATTGTAGCGGCAGGTCATGCAGCCTGGGCACTGGGTGTAGCGCGCAGCGCCCTGGATGACATCAGCCAACTGGCCAGCAGTAAAACTCGCATGGGTGAACAATTTTCTACTGCTGACAAACTTACTTTTCAACGCGACCTTGCCCATCATGAGTCGATGTGGAGAGCCGCGAGACTGCTGGTAACAGATACCTTCAGCAGAATAAGTACAGATGTAAAAGGTGGCGAAATACTGAGTCCCTTGATGCGTGCCGACATGCGTATGGCTGCAACCTATGCTACTGAAGCCAGCCGCGAAGTCGTGCAGTTTGCCCACTTATTTGCAGGCACCAATGCCATCAGAGAAGGCAGCCGACTTGAAAGAGCATTCAGGGATATGTATACCGGCACCCAGCATGCCTTTATCAGTGAAAAAACCTACACTGATTCGGCAAAAATTATGCTCGGTTTGGCTGAGGACTTCCCGGGCTTGTAAAGCCCGAGTCTTTAGAAAGATCTAATAAAGCACAACCGTTCTGACTTTAATACGCCAGCCCTGTTCCGTTTTTAGAAGCTCGTCTTCATAGCGACCAAAAACCAGTGATTTCACACCCTGCTCTGCCTTGATAATATGCACATAACTGTTTACCACTGCACTATCACTTTCGGCATCAATGACTATATTGGTGTTGATGTGATGATCCCCGCCCTCTCGGTCTTTGAAAAAACTGACAATATTTTCAATACCACTGGCAAATAAATCGATCGCTGGCACATTAAAACTGCCATCACTGGTAAATATTGTTCGCATAGCTTCATGGTCTCTCTTCACGTCTGCTAGCAAAGTGTAACGCGCCAGTAGTTGATAGATTTCAAGCATATCTTCAGTATCCATGTTCATAGACTAAACCCTTTGCTCTACAACGTTTCCGTGAGATTTATGAAAAACTAAAAGTATATTTAAATTATAAAAGTGAAATGCCTTTGAACAGATACAATAGCGGCATCACTGCACACTATTCTGCCATCACCCTGTCCAAAGCTTCCTGCCGCCGCCACCTGCCACCTTTCAAACGTGCAAAATAAATTATCGCATTGATAATAATAGAGGCCACAAATACCAGCCAGGAAACCTCTGCGCCCAGCTCATAAACTACAATCACAAAATACTGAATGACCAATTGTAGCCAACGCTGAATGATTGAAGAAAACATTAGCCAGCGAGTATCTCCCGCGCCCCTGAGCACCCCACC
>Ga0055584_100001422_pt1 | contig 23479 bp, 15 predicted proteins | sample OSDHelmetaG_FD_58716 | JGI IMG/M metagenome (GOLD analysis project Ga0055584, IMG submission 58716) | Pelagic marine sediment microbial communities from the LTER site Helgoland, North Sea, for post-phytoplankton bloom and carbon turnover... | ecosystem: Environmental > Aquatic > Marine >...
ATTCTGTGTTTTTATTCTGTAAAAATGATACAAATTGAGCCTAATTGACAACCCTTTTTTCAAACATGAGGAGAAAATAAAAAAGCCGATTCATTTCTGAACCGGCTTTATCTGTAGCGGCGGTAGGACTTGAACCTACGACCTTCGGGTTATGAGCCCGACGAGCTACCAACTGCTCCACACCGCGATGTTATTCTTTGGTTTTGTTATTCTGATTCTCACCGACTTTACGGGAGTGCAAATATAAACGCTTATACTATAAATGCAAACCTTCTGCCAGTCATAATAGTTCCCAAGTAATAAAATATTTCCTCCTTTTACATGTCATCTATACTTTATTAGTAAAGTCCACCAATATTAAGGGCACTTTTAACTAAATTAGAAGGGTACAAACAATAAACAAGATGACTGAAAAATCAAGTGTACCTGTAATTTATTGGGTAATTACTGCCATTGCATTGATCTGGAATCTTATGGGACTTTATGCCTTTTATGCAGATATGACAATGACTCCTGAATCTCTAGCTGCTATGGAAGAAGCCCAAAGAGGACTTTATGAGAATTTCCCAATGTGGAAAAAAGTGGCATATGGCGCCGCAACTATTTTTGGGTTTTTAGGCTCACTGGGATTAGTGCTACGGAAGACATGGGCAGTACCATTATTATTAATATCACTTATCGGAGTAACTATACAATCCGCTCATAACATTTTCATGACTAATGCAGCGGAAGTAATGGGAACTGGAGCAATGGCTTTACAATTAGTGATTTTAGCAATAGCCGCCTTTTTATATTACTATGGGCGCAGCAGTACTGGAAAAGGATGGCTTTCGTGATTAAATGATTCCTTTAGATGTAACATCAAATATTCTTCAATCCTAAAATAAGAAAGGTGTTCTACCTTATAAGAACACCTTTCTTATTACCCATATTCTCCATAGATAGCTCTGTCTTTTTAATGCTTGTATTCATCAATTTTCTCCTTGTATTCATCTAATCTCACACTTATCCATGCAACTATATCGAAGACACATGAGTTTATATAGCAGAACATTGTTTGTTAAAATGATGTAAATCTAAATCACAACAAAGATTTATAATACAAACAAACAACAATTCAATATTTTATTTTATTTAACATAAAAAACGATCATCATGACAAACTTTGTAACAAGTCACAATCCATTTACTAAAGGAATTCGTCCAAAGCAGTTTTTAAGCGCAAGATTAGAAATGCTCAAGAGAGAACAAATGCTAAAAGGTATAAAGAAGTCAACAACTTAGAAAAGCAGGAAAAGAATTCCATAATTTTTCAAAGATTTAACAACGAACCCCTGAGTCGCAACATTCAGGAGTTTATTTATTATTTTCAGAATTAATGAAAGGAGTTGGTATTTATAAAGCTGAAATTGTCAAACAAATTCACAATTTCTATGGTGATTTACTCATACGCAGAAATGAATTTTTAACCATAAAAAATCATCTCAAAGCTTTAGCAGAAAAGCACAGAGAAGGAGTAAAAAGTAAAATCCCTTGCACTTTCGTCGAACTCAATAATTACCACCCTAGTTACATAGGTAAAGCTGTGGATCAACTTCTTGATTTTGAAATACCGAAAGAGGCTAGTTACGAATGTGTTGCATATGAACACGGATTCGCATCTTGGTCAGATTTAAATCACAAGACAGACTGTCCATACAATCGTCAATTTGAAGTTGGATTAGATTATCTATTAAATGGTAATTTGGATAGTCTTTCGGATCATTTAGATCTGAACTCTGACATTATAAATCAAACCTCTCTATTTGGACATAAAGCAATGTTATTGCACTATACGGCTAGCAATGGTGTAGAGTTTTGGAGACAACAGGTTCCGCTTAATCTACCAAAAGTAATTGAGTTACTCATTGAAAAAGGAGCTGATTTGAAAGCTAAAATGAAGGTGTATGGTGGTGAGTATGACACATTATCATTACTAACTAGTAGTGCTCATCCTTATAAGGCTAGAGTCGGGAAGGCTGCTGAACAAGTTTTACAACGTCAAGTGATGTAATAAAAGTTGACAACCAAAATTGGTCGTCAACTCCTTTATTTTATCGCATAATTTCTAAAATACCACCCATTATAGCAGTAGATATCAGCCAATATGCTATATGAATCCAGTAGTTTTTAGGGCCTCTCCTTTCAAACATTCCATTAATAACAAAGCAAGGAATTAAAAAGAAAGCTGAATACATGGCTCCATGCAGAGCACCATGACCAAAAGTGTTATGAGTTCCTGTAATCTCATCGGATAAATGCATGTAATGATTTCCATGTGTTGTCTGAATAAGAGCATCTAACCCAAATGCTAACATGATTGATAATATAAGTGAGACCCCCATTATCATCGGCATATTTCCTTGCTCCCGATACCAATCTTCAGTTTTACCAGTCGTTTCCATCCATTGTTTCCCCAGTACAGGGCCATACCATAAATAACCCAGAATAGTCGGCACTAAGCCAGCTAAGATTATTGAAATCCAGTTAGTTTCCATTCTCGTCAAGTTTTTATTAAAAAATAGTACCCAGTAAAATAGCCATAATAGCTCAGTATTCAGGAAATAACATATGATATTTTTCCATTCTTTCAAGGATCCCTATTAAAGATTTTGAATTTTTCAGACCTATATCTTCGACCATAATCGAAGCCGCACAATGCGCATAAATCGCTGAATACCTTATATCGTTGGATTTACAAAAGGCCAAAAGGTAAGCAGTACTGAAAGTGTCCCCTGCTCCTGTAGCATCTATCTCCAAAACTGGGTATGAAGGGTAAAAATATTTCTTTTTTCCTTTGAAAATAGATACTCCTTCCTCACCATGAGTAAGAATAACATGGTCCACGATAGATACAATTAAAGGAATTTCAGTTTCCATTCCTCTCATATCATCGTCACTTAAAAATATTAAATCTAGGTCTACAAGTTTATTCCAATCCATTTTCTGAGAATACACTAATCCATTGGTATCCCATGATCTCATTGAACCTTGTATAATAGCTCCCATGATTGAGTTCTTGAATTTATCAACAAGGATGAAGTCTATCTCATTAGCTATTGAACCAATCAAAACAATAGGGATAGTACAAAGCTCATCTGGAACATGATTTTTAGAGATATCTTTTGCTCTCGAATGGATATACTGTATTCTTTGATTTTCAGCATATCGATTCTCAAAAACTGTAGTTTCATCAGCATCAATATTGTAAAATGCGATATGATTTAGTTCAAATTGATTCTTAAAAAGGAAATCTTTTCCAACACTTGTCAATACTGCTGAGTTAACACCCAAAGATGTAGCAATCAGAGATGCATAAGACACTGAACCTCCTAAGATATATCCATCATCCGTTTTATCATGGCAACAATGACCTATACATAACAATTCAAATTTCTTCAACTTGAGAATTTTATTATTTGTCCTGATTTAAAGGAATCTGTAAAAGCAATAGTTGCCTCTGTCGCCTTTAAGGCGTTATTGATATCCATTTCCACATGCTTATTTTCTATTATGATGTCAATGAAATCGGACACCATAGCTTGAAAAGCATTTTGAAACCTGTCCCAAAATGTCTCGACGCATTCTCTTCTTGCACCATATTCGTCATAAATCTCTACCCTATTCTTTTGTGCTGGCCTTCCTATTCTCAAAGTTCCTTTTGTACCTACGACTTCTGTATAAGTATCATGTCCATGCATCCCTGTACGGCTCGCATTGATTACAGCTATTGATCCGTTTGAAAAAGTGCAAGTGCTCATCACATTATCTGCATCACCTTTTGCTGCAAAAGCCGGATACTTATATGCCCCACCAACTGAATAAGCTGTTATCATTTCCGAATTCAAAAACCATCTCGCCAAATCCACATCATGAACATTAAAGTCATGAAATATTCCTCCACTTTTATTTACATACTCTATCTGGAATTCAGAAACGGAATCCTTATCCACAGTTTGTGATCGGACTAAAAAAGGAGTACCTATTGAGCCGTCATCCACCTTTGATTTAGCATACACATAACTTTCATCATATCTTCTCACAAAGCCTACCATTGCTTTAAGGTGACTATTTTTCTCAGCAACTTTCATTACTTTTTTGCAAAATTCCAACTCAATAGCTAGTGGTTTTTCACTAAATACGTGTTTACCACTTTCCAAAGCGGAAACTATCTGAGCGGCATGCATATCTGTACTACTTACCACATAGATGGCATCCAACTCATTCATTTCTAGCATATCATCATAAGAACTAAATAGATTTGTAACATCTAGATCCCTTTTGGCTTGTCTCAATTCTTCGGACGATATCGAACAGATTGCAATCAAATCCGCCTTTGGAACATTGTACTTTAAAAAATGTGCGTAGACTTTTCCTAATCTTCCGTATCCTACCAATCCGACTTTGATCATTTGCATTCTAATGTTCTATTCTTGTGCAAAATAGAAATTGGAGTGATATTCTATATATTGACTACGCAATAATTATAATGTCTTTCTACTTTTGACATAAATATATGGCTGTATGTCAAAACTAAATGTTGGGGTATTTTTTGGTGGCAAATCTGCCGAGCATGAAATATCTCTTATTTCCGCCCAGAATGTGATTAAATCACTGGACAGAAAAAAATATAATCCAGTTCTAATTGCTATAGATCAAGAAGGTCAATGGTTTTATCAATCTGATGAAGAACTTTTGTTTGTCACTGATGATCCCAAAAAAATCAAAATCCTTGATAAATGTACTCCAGTATTATTATCACCCGTAGCGAATGATCATCGAATAATTCAAATACAAAGTCTAGAAACTTTGGCAAAAATAGATATCATCTATCCAGTCCTGCATGGTACATATGGAGAAGATGGGGCCATTCAAGGCCTAGCTAAAATGGCCAACCTTCCATGCGTGGGTTGTGGAATTATAGGATCATCGGTAGGAATGGATAAGGAAATAATGAAAAGAGTGCTTACTGCAAATGAAATTCAAAATGCACCTTACATCACTATAAGAAGAAATGACAACCCTTATCCAAGCTATGAAGAAGCAGAAGCGAAATTAGGTAGTGAATTATTTGTAAAACCATCTAACATGGGTTCATCAGTAGGAATAACTCATGTCAAACAAAAGAATGACTATGCAAAAGCATTAGACTATGCTTTTCAATATGACAACAAGATCATTATAGAATCTAGAGTAAAAGGCAGAGAAGTCGAATGTGCAGTTATGGGGAATCTTGATCCTAAAGCCTCTTTAGTCGGTGAAGTGATCCCCAAAGGTGGCTTCTATTCATATGAATCAAAATATATTGATGAAGATGGAGCAGCCTTAGAGGTCCCTGCAAAAATCACTCAAGAGGAATTAAAAATGATCCAAGACATATCTATCAAGACTTTTAAGGTATTAGAGTGTAGAGGTATCACCCGTGTAGATATGTTTTTAACGCCTTCTGGAGCATGTTTTATCAATGAGATTAATACATTACCTGGCTTTACTAAAATCAGCATGTACCCTACTCTATGGGATATATCAGGAGTATCTATCCAAGATCTGGTAGATTTATTAATCAATTATGCCATAGAGGAACATCAAGATTTAGAAAATTTAGAAGTAAAATTTAGTTGATTGAAATCAAACTAGAATTTCTGATATAGAAGTCGATTATTCGTCCAGCCAATTTTGCAGTACTGTTGTCTACATCATATTTGGGATTCATTTCTGCGATGTCCATTGAGACTACTTTATTAGAGTCAATTATTTGTTGAAAAATGTCAAAGAAGGTGAATGGGTTAAATCCTAATGGAGAAGGTGCGCTCACTCCAGGAGCATATGCAGAAGAAAATCCATCCATGTCTACAGTCACATATAAAAAATCTAGATTGTCTAAGAATACCCTGATTTTATCTTTGACGGATACTAGGTTAGGATCATTACAATTTTGACTTAGAATGTATTGAACATTGAGCTCCTTGGCTATTTCAAAAAGGTCCTGAGTATTGCTCTCTTTCTGAATACCGACAGCCAAATAGTTGAAATCGATGTTATAAGATTGACATAATTCAGCACATTGAAAGAAAGGTGTTCCTGAATTGCCCTCGCTATTTGGTTTTCTCAAATCAAAATGCGCATCAAAATTTATAATCCCTACTTTCCTTTTATTTCCAAGAGCAAGTTGTACTCCCTTATAGTGAGCGAAAGCGAGGTCGTGTCCACCACCTAAAACAATAGGACAGATTTGCATTTGTATCAGTTTCGATACGAGTCCAGCTGTAAAATGTTGACATTCTTCTAATTGGTCTCCAATACATTGAGTAGATCCTATATCATACAAGCCAATTCCTTGTGTATGAAATGCCAGTTTTGCTAATTCCTTTTTTATAGCACCAGGTCCTTGTGCAGCTCCAATTCTTCCAAAATTTCGTTTTACTCCCTCTTCACATTCATAGCCTAATAGTCCAAACGTTTTTCCTCCTTCAAGTTTTTTGATTTCCTCTAATTCTTTTAGTTGAATAGCTTGATGATAATAAAGAGGACCTAATTGGGGATCAGTTTGTCTTCCAATCCATATTGTAGGATCAGCCTTATTATACATTACGTCTTTCATATCATTTCTCCATTTTTCCAGGTGTAGGATGCTTTTAGCTCGCCCTGATGATAAAGTATCTGTCTATAATCACGACATTGAAAAGCAACGATGTCAGCTGCATATTTTGAAGAAATTCTACCTCTATCCTTAATATTTAATGCACCAGCAGCTCTATAAGTGATACCTGCAAAGATTTCCGCAGCACTCAATTTTTCGTAAGTAGCTAATATTGAGGCCTGTGCCAACAGGTTTCCCTGAGGCGCACTCCCTGGGTTCCAATCACTTGCTATGGCGAGGCTAACTCCTTCATCCAAGAGTTTTCTTGCAGGTAAAAATTCGCACCCTATTCCAATAGAAGCACCTGGAAGTCCTACAGCCACGACATCACTTTTGGCCAAGGCACTTATTTCTTTGTTCCCACTTGTTTCAAGGTGATCTACACTTACCGCTCCACACTCTATGGCCAACGAACTCCCTCCTGTATGAAATTGATCTCCATGAATAGTAATATCAAACCCATTTTGCTTTAAATAATTCAGATAGGATTTAGAGTTATCTCTAGTAAATGCTGACTCCTCAATAAAAATGTCAAATCTTGTACATAAATCATCCCTTTTTATATTGGGCACTAATTCGTTTATTAAGTAGTCCAAGTAAGACTTCTCATTTGGAAATTCTCTGGGTACAATGTGGGCCGCTAAACATGTTGGAATAATGTCCAACTGGTGTCGTGAGTTTGCATTCTTGATTACATTCAACATCTTCATCTCGTCTTTTACAGACAATCCGTATCCACTTTTGACTTCTACAGTAGTAATCCCATTTTGTTTAAGCGTTTCTAACCTACCTATCATTCCTAATAAAAGATCCTCTTCTGTAGCCTTTCGGGTATTCTCGACAGTACTCCATATTCCCCCACCTCTTTTGGAAATATCGAGGTAACTCACTCCAGAATTTCTATCTTCAAAATCAAGGAATCTATTTCCAGCAAAACAAATATGAGTGTGACAATCAATAAAACCAGGTAATGCTACGTACTCTCCGTCTAAAGGGGTATGGTTTTCGATCTGAGCATCTACATATTCATCATAAGATCCAACTTCAACTATTGTTTCATTTTTGATTAAAATTCCACCATTTTCCTGGATTTTAAGTTCACTATTTTCTATTGGCCCTTTTAAAGGCAAATTTTCCATAGTTACTATTTGTTTAAATGGACCTAGAAGAGTATAAGAAGACATAATAATATTTTAAAATAGGCTATTTAAAAGTTCATCTTCTACCATTTCAGGCATAGTGACTTTAAGTGAAGAGTTCCTCTCCATTTCTCTTTTTATGGCAAAACTGGCTTCTTCATTTCTTGCCCAAGAGCGTCGAGCTATTCCATTATTTACATCAAAAAAGAGCATCGCTTCCAATTTTCTTTGTGCTTCGTCACTTCCATCTAATAAAAGGCCAAATCCTCCATTCATGACTTCTCCCCATCCTACTCCACCACCATTATGAATAGATATCCAACTTGCTCCTCTGAAACTATCTCCAATCACACTATGGATAGACATATCTGCCGTATACTTACTCCCATCATAAATATTAGCTGTCTCTCTATAAGGAGAATCAGTACCTCCCGTATCATGATGATCTCGACCTAGTACAATAGGTTCAGATACTACTCCAGATTTAATGGCATCATTAAAAGCAGAAGCAATCTTGATTCTACCTTCTGAATCTGCATATAGAATTCGTGCTTTTGATCCAACGACGAGATTGTTTTTATCAGCCTCTTTTATCCATTTAATATTATCACTGAGTTGCTGGGTTATTTCATCAGGAGCATCTTTCTTGATCTCCTCAAGTACCTCAGCCGCTATTTGATCAGTCTTTTGAAGATCTTCTAAATTTCCTGAAGTACAAACCCATCTAAAAGGTCCGAATCCATAGTCAAAACACATTGGTCCTAAAATATCTTCTACATAAGAAGGAAAAACAAATCCTTCCTCATTTTCATCCATTATTTCTGCTCCTGACCTAGAGGCCTCTAATAAAAATGCATTTCCATAATCAAAGAAATAGGTACCTCGTTTAGCATGTTTTAGGACTGAAGCTGCATGCCTCTTCAGTCCTTTTTGAACTTCTTTTTTAAATGAACTTGGATCCTCCTTAATCATAGAATTCGCATCATCATAAGACATACCCACAGGATAATACCCACCAGACCAAGGGTTATGAAGGGATGTTTGATCTGATCCAACATGAATATATATATTATGATCATAGAAGTATTCCCATACATCCACTACATTACCTATAAATGCTAATGAGACCACTTCCAATTCATGCTTTGCCTTTCTTACTCTATTTGCCAATAATTCTATATCAGAAAATAGTTCGTCTACCCATCCTTGCTCATGTCTTTTTTTAGCAGCTTGCTCATTCACCTCTGCACAAACAGTAATACACTCTACTATATTTCCCGCTTTGGGTTGTGCTCCACTCATTCCTCCTAAGCCTGCTGTTAAAAACACTTTACCTTTAGGACTATCTCCTTTATCCAAAATTTTTCTGAAGGCATTCATTACTGTAATGGTCGTGCCATGTACTATGCCTTGAGGACCAATATACATAAAAGAGCCAGCCGTCATCTGTCCATACTGAGTAACCCCAAGAGCATTGTACTTCTCCCAGTCATCTGAACTGGAATAGTTAGGGATCATCAAACCATTAGTAATTACAACTCTAGGTGCGTCTTTATTAGAAGGAAACAATCCCATTGGATGGCCAGAATACATGTGAAGAGTTTGATCTTCTTTCATTTCTGACAAATATTTCATAGTCAATAAGTACTGAGCCCAATTCTGGAATACGGCCCCATTACCACCATATGTGATCAATTCCTCAGGATGCTGTGCAATTTTCGGGTCAAGATTGTTCTGGATCATCAACATGATTGCTCCCGCAATATGATTTTGTGCAGGGTATTCAGATAATGGTCTCGCATACAACTCATATTTTGGCTTGAATCTGTACATATAAATTCTTCCAAAAGCCTTCAATTCTTCAGCAAATTCATTTGCCAATACAGGATGCCAATCTGAAGGAAAATATCTCAGTGCATTTCTTATTGCAAGTCGTTTTTCATTACGATTTAAAATATCCTTCCTTTTTGGAGCTCGATTTATATGCTCATCAGGTTGTCTTTTAGAGGGTAATTCTGATGGAATTCCAGCTCTAATTTGATCGGCAAATGAAGTAATAGTATTAGTCATATTGTCTTGTTAATATCTTTCAAAAACATCGCAATATTTCCCATCTAAAAATTGAGAAACAGCCAATAATTCTCTGCTTTTAATAATAGAAATAGCTTCTTTGATGTCCTCTGCAAAAATCCTATCTTCTGTAGCATGACCGATTCTTGATCTTATAACCTTATGTACTGAATCTAAAATATCACTAGACTTTAAAGGTCTTTTAAAATCCATAGCTTGTGTTGCACAAAGCATCTCAATAGCAAGTATTTTTTCAATATTACTTGCCACTTTCAGTGCTTTTCTACAACCTATCGACCCCATACTAACATGATCCTCTTGGCCTAAAGATGTCGGTATACTGTCAGCACTTGCAGGCATACAACTGTTTTTATTCTCACTTGCTAGAGCGGCCGATGTATATTGCAATATCATAAAACCTGAATTCAATCCTGTAGACTCCATGAGTAGTTTAGGAGTCTCTGGATACTTTCCTTCAAGGGAAAGATAGATTCTTCTATCAGATATATTTCCAATCTCTGATAAGGCTAGGCATGCATAATCTATAGGCAGAGCTAATGGTTGTCCGTGGAAATTACCACCACTTATAGTAAGGCCATTTTCAAAAACAATAGGATTATCTGTTACTGAATTCAGTTCTATTTCTACTGCTTCCTTTAAATGCAACCATGCCGATCTGGAACTCCCATGCACCTGAGGAACACATCTCAAAGAATATGGATCCTGTACCCTGTCACAATCCAAATGCGATTCTGACATTTGTGAACCATTTAAAAAGTGATTTACTCTTTCTGCTACATGGACATTCCCTTTAAATGGACGTACTCTATGGAGGTCCCTATGAAATGGCATTTTGGATGCAAGTAATCCCTCTATCATCATGGCCGTTGTTAAATCGGCATGAGAAAGACAGCTATACATCTGATCTACTAAAAATACGCAATGAGCCAGAATAAACTGAGTACCATTTGTAAGAGCTAATCCCGCCTTTGGGGACAGCTCCACAGGGTCAAGATTAAATTGAGAAAGGACCTCTCTTGTAGGTGATATTTTTCCCTTATAAAAAACTTCGCCTTCATTGATGAGTGGTAAAAATAGGTGCGACAATGGAGCTAAATCTCCTGAAGCACCAACAGAACCTTGCTCTGGAACAATAGGAATGACATCTTTCTCTATATGCCAAATAATCCTTTTTATAATCTGAGGTGATATCCCAGAGAATCCCTGAGCCAGTGAATGAACTTTCAAGATTAGCATCAATTTCGATAATTCTTTCTTGATAGGGTCCCCTACTCCCACGCTGTGACTTAACAAAAGGTTTCTTTGTAAAATAGAAGTGTTTTCCTTGGTGATTTTAGAACTACACAAAGGGCCAAATCCTGTATTGATCCCATAAACCACCTCCTCTCCATCAGCAATAGAAAGTACGAGCTGATGGCACTCAATTATCTTCTTGATTGCCTCTGAATTTAACTGAGCTTGTAGATTGCCATTTAAAATTGATAAGACTTTACTTACTGTAAGATGATCTATTCCGTAATTAAACATATTTCAAAATCTGAATCACAATTTCGGCATATATTTAATAACAAATAATACCATTTATTCGCAATTTAATAACTATGAGCTATCAATTAGGCCTAAGACAACTTCAGTATTTTCTGACTGTCGCAGAGACCCTTCATTTCAGAAAAGCTTCAGAGATCCTATATATATCACAACCAGGGCTCAGTAAACAAATAGAAAAATTAGAAAATGAATTGGGTGTCAAATTGTTGGAAAGAGACAATAGAAATGTTAAAATCACCGAGGCTGGTCAATATTTAAAAAATGAATTGGGAAATAGCCTAAAAAATATAGCGGATATTCTCACTCATACCAAACTGATACATGATGGAAAGGCAGGAATAATCAGAATTGGCTATGTAGGATCAGCTATGAGAAATGTAATACCAGATCTTATGATTAGATTTCGGAAAAAGCATCCGTCCATTCGGTTCAGCCTTAAAGAAATGGACAACGAATCTCAAATAAAAGATCTGCTTTCCCAAGAAATTGACTTAGGATTTGTGAGAATTGATAAAGTCCCAAGTGAGTTAACCCTTCGGCCAATCATTCAAGATTCATTTTCAATAGTCCTCCCGAAAAACCATCCGTTGGATCAGAAAACATTTAAATCTCTGTTCCAATTGAAGAACGAGGATTTTATTCTCTTTAATAAAGACTATAGTCCAAATTATTATGAAAAAATTATAAGTCTTTTTGATCAAGCAGGATTCGAACCATTAATATCACACACTACTGTTCATGCTTTTTCAATATTCAAATTAGTTGAAAATGGATTTGGCATTTCGATTGTCCCCACATCACTTCAAGAAGGATACAATCTTGATATTAAATTTTTAGAACTTTCTGATGTTTCACAACGTGCAGTTCTATCCCTTGTTTGGAATTCTAAAAACAGCAATCCTGTGAGAAAAGAGATTTTGGGTTTCATTCCTATAAACGATAAAGCCCTATGACCGGTCGAAGATCATAGGGCTTATCAAGGTCGAAATAAAATTAAATTTAATGCATCATTACGGCTCGCTTTATGAGTCGTGAATCTTTGTTTTGGATTGAAATGAAAATAATTCCATCTAAAGTGTTAAGCTCATTTTGAGAAATTACAAATACATTACTACCTTCTTCAGCAAAAGCCTTTTGTGAGTAAAGAATTCTACCATCTGTAGCCAGTATCTCTATCTCTACATTACCGGTAGATTCCGTTTCATAAATCAGCCTTGCGTTAGATTCTATCGGATTAGGAGCTATTTTAAGACTTGTATGTTTAGCTATGCTCTCGAAATGTAAATTAATATTTTGTTCTTCTAATTCTGAAGAGATTGTCTTAGATGGTACATTTGATCGTAAACTTATCATTTCGCTTATTAGACCTTCAGAGTGAGCCTTAAAGACTAAATTGATCTCATAATCTCTGGCAGTAGCATAAGCTGAAATCGCAAGGTTTCCGCTATTTGCAAAGTCATCAACAGAAGTCACAGAAGCATTTCCAAAAGCGGATTTTGCATCAACAAATTCTAATGAATTCCTATTCACAGAAAAGTTCAACAACATTGCTTCGGCATCATTGAAATCTTCAGAATTAAAACTAAGGATCACTTCTTCACCTTTTTGTACTTGCTGATCAGATTTAAAAACATCTACACCTTTGCTTCTTACAAAGGTGGCTTGAAAACCTCTATAATCCGCTGAGAAATCAAAATCACCCATTTTCACACCAGTAAAGTTTTGAAATCTATCTAAATCGGCCATATTGACCAATGCAGATTCAGGATGATCTAACACTTCTGAATGCCTAGAAAATTCTGGAACTACTGGCATATTAAAATTATCAGGTATAAATCTCCACGATCTTGGCATTTCTCCATCTATTAACATCCCCATCATAAATCGAACAAGAACTTGCTCATCTCTTATAGTAAGTTGACCATTTCCGTCTAGGTCAGCAGCTATGTATTGATAAGGATTATTAAATGAAGTCACAAAATTGAGGTGCCTGCTTAGCATTAAAACATCTATCATTGAGATTCCATTTCCACTTCTATCATCAAATGATGGACTGATGATGTAAGATTCTTTATCACCTACAAAGAGCTGATAATCACCTCTTTCATTCGTTGTAGAAACCACGTTTCGCTCTTCGCTGACTTCAACATGAACTGTCGGTAAAGCTAGTCCTTTCACCGTACTAATATTTCCTGTTATAAGATTATTTCCTACCTCATTCACTGTCATCGTGCCATTAGAAAGACTAAGAGGAATAGCAATGTTATCAGCATCATTTAGTTCAATGACTAACTCTGATCCATTGATATTAATGGTATCATCAATAGTGATTGGAAATGTTCCGTCACCAGATGCATTAATCGCTATACAAATTTCTACTAAAGCAGTAGAATCCATTAAGTCAAACATAGAACTGTCTTCCACTGCCCAACTAATTATTCTAGCATTTGATGTGTCACCATCTACCTCAGTTAAAAACTCCGCGGAAGAAGTGAAATTACCCGGACCAAATCCAACATTTTGTACTGAGGTGATTTTGGCTAAGTTATTATTTACTCTTACTGTAAACATTGTAGACCCAATTGATCTTACCCCTACGACTCCTACTTCAACACAAACTGTATCGCCCACAGCACCTTCTCCATTTCCTACATAAATGCTTCCAGATCCTACGCCAACACATTCACAATCAGAATTTATGACATCATTTGAAGTATTTGGGTTACCATCATCACAAGCATCACCTATAGTGAATACTTGAGTCGAATCAAAAGGTGTACAATCTGTAGCATCCGGCACACCATCATTATCATTGTCCTGATCACAAGAGTTTCCGAGACCATCTCCATCAAAATCTATTTGATCTTGATTAGCAATAAGAGGGCAATTATCAACGGCATCATCTACACCATCATCATCAGCATCGCTGCCAGAACCTTTACACTGACAATCTTCCCTTATAATGTCATTACTAGTCTCTGCATTACCATCATTACAAGAATCTCCAGGCTTAGTTGAATTTTGAGGATCTTCTGGTGCACAATCATCAGCATTTGCTACTCCGTCACCATCCATATCGTCGTCACACTCATTTCCAATACCATCTTGATCCAAATCTGCTTGGTCGGCATTTGGCATACCTGGACAATTATCTAAGACATCTGTTATTCCATCACCATCAGAGTCTCCTTGACCACTACACTCACAATTTGCATTGATTACATCTCCAGTTGTATTCTCATTTCCATCATCACATACATCTCCTATTTTAAATGATCTAGAAGAATCAATAGGGAAACAATCAAATGTATCCATCACACCATCTCCATCATCATCTATATCACAAGCATCTCCTTCTCCATCACCATCTGTATCTACTTGATCATCATTTGCATCATCAGGACAATTATCCGAATCATTAACCACTCCATCGCTATCTCTGTCATCTGAATCATCTCCCTCGCATTCACAATTGGCATTTATTCGGTCATTAGAGGTATTTGCATTTCCATCATTACAAACATCTCCGATTGTAACCGCAATTGATGCATCTAAAGGAGCGCAATCCAGAACATCCAAAACTCCGTCGTTATCATCATCTCCATCACATGCATCACCTAAATCATCATTATCATTGTTAGCTTGATCTGCATTTGCATCTTCAGGGCAATTATCATTGCTATCTGCCCTTCCATCGCTATCACTATCTACAAATTCAACTTCACATTCTACAGATAATGTAAATTCTGAGCTTACATTTTCAAACAATGCATCAACAATAACATATACGACTTGCCCTTCCTCTAAATCTGCAGTTATCATATCATCCAAACTGCCCACTCTTGTGTTATATCCTAGACACGTCTTACCATCTTTACAATTGTCAACCAAGAACAAAACCATAGTTGCTTTTGCATCTGAAAGTGTAAAGACATAAGTCCCAGTAATAGGAGCTTCGAATTCAAAACTCATATCCTTTCCTGGAGTTTCTAGGGTTTGATCAAAGCATTCTCCGCTCACTTCTTTGAGGTCATTTGAGTGATGCGCTGTGTTACCTTGAGCTGGATATTCACATGAAAGTTCTTTATCGGGAGTACATGCACATCCTTCTATTTTCAGATTATAATCTACATCAAGATGAGCATCAACTACTAAATAATAATATCCTTTAGTTAGTGTTTTTTCTATTTTTTGAGAGCTGCCACTATACTTACTAGAAGCCCAACAATCATAGTTCCCACCAATCTCTTTATACAACATCAAACCAATCTTTGAGAGATATTTTGGTGCAGAAACATGGATTTTCATCTCTTTTGTTTCAGGTACATGGAATCCATAAACTTTTTCTTTTCCTACGTAACCCATTTTACTTTCTCCTGCACATCCATAAACACTCATATAATTGTGACCATTTTTATTAGTCTGATTAGTCATATGAGCTCCACAAGAGATCTCTTCAGCATGAGCAAAATCTGGGCTGTCACAAGTCACATGAATCTTATATGTCCCTTTTGTATATGAAGTTTTTCCATCAACAATAATATAATACTCCCCTGGCCCCCAATTGTTATAGCTCTGAGCAATGTACTTTCCTCCATAATAGTCCGTCCCTTCAGTAAGGCAAGTGAAATCATTTCCACATTTTTCAACTAAGATGATATTCAATCCAGGTTCGTGAGTCTCTAGGTGAATTTGAATTTTACCCCCATGAGTAGGTTTGTCTATACTATAGATATTATCACCTCCATCATATTGCCATCCAGAATAACTACAACTATAGGTATTCCAATTATAATTACTAGAGGCACCTGTTGTATGTCCGCTGTACGAAGAGCCACAAGGTAGATAATGGGCATCCCCACAATTTACATACACATGACCATCACTTGATTTGCACCCTGTTATCTCTAGATCATAGCTGCCATATTCTCCTTTCCAAGTATCCACAATTACATAATAATCACCTGCAGGTAATCTGATGTCCATTTTTTCATCACTATGTCCATAGCCCCTGCTCATTCCAATACAATCATTCTTCCAGCAACCTCCTTTATACAAAAAGAGGTCATAGTTCACTCCATAACCAGTGATATTCGTAAGGTATATATCTATGCTTTCCTCCTTATAAAGTTTAAAATGATAGACCATCTCATTGCCATCATATCCTGAGTAAGTGTCGCCTCCATAATAATATTCTTCTTTCCAATTAGTACCACTTTTTGCAGATTCTTTCCATAGTTGAGTGCCGCAATCTACATAGTGGGATTTTTCACAGACATCAGATGGCGATGCAGAAAGGCAACCTGATATAGATATATCATACTGTCCAAATTCACCATGCCATGTATCTATTACTAAGTAATAATACCCAGGCTCCAACCATTTACTGATCTCTTCATCCTGCGTGCTATACTTATTACTCATAGCAATTGCTGAACCATAACCACAAGTATTTTTATATAAAAACATGTCATAATTCACATCACCATATCCATGATTGTGAAGTTCTATGAAGTATTCATCAGCATGATCTATATAAATTTCATATGCTCTTTCATATCCATTATATCCAGAATAGGACTTGCTTCCATGATGGTGCTTATCCATTTTATTTGTACTATGATCATAACTATTGCTGTGATTAGTATAGTAAGAATCACATGTTAATACGGTATGCTTATCACAAACATGTCCACTAGAAGAATGCCCGTTACTACCATATGGATCAGAAGAATAATGACAATGCTTAGTCTCGAGACCAATGTTAAAATAGCCATTTTCATGCGCCCAAGTCTCTACTACAACGTAGTATCTTCCTTTGGAAAGATGTTTGGATATATGTTCATCGTTATGAAGTCCTAAAGTACTAGAAGCTATACAACCATCAGAAATACAACTTCCATAATGATCACCTTCGAACAAGAAGATGTCAAATCCTAATCCTTCTTTGATTCCAGTTACTGAAATTTCAACTTCGTCATCATATTCAAGGTCGAAGAAATAAACACGTTCCTTTCCTGTATAATTCAAATAATTATCATAGCCACAACCATAAATACTCACATTGTTGTGAGAGTTGTAATTGGATTGATCCCATAACGTCTCACCACATTCGAGCTCTACTGCTGAACTACAATCTAGTTCTCCACAGGTAATAGTTAGAGAATATTCTCCTTTTGTATAAATATCTTTAGAATCAACTACTATATAATATTCACCAGCAGGCATATTGACATGAGAATTATCCATATACATTCCGCCATGCATGGATTTTCCTGAGCCTATCCAATTCAATTTACCACCAGAGCAAGAATTGGCCAAAAAGACATTAATTCCGCTCTTTTGAGTAGCCAAATGAATGTTCATAGGACCATGATTGGTCTTTCTAATCTTGTATAAATGATCTACTCCGGTATACCATACTCCATGAGCATAGCCACCATAATCATTTTTATCAAAAGAGCTATAACCACCATTAGTACTCCCACTGGTAGGATAGCCGCATGAAATCTCATTGGCATCATAACAACTCGCACCATAAACAGCAGGAAAAAAGAGAACCGCTGTAAAAAGAAAAAATATAGCGGTAGAGTACGTTTTCTTCATCTTATTTTAAATTAACCTTGACATTAAATCCAATCTTCCATTCTAATGGAATCTCATTTTGGAGTATATAGGCATTGTGATGAAGAGGACAGCGTGAGATTCGTGTTGTAGTTTGACTCTTATCTCACTAAAGCAAAACCTGCAAAAGAACAGATTCTTCGCTCTAAATAATTCAAAAATTTAAATGCTTATTTCAAACTCTAAAAATGAGTTCTATCGGATGGAAGGTTTTAAACCTGATGCTAAGGTATAGAATATATATTTATTTTTTTAATATATTCTTAAAAACTTTTGACTACTTGTGCCTATCTATTGGGAATCAACGGTTTACAATATTGAGTTCTGTTTTTAGAAAAACCTGAATAAATGATGAAGTATAAGGGCAATCTAATCGAACAAGAATTAATTCGGAGGCATCATCTCTAAGACATCTAATTACACTGAAATAAAAAGGCTCTTTTATCAATTTTCATAACATCGTGTATTCAAACAACCTATTCTCACGATTATAAATATTACTTCTACAGTCGAATCTCTCAATTATTGAAAGAGTAAATAATTTGATTTTTGGAAAAATAAACTCCTCTGAGAAGTTGCTCATTTCTTTTGTTAACTCCGTAGAGGACTTACCTCCTTATGACGATTATGACATGTCTAATCGTACTTATCGATATTTTGACGGTGATTATTTATTCCCATTTAGATTTGGGTTGAGTTACAGCAGAATATAATACAGTGGTATAATATCATTTATAGAAGGTAGTCCTTTTAATTTTTCGCCGGAATAACATACTTGAGTGATAATCCTTCAGAAGAAGTACGGATCTATGTGACAAAGCATAAAAAGCAAACAAATGACCCTAGAGTTTCACTAAATACTTTTAAAAGAATTAGCATTTCTCTAAATAAAACTAAAACCATTGATGTCACACTTAACGATAAAGCTTTTTCAGAATATGACTATAGAGGTAATTTAATCCTTGAGAGGGGTGGCTATAATATTCCTATAAGTTCCTCTCTCCATTTAAAAGAATCCTAGAATTAGGAGCTCCACAATGGGAGTCGGTGCAAATAAGAGCAAATTAATATAAAAGCAATATGATTAAAAAGGAAGAATGTCGCCCAACACTCTTCCTATGATTCAAAATTTCTATAAAAAATTTATTACCTATTGCCGATAATTATTTTCTCCGTATGAATTGGAATACCTTCTGAACTGATTTTGACTATATAAGTTCCTAAGAGAAGTCCAGAAATATCTAATTGGTCTCTATTGACTCTCGCAGAAGTATTAATATCAGATGATAAAACAATTCTTCCTGAAAGGTCTAGTACAGATATTACCAATTGTATTTCATTTTCAAAATCTTTAGTATTAAACGTGAGGACATCTAAAGTTGGATTAGGACTTAAACTTAAAGACGGGATAAAAACCTCTTCAACACCATCATCTGAAAACAGGGCTGATACTCCGACGTTTGCACTTCCGTTGCTTCCTAGGAGGTTTCCTTGACCATTATTCCCCCCATTTCCTTGGCCATCACCTCTACCATTCCCGTTTCCATCATTATTACCATTTCCTCGTTGTCCATTGCTACCATTTCCGTCATTTCCATTGCCATTTCCATTGCCTCCATTTCCATTGTTCCCATTACCCCCATTTCCGTTGTTCCCATTGCCTCCTTCTCCGTTGTTCCTATTGCCTCCATCATTATCTTCATTTAAGTCACCTTTAAATATTGGATTGATTTCAGATCCAGAATAATTGGAAGAATTGCAACTACTTGCAAAGAATACATTTTGCGACATCTTTTCAAGAGAGGTATTTGCGATAATCACATCTGATAGTGTCGCCGACTCGATCATCTGCTTGATATTAGAATTCAGGAAATCATCTTTTTCAAAATAAAAGAAATCACAATCTCTCAACCTTCCAAACTGGACTTTCATCAAAGCCAATAATGTCGGCCCTAGCGAACTTCCGTGAACGTGATCCTCGGAAAGCAATCCTATCCATGGATCAATATTATCCAAAGACCCATATATATTTCTCAAACCATTTTGACGATCTGGACTTTTAGTTATATCACCATATTTCATAGCTGCTTCACCTAAGAAGTGTGCTCTGATAGAATTGTAATCAGGCAGGCCATGATCTCTACCTCTTTGGATATTTAATGAGGCCAAATCCAATCCAAAAGCATTCCCAGAAGATGGGTCTCCAAATAGAAAATTTCTCAAATTTTCAATGACTTGAAGGTCTACTTTTTCATGGGTTTGCTTGTGCAATCCATTCAGTACCCTTACGATACCATGCTCTCTTAAAACGCCAGGATTAAAGAAGGACTCCAAAAGAGTTACTGCACCATCATCTCTACACTGAGCGTCAACGAGTTCAATTTCTTCTGTAACCATTGTATGTCCTAATCTATATGCAGCGGTGGCAAACAGATTAAAAATATCAGGTTGCACATCACTGTCATACCCTTTATAATTACCTAGATCAATTCCAAGTGCAGGTAAAAATTGCTTGTATGTAATAGATTGCACTAGGGCTCCTACCCACTTCCTTGAAATTTGATACATCTCTTCATCTTCCGTGAAACCTTGATCACTGAGCAATTCACAAATGCGATTATGCTCTTTTGCAAATAGCGTATGTAAAGATGTCAGACCTGGTTGTTCAGCAGCTCTTATATCTCCTGCAACATATGTTTTGATTTTATTACCACTTCTGTCCGCATCCCCAGCCATACTTGGCGCAATCGGATCTATTTCACTTTCATATTCTCCATCAATAGTATTAAAAGGGAGAAGGTCACCTTCTGACATCTTTAGTTTCCCATTAGAAAAAGTACGCAACCAATCTGCTCGTTCCTGATCTGATCCATATACATTAGAAGCATCTATCCAAGATGTGATTAAATTACGATGCTGTCTTGCTGAAAACTGTCCCGTCCCGTCAGCAATTTCACTTCTAAAGAAGCCAATATCTGATGTGAAAAGCGGCTCATTATCAGGCAATTTAATTGGAGCAGGCTCTATATGAGCTTCTGGAGTTAAGGATATATCATGGTCTAAAAACTGCCCCCAAGTAAAAACCAAAGAACTTAACCGCCTTTCACTTGGAATACTTTCTTCTTGGGTATTCAGTGCATTGGATATGGCACGTGGGCTTACTCTCTCCTCTCCGCTCATAGCATTAAAAATGTCAGAGGTCCCATAATCACTTGACATCTCCCTCATGAGAGTAATATCACTGGCTCCCCACTCCATTCTTTGTGCACTATAAATATTATTGCAAGTCCCATCTATAGTCCTAAAATCTGACTGTAAACATGTCACTGATTTCTGGAGAGACGATCTTTTCGTATGAGTAAATTTTTGTCCGTTAGTAGACAGAGTTTCTTTAGAAATATTTTTTTGAGAATGGCCCAAATTTGAGCATAACAAAACTAGAGCAATGACACAGCATTGCTGTAATAGGTACTTGTTCGATAGCATTTTTCTAATGATTTAAAACGTAAAAACTTTGTTTAGAACTGTTATAATCTTATGGTATTAGATGTTAAAACAGTCATAGGTGATTGATGAGCTCAAACGAATAAGAAAGATTCTTGGGATTTGTACTTTATAATTTTAATTTTTTTTAATAAAGAGAGGCCCTACTCAAAATTGAGTAGGGCCTCTTGCATAACTTTATATGGCAATTGACTTTTTGAACTGTTTATTGCTCCTAGTTTTTAGGAATCTTTGAAATTACTTTCAGAAGCAGCTTCGATATTTTAAATGTCAATTTTGGATTGTTGTGTTTCAGAATTAGTCTTCAAAAAATTCTATTTACACCTTTTCTTTTCATAACGAATAAAGTCCCTTGCCATATCCTGAGGAATATGCAAAGGTGTTGCCGACCTTTGCACTAACCGATTCAGGTGGACTCATTTATGACAAATGATTTGATTAAACAATATAATTACCACTACAATATATGTATTATTCTGCATAATTCATATATTTTAATATTTAATTCTTAAATATCAACTTATTTCAATACTACATGACGAAAATAGGGTGAATAGTCATATATCGTAACATTCCGTAGATGAGACCAAAGATATATATGAGTACAAGTCAGAATATGAATATTATTTTTCTAATTTATAATGATGACTTTTCATATTCTAAATGGTGATGCTCTACTCAATCAATTTCCCAATTTAAAAGGTGAAAGAATTATATGCAGAGAATGTATGATTGATGGTCCTGTTACAGGTGAAGAACTATCCTCATTTTTTTTACAACGGGCTTTATTCATTTCTGACTATTTTAATGTAAGCAAGGATGGATATAATCGTAAATGCATTCTGGAATTTTCCAAATTTGATACAATCGAAAGTGAAGACGAGGTAAATCTCTGGTTTGAAGACGATTTATTCTGCCAGACAAACCTTTGGTTTTGTATTAATATCTTAAAAAGCAAAGGCAATTTCAACCTGAATCTGGTAAGACCAAATCACAATAATTGGAATGGATTTGGGTCCATGAATAGTTTAGATCTTCAATGGTCATTTGATCATAAAATTTGTTTAGATAAGGATAATGTTGATGCCTTTTCAAACCTTTGGAGTGCCTATCAAAATGAAGATATAAATCAGATGAAATATTTAGGTCTGAAATTGAAAAATATCGTTCCTAGGTTACCTGAGGTAGTCGATGCTCATGAATCAAGAAAAAGAAATCTTGAAGAAAGTGGAAGACCTGAACAAGCACTCCAGAAAATAAAGAATGATGGAACAAATAATTTTGAAGAGGTCTTTAGAATGTTCTCCAACCTTGAAGCTATTTACGGCTATGGAGATTTACAAGTAAAAAGAATGTGGGAGGTATTAAAATAAGAAAAGCCCCACTTTTCAGTAGAGCTTTTCTATCCTTTTCATGATGTCAGTATCAGTAGGGAATAGTAATTTCGTCTCGTTGTGAGTCCGATCCTACAGCGCAATATTAGCAACCACAACTCCGGCAACAGAAGCCAAAGTAATGACTAACAATGCTAGTCTACAGATATGAGCAAGATCGATTGTTTTCATAATAACAGTATTTGATGTTTGATGACGTAAAGATCTATGCATTACAAGGTACTATTTCCACAACATCGACCAAAGTTCGATTTTATTCGACAAACGTCCAATTTTCACGATGAAAAACAATCACACTCCTTACGAAATGATTCGTATTATATCATTTTCCAAATACAATTCCGAAAGTCAAGCTCGAATAGAACCGATTTTAATGTTGATTTTATTTAAAGAAGTAATGAAATTAAAGGAATTAGAAACCAGGAATGAGCTTTGCTGTAGAAGACCGTCATAAACGCTTCCCATATGCTTATATGCTTATATGCTTATATGCTTATATG
>Ga0055584_100001423_pt1 | contig 23478 bp, 21 predicted proteins | sample OSDHelmetaG_FD_58716 | JGI IMG/M metagenome (GOLD analysis project Ga0055584, IMG submission 58716) | Pelagic marine sediment microbial communities from the LTER site Helgoland, North Sea, for post-phytoplankton bloom and carbon turnover... | ecosystem: Environmental > Aquatic > Marine >...
CCCCCCAACGTCATTGGCAGGAGTGGAGTGGAACCAGATTTCCCAGCCGGGTACTTCTGGTGCGGAGGAGGGCATGATAGCAAGTTGGACAGCACGGCCTTCCTGCAGTTCATCTCGTGCCATGGTTTTGTCTTTCAGCTCGAGACCCAAAACAAAAAACATGATGAGAAATCCTAGGAAGGTCTCATCCCCATCGCCCGAAAACCCAGTCCAAGCCATAAAAAAAGCAATAATGACGACTAACCGCCGCGCTGGACTTAACCGAAGGAAAAGGCTGCGGATCATATAGTAGGAAGAGAACAGGCTGCGTTGAATACGGCCCATTTTCGCCATTTTCAGACGTTCTTCGTCACTCAAATAGAAATCGTAGGTCTCTCGAAAATCCCTCCGAAGGGAGTCCGGGATCTCGCCGGTTCGGAATTCTTCAAGAACCGTGGTAGTGTAGCGCGAGGCACCATCCATGGCATTCTTGAACCGTTTGGAAGAGTCGCTCATGCGTGGGAGGTGGGTTTCTGAAAGTATATGTGGGGGACGCCAATAGAGGTTGGCCGTTCGTCCATGAGGATGGTAGAAAAGACAGCTTCAGCCGCATGGTACGGATGAACATCGGAATGGGTGCGCAGCGAGTAAAGTGATCCTCAACGGTAGATCCAGAAAACAGGATGTGCAAGCTCCCCCTTTTCCCTTAGATTCTGCACAACCGCGAATTAATCTCCTGAATCCATGGAATGGATCGTCTTACTACCACCCATCCTGGCCATTGTCCTGGCCTTGTGGACCAAGGAAGTGTACTTGTCTCTTTTGGCAGGTCTCTGGCTAGGTACCACCATTCTTGTTGGGGGCAATCCAATTCTCGGTATTCGCGAACTGATCGATCAGCTCGTAGCCGTCTTTGAGGATCCGGGCAACGTCCGCATTCTTCTATTTTCGCTGATGGTCGGAGGGTTGATCGCGCTGGTCCAGGCCTCCGGTGGTGTAAACGGGTTTATCACATGGGCTTCCAATCGGGGATGGGGACAAACCCGCCGAGGAGCTGAGGTACTCGCTTGGGGCGTAGGGATGGTGATTTTCGTCGAATCAAGTATTACCAGCCTTATCGTTGGTGCCATCAACCGGCCCTTGTTCGACAAACTGAAAATCCCACGGGAAAAACTCGCCTTTTATTGTGATTCGACAAGTGCGGCCGTCTGTATGTCCATTCCTCTCAATGGCTGGGGAGCATTTGTGCTGGGACTCCTTGCTGCGCAAGGTGTAACGGATGGAGCTGTAGGGTTGTTGGCATCCTCGGTACTATTGAATTTCTACGCGATTTTCTCCATCATTTTTGCGTTGGTTCTGGCTATTACCGGCTGGAGTTTTGGCTCAATGAAGACGGCTGAAGTTCGAGCGGAAACGACGGGAGAGGTCTTGCGGCCGGGCGCCATTCCACTCGTAGCAGAAGAGATAGTAGAGCTGCAACCAGTGAACGATTCGGTTGAAAAAGGAAGGCATCTCATCATACCGATTATGGTAATGGTTGGGATGATATTCATCGGTTTGTATATAACCGGAGATGGCGTCATCATGGAGGGCAGCGGATCTACGTCTGTTCTTTGGGCTGTTATCGCGGCGGTTGGATCAGCAATGGTCATGTTTGCCCTTCCAGGGTCTGGAAAAGACGGAAAAGCGCTAATGAAGCCAACCGAGTCCATGGCACTAGTCTTGAAGGGATCTGGTGGTCTCATTGGAATGGTTACGCTCGTGGCACTTGCCTTCGCCTTAGGCCAGGTCTCCAGGGCGCTTGAAATGGGACCTTACATCATAGGGGTTGTAGGGACTGGATGGCCTGGTTGGTGGCTGCCATCCCTCATATTCATCGTCGGGGCATTCGTATCCTTTACTCTTGGCTCCTCCTGGACCGGATTTGCCATCCTAATACCGATTGCATTGCCGCTGGCCGAGGGGCTGGGTTTGTCGATGCCACTCATGCTGGGCGCTGTCCTGTCAGGTGGTGTCTTTGGAGATCATGCTTCTCCTTTGTCGGATACGTCGCTCATTTCTTCCATGTCTGCGGCCTCGGACCATGTTGATCACATCAACACTCAATTACCGTATGCCTTGCTGGTCGGTGGATTCTCCATCGTAGCATTCATGATTGCAGGCCTGATTCTCTAATGCAGGAACTGGATGAACTACTTCTGGGGTCGTGGGGCATCATTATTGGGACGGCCTGCCTATTCGGCGCGCTTTTTTCCTTGTTGTTCGGACTCGTCGCGCTCATCATGGATGGTCTGTTCAACCTATCGGATCAGGCCATTATGGCCGGCGCAGCTGCCTCCGTTGGATTCATGATCGTGGCTGCTTTTGCCCGACGTAAGATGGAATCGGATCGGGAGTGACGCTCGGATAGCAAAGTGGACCTAGGTTTTATAGGTCCCTCAGAGTAGGCCTTGAACCTTGAAGGAGAATTGAGCATACATGATTCAATCAGGAATAACACTGTTAACCTTCAGGTGACTCGACGCAAAAGAGGACGTTTCCCGACGTATTGTTTTCCACTATCTGGGATTCTTTCTCCGATGTCCGTCTGAAACTCTATTGAGTACGCGAACAATGAACGACGCCAGATCAGCAGATGCCGGGGCCGCGCAAGAGGCTCCATTGTCAGTCTACGAACGCGCCGCAGAAGGCGGAAATGATCCGCGCTGTACACCTCAATATTTACACGGTGCTCCCCCGATCGGGAATGAAATCAGAAAGCCTATCTATTCTGATGAGCACAATCATAACTGGAGCTATTTGTTCAACCGACAGATGGATCTACTTCCTGGTCGAGCAGGTGCATCCTACCTCGAAGGAGTAGACATTCTTGGAATGGACGATACCGGTATTCCTGGGCTAAAAGACCTCAGCGAACGACTTGAATCTGCGTCAGGATGGCGCATTGCCCGCATCCCAGGATTGCTCCATGAAAAGGACTTTTTTCAGCTGATCTCAGATCGTGTTTTTCCTTCGACGGACTATATCAGGGAAAAAAATGAGTTGGATTACACGCCAGCCCCGGACTGCTTTCATGACATGTTTGGTCACATGCCAATGCTAACCGAACCTGCCGTCGCTGATTTCTATCATCTGTTTGGCAAAACGGCCCTTCAAGCAACGGGAATACAACGGACGTATCTCGAACGGCTGCACTGGTTTACTATCGAATTTGGCCTGATCAGACAAGCAGAAGGACTACGGGTATTCGGCGCTGGTATCATTTCCTCGAAAGAAGAAATCGTACATGCATTGTCAGAGACTGTTGATGTCAGAGACTTTTCGATTGAGGCAGTAATCAACCAAGACTACGAGGTGTGGCACCTGCAACCGCTCCTGTTTGCATTGGACTCGTTCGATCAGTTAGTAGATGAGTTCCGCTTTTGGACGAACCGCCAAGGACTGGCCGCCTGAATCGACGAGTATTCTTGCTGTTGCCACGGCCTACTGACGGTTTCAGCTCAAGTAGACCGCGGCTGCTCAACGTAAACTAGACGGTTTCGGCAACCGGCTCCGTGTACATCTGGTCGATGTAATCCGTGATCATCCTGTGCGCACTGAATTGATAGGTCAAAGAGCGGATTGATGAGCGGATCATTTGAATCCAATCGTTCGGAAGTCCTTCAGGCCCCCTCTTGTTGAACAGAGGCAAAACTTCGTTTTCAAGCACCTGGTACAGCAGTTCTGCATCGATAGCATCTTGCTCTGCCGGATCCATGTATTCGTGCGATGCATCGGTCCCGATCGCCCAACCATTGGTGCCATTGTCATACCCTTCTGGCCACCAGCCGTCAAGAATCGATAGATTCAGTCCACCGTGTAGCGCAATTTTCTGACCGCTAGTACCGGAAGCTTCGTATGGACGGCGCGGGTTGTTCAGCCAGACATCGCAACCGGAAACCAGCATACGGCCAATCTCCATGTTGTAGTTCTCTAGGAAAATGAGACGTCCCTTAAACTGTGATTGTTGTGACAGTTCATAAATCGTCCGAATAAACTCCTTACCTCCTTCGTCCTGAGGATGAGCCTTTCCGGCATAGATGACCTGGATGTTTCGCTCGTACTTAGAGAAGAGGTTAGCTACGCGTTCGATATCCGAAAAGAGCAGCGGCGCACGTTTGTACGTGGCAAAGCGGCGGGCGAACCCGATGGTCAGCGCCCTGGGATTTAGTAATGATTTTTGCGGAAGGCTTTGTTGGGCAACCTTGCGATTGACAAAATCGATGAGATTTTGCCTGAGTTTGCGCCGATACTCCCAGATGGCTTGGTCTGAAACTTGGTCAATACGGTCCCATGTAGACTGCTTTTCTCTGTCATTTGTCCAGGATCCAAGATTCACGCGCAGAAATGTTCTCGACGCAGGTGAAGCCCATGTGGGAAGATGGATGCCATTCGTAATATGAGAAATAGGGACCTCCTCGGCGGGGCGATCCGGATACATGTGGTGCCATTGGCGCCGAGCGACCTCGCCATTGAGTTTGGAAACACCATTTGCGGCGCGAGCCAGTCGCAGGCCAAGTACTGTCATTGTAAACTCTTCAGATGGGTCATCCGGGTTTACACGACCGAGCGACATCAACTGGTGGTCAGAGATTCTCAAACTGTCTCGGAACGTATGCATGCAGGACATGAACAGTTCTGGAGAGAATCGATCATGACCGGCTGGTACTGGCGTGTGCGTGGTAAAGACGCTTTGGGCGCGGACTTTTTCACGCGCCTCGTCGAATGAGGCACCTTTTTCTACGTGCTCTCGCATCAACTCAAGCGTTAAGAAGGCACAATGTCCTTCATTGAGATGATAGACGTCAGAGCGGATACCGATCTCGTGCAGCATTCGGGCGCCGCCGATTCCCAGAATTATTTCTTGCTGGATTCGGGTCTTCCGGTCGCCCTGGTACAGACGCCTGGTCAAAAACCGAAACCGGTAGGGATTCGATGCGAAATCTGTATCGAGCAGGTACAGCTTCGTCTTGCCGATCTCTATCCGAAAAGCTCGGATGTGGATTGGATCATCGCCAGAATGGACGGTAACAACGATGGGCTGTCCGTTCTGGTCTAGAACCGGTTCGACCGGATGCTGGGTAACATCGATGGCTGGGTAATCATCATGCTGCATCCCATCGCTGTCAAAATATTGTCGGAAGTATCCTTCACGGATGAACAGACCTACGGCCGTAAACCGCAGCCCAACGTCTGACGCTGCTTTGGTGTGGTCGCCAGCCAAGATGCCCAGGCCGCCGGAATAGAGAGGCATGCTTTCATGCAGTCCATATTCCATACAGAAGTACGATACGCTCGGCGCATCTTCGCGTCCTCCAGGCTCATCCATGTACCGCCGAAACTTGCGATAAACGGAATCAATCTGCTCGATCACATAGGGATCTTCCAATTCTACCTGTCTGGCGTGCTTCAATGCCACGATCGGATTGTTACCAGAGGCCGCGAAGGCATCCGGGTTCAGACGCTTAAAAAGGGTAAGGGCATCAGGATTCCAGCTCCACCAGAGATTCCTGCTCAGTTCGTTTAGTTGGTCTTGAGGGGTCATTCAGATCTTCCTGCGTCGGAAATAGATGTGTAATTCAGGTAGCGACGTTCCCATCGTTAGGAACGCTCCTCTATAAATATGCCATTCAGCTCGATTTGGAGCTATGTAAACGCTTACATGACTACCTTGAAAAAATCCCGGCCAATCTCATTGTATGCAATTGTGGGCCGGGAGGATCGAGGGTGTCGGCTCCGGGTAGAAGCAGATAGAAGATACGGAGATTCGTATTTCTTGTTCGTCTATTAGTCCTAGGTAATTTTGCACATCCCCAACGATTCCTCATTTGACAGCCCGTCGAAAGCGCCGGGTAAGGACCCTGTCTCGGCGTCTGCTCATCCAGAGGGTAGTTTCGAGTCCGTCCAATCAGATGGGTCGGAAATAATTTCCCGACTGGATGATGTTATTCGGCTCTCTGTAGATCGACTTCGAAAGGCAGGAAACGAAGAAGCACGACGGGAAGTGGAGTGGATGCTCGAATCCATTATGGGAATTCGACGGATGCAGTTGTTGATGCATCAAGATGAAACTGTATCTCAAGAAGCCCAGCTTCGTCTACAAGAATGTATTGAGCGGCGCGTAGCTCGAGAACCGTTGCAATACATTTTGGGTGAGGCGCATTTTTATGGACGTAGATTCAGCGTAAGGCCAGGTGTGCTTATTCCTCGGCCCGAAACGGAATTGCTGGCAGAATGGGCAATTCAAGCACTTTCAGGAAGAAAGGGGGAACGACTGCTTGACCTAGGGACGGGTTCGGGATGTCTACCCATCACCGTGGCACTTGAGCGTCCTGGTACGGAGTGTACCGGTGTCGATCTTTCGCGTGACGCACTCGAAATAGCTCGAGCGAACGCGAGGGATCTGGACGCGAAGGTGCACTTTGTTGAGGGAGATATGGTATCAACCGACCTTGCCTTGCAACTGCACTCTACTTCGCAACCACACCTCGCTTCCCAACAGGAGAGGCCGTTCGATGTGTTGATCTCGAATCCTCCCTACATTCCGGAAAGCGAAAGAGAAGAACTTCAACCTGAAGTACTTGACCATGAACCACAAATGGCGCTATTTGCTGGCACAGATCCGCTTCACTTTTATAGAGGCATTGCTTCGTCAGCTCCGGCATTGCTCAAGAGTGGTGGTTGGTTATGTGTTGAGATACATTCCTTGTACGGAAATGAGGTGCAGGAACTCTTCAAAGTGGCAGGGTTTCGGGACGTAGCACTGCAACAGGACCTGGCTGGTAGAGATCGGCTGGTCAGCGCTCGGATGATTTAAGCATTCCTCGGACCTGTCGATCACTTCGATACGGACCATTTTCTCTTACAACCGCTAAAAAACGTGTTTTCACGACGGTTTCAATCGTTCATCGGCGCCACCATAGCGTGGTCGCTTCTGATGGCCGGGTGTACATCCACCCGCGTTGCATCACCGGTTGCTTCTGCTGAAAAAGTAGAGACCGTTGCCTTTACGTCGATGGCTGATCGTGTAGACATTGTTGATCAGGCGACCTCGACACTAGTCCGAGCCAATTTTGCGATAACGTTAGCTAATGACCGAATCGGCCTGGTGCAATCGGACTACATTCCGCTATCAAGCATTCAGTCATCGCTAGCTGACACATTAGCCCCGGTCGCCGACTTCAAAAACCTGCTCATGCGCGTCTCTGTAAACGCGGAACGAGGTGAAGATACCAAGTTCGTCCAGGTAAAAGGGACATTCCAACGTATTTCAGGTGTTTCGAAGCAGACTGATGAACTGATCGGGCTGTACTGGCTTGAGCAACTGGCTGATCGTATGGCATCGGGAGTCGATGCACCTTTCGCCCATCAAGTCAGCGATTCGACGTACACGCAATTGCTTAGTCAGGTGGCTACTCCGATAGAAAGCGAGAAAAGCCCAGGTGTTGGAGGAGCAATCAAGGTAGTAGGTGTTCTGCTCGCCGTGCTTTTTGTAGTGCAGTTGGCCTCGGGAGCTTTTGGCCCAACGTCTTCGCCTCAGCCAGCGCAGTGACCACAGAGGATAGTGGGAACTGTACGTTTTTGGTTCGTTCCAATCTGCCTTTCCTCTTTCCATAGGACTTCGACGTTCATGCCACGTATTGCCCTCGTTCAGCAGATTGCTTCAGACAATCCCGCTTCTAATCTAGAGCTGGGTCTTTCCAATGCGCGGAAGGCAGCAGCTGACGGCGCCCAGATTATCGCCTTTCCTGAAGTCGCCTTTCAGACCTTCTTTCCTCAGCACAGACTCAAAGGAGATCGATTCCGTTTTGCAGAATCTATTCCGGGTCCCATTACCGAAGCTTTTCAAGCATTGGCGGCTGAGTTGGGAGTAGTGATAATCATCAATCTATTTGAGCAGGACGGAGATCGTGCTTTTGATTCATCTCCGGTGATTGACGCCGATGGCACCCTTTTAGGCGTGACCCGAATGATGCATATCACCCATTATGATGGTTTTTACGAGCAAGACTACTACGATCCGGGCGACTCCGGAATGCCGGTCTACAACACTCGTTTTGGCAAAATAGGCGTGTGTATCTGTTATGATCGCCACTATCCCGAATATCTCAGAGCACTTGCTCTAGGGGGCGCTGAAATCGTAGTCGTTCCCCAAGCTGGAGCAGTAGGAGAATGGCCTGAAGGTGTCTATGAAGCGGAGCTGATGGCTGGCTCGTTTCAGAATGGATTTTATATGGCGCTCGCCAACAGGGTGGGAGAAGAGGATGTGTTGACCTTTGCCGGTGAATCCTTTATTACTGATCCAGAAGGGCGAATTATATCTAGGGCACCAGCCAATGCTGAAGCTATTCTCATAGCAGATCTTGATCTTCACGCTGTAGAAACCTCTCACGCACGGCAGCTCTTCATGCGACACCGCAGGTCGGATCAATATCAAATGCTACAAAAAGAAGGACCTGGAGCACAAAACGGGAATTAGTAGCTGGTCAGAGTTCGAATCTGCCGAGTGTATTACCGTGTTTCTGTCGCCATGAAATCGTCGAATGACATTTCTCTGAAGGATTCCGTTCCGATAAATCGAATGACATCGAAGAAGTCATCGTAAGCATGGAAACCCTGCAGACGGGTAATGTATGTGCCGTCTGGTTCAAGGAAGATAGTAGTCGGTGTCCCAGTGGCTCCAAAACCTGACGACAGCATTTGTGAGCTGAGCGTATAGCCCTTGTAACTCAATGTGTCCGAGCGGATATCGATATCTAGGCGGCCCAATTCGAAGTTGTCTAAGACGAACTCCTGTAGGTCAGGTTGGGTATAGACTTCGGCCTGCAATTTGCGACACCATCCGCAGGTTTCCGACCAAACGTCAATGATGATGATGCGCTCTGTTTCCTTCGCATTTGCCATCGCATCAGGAAATGTTGGCCAATCGAGCATCGGAGCTAGCGCCGTGGAATCCGCTGGGGCCTGATCGGGCGCTTGTGCCATTGACGTCCTTGGTGCACTTGCCAGCAGCAGAGCTGCAAGCAGGATCACGGGAGTTGACTGAATAAGGCTACGTTTCATGAGGGCACGGATTGCGAAGGGCGTTGCGGGACATTTCTGCCGGCAGGAGTGCTCTGAAGGCTCCAAGGAAGGTGTGAGATGCGATTTCCCACCTAAATGTTTCTGCAGCTCGTCGTGTATTAACTTTCCATGTTTCCCGACTGGTACTATTGAGCATGGTCTTCATGGCTCGCCCAATCTGCTCTGGGTTAGAGGCATCAGTCGTCATACCAATGTCATATCGGTGGATGATGCGCCTCACTTCGTCTAAGTTGGAAGCCAGAATCGGAAGCCCCGCATGGATATAATCGAACAGCTTGTTTGGTAAAGCATATCGATGATTCAGACAAATGTCTTCCAGCATCGTGATGCCTATGTCACAGGAGGCTATCACTTCGCGCACCTCATCAGGAGGAACGGGATCAAGAAAATGGACGTGACTGTGATAGGGAGATTCGGAGGCCAAGGTTTTGAGAGCATCCGATTCGCTTCCAAAGCCAAGGAATACTAAGTGGGCCGTGGGGGCATAAGCCAGCGCAGCGATTAGTTGCGTTCCGCCACGTCCTCGCTTCATTTGACCAAGATGGACCATAACGGGTGCATCGCCAGCGTTGATCAGCTTCCTGATGTCGTGAGCGGGCTGGGTGGTACGGGCCTGAGTGGCACGGTCTTGGGTGGGGTGGGTCTGGGTGGGCTGGGTCTGGGTGGGCTGTGCTTCAGTGGGCCGGGATTCTTCGGACTGGATGAATTCGGTGCCTTCGTCAGCTCTTGATTCGTTGCCGGCCCTGGAATCCATGGTTGGCAAGGGTGCTATTTCAGGTTCAACCACATCCGGTGTGTTCTGAACAAGCAATGGACGGGGAATACCATAGTCCCTTTTGAGGGCATCTGCGATCGAATCGCTGACGGTAAACACAGCATCAGCATGGCGGATGTTTTTCCGTTCAGTCCGCGCCCACCACCAACGTGCCCATGGCTTGCCCGTTGTGCCAGCCACATGTGGGTAATACTCCCGGGCGTCATACGTGAGATATGCACCTGTTTTACGCGAGGCTGCGCGGGCAGCAGAAAAAACATATAGGTCCGAGGCGTGGAATACCGAGGGCCTGAATGTCATCATATGCCGCCGAAATACCTCATTCACTTCTTTGAACCATTTCGGGCCAGATCCCACCGGGATAGGCACCTTCAGAGCACTTACCCCTTTCGGGAGTGGCACATCGGGCGCATTTCCGCCAGGATGGAGTACCTGTACCTCATATCCAGCCGAAGCAAGGCTGCGCAATTGCTTTAGCGCCCTTGCGTTACGGTTGAGGTCCCCAGAGAGGGCAAATACGATGTCGAACTGTGACATATTGAAGATTGATGGCCGCCTACGGTACTGGTCTGTTCTATCCGGAGACTATTGGCTCCAACTCGATTCATGATTCGAATGATTCCCTGAATTGGGGGTTGAGTTTTAGGGAAGGTCTTGTTACACTCGCATTTGGTAAATGAAAGCGCTTACAAATACAGAGGTGATTGAATACGGTGGGAGTAACCATCTACGACATAGCTGAACAGTCGGGTGTATCGATCGCTACTGTTTCAAGGGTTTTCAATGACAACCCAAGAGTTTCGGAAGTCACTCGGGCGACCGTTCTAGAAGTGGCTGCACGTCTCGGTTACCAACCTCACGTTTCTGCACGAAGCCTAGCTCGGCGCCAGACGGAAACCGTATCGGCGATTGTCCCGATGCTGACCAATTATTTCTATGCGGAGGTCTTAAAAGGACTTCAGGACCGAATGAATCAGACGACGTTCGACTTGCTCGTCTATTCAGCTCCCACGTTAGATGAGATCGAAGGACAAGTTGAAAAGGCATTACATCGGGGCCGGTCGGCCGGTGTCCTGCTGTTTTCGGCTCCGGTCGAAGGAGAATTGGAAAAGCGTTTAGAAGCAAGTGACCTTCCCGTCGTTTTAGTGGATTGCTATCACGCCAATTTTGATTCCATTTCGACCGATAATCGGAGGGGTGGCGAAATTGCGGCTGACTATTTTCTTTCAAGGGGGGCCAAGGCACCCGCCGTACTTATGGCAAACCCCCATTCGGTTCCAGCTAGTGATCGTTTGGATGGATTTCGTTCCCGTATGACGGCAGCTGGCCACCCACTACCTGATAGTCATATTCAAGTCTCCTCGACGGATTATCATGATGGGTTCAACGAGGAAGCAGGTTTCCAGGGCATGATGGCACTACTTGAAAGTGGGTGCCAGACTGATGCCGTCTTTGCAACGTCTGATGTGCAAGCCATAGGTGCACTTGAGGCGCTAAGACGATCTGGCGTTTCTGTGCCCGATGAGATGCAAGTGGTTGGTTTTGATGATCTCCCAATCGCGCGTTATGTGGGCCTAACTACTCTTCGTCAGTCTATGCACGAAATGGGATCTCGGGCCTTTGAGCTGCTATTGGATCGAATGACGAAGCCAGCAGGAGCGGTTACTCATACAGTTTTTGCCCCAACGCTCATAAAAAGACAGACGACACTCGAAGAGGTGTCTGAATGAGGACCACGCTTTCAACTTTGTTGCCCAAAGGTGAGTATTGCAATCGACTCGCTAAAGGAGCATGTGAGGCGGTGATGGTTGACGATGACGGCAATATTTCGATTCAGTTAGGACCCATGTCTGCGCTTGCCGTCGATCTAGGTTCACGTACTGAATAGAAGGCCCCAGAGCCGTTAAGGGGCTGCACTATTGATTCCTCCTGCAGCGGAAGTTCACGATAGAGGAGGCTTGGCAACGTCACATTAGCATCGAAACGCCGTATCTTGGCGCCATGAGCGACTCGACATCCCATTCCCTATCCGACCTCGGCCGATTCTGGACGATGCCAAACATGCTGAGCATGTTCAGGTTAGTTCTGATTATCCCCGTCACGTGGCTGATCCTTCAGGACGGTCCCTTGTTCTGGATGATGATCCTGATCTTGCTGGCGGTGGCCACAGATTATTTCGATGGTCGTATTGCTCGCTGGTCTGACTCCGTGTCTGATTGGGGCAAACTGCTTGATCCGTTGGCAGATAAGGTGGGCGGCGCTATGGTGATCGCCGCGTTGACCTTTCGAGAAAGTGAGCCAAGCCTGCCTTTTTGGTTTATTGCCGTGATGATCGTGCGCGATCTGGTTATTCTTGGCGGCGGAGCCATCCTTAGAACCAAAACCGGAAAAATCGTGATGAGTCTGTGGTCGGGCAAGGTGGCAGTAACCGCCGTGGCCATCACGGCATTGGCCGCACTTCTAAAAGCTGACACGCCCATTCTGGAGTTCTGTATCTGGGCATCGGTCGTTTTGCTAGCCTATTCGTTCGTTCGATACATGGCCCGGTTTTTTTCCATTCTCAGAGACGCTCCCGCTGCATCGGATCCCGCTGCATCGGATCCTGCAGACCCCAAAACGGGTTCTTAGTCCCCCGAATGACGGCCGTCTGACATTGAAAAGTGTCGAATCTGGATGCACGGTGTGCGTTCTTGTTTCGGTGCTCATTTTCCTCTCCATTCATTTATAGTGATCGCATGGGTCTTTTTAACCGCGGAAAACAGCAGGAAATCCTGGAGTCAGGGCTTGAGAAAACGCGCAGTTCCTTTTTCGGGAAACTGAATAAAATGGTGCGCGGGAAGGATTCAGTTGATGAGGAAATGCTTGATGATCTGGAAGAACTGCTGGTGACCAGTGACGTGGGGGTAAAAACAACGGTAGACATTATCCGACAGGTGGAGGATCGGGTTTCCAGAGACAAGTTTGTGTCTATTGATGATCTGAATACGCTGATCAAAGATGAAATCACGAGTCTACTGCTTTCGGACAACCCGACCCAGCCGATAGATTTCGACGCTCCGCTACCCAATTCACCACATGTGATCATGGTGGTTGGGGTCAACGGTGTTGGCAAGACGACCACTATTGGGAAATTGGCCTCCCGCTACAAAGCAGCAGGAAAATCTGTTATGCTGGGTGCGGCAGATACCTTTCGGGCCGCAGCCACCGAACAGCTCGACATCTGGGCTGAACGTGCTGATGTACCCATTACTAAGCAGGGCCATGGCGCCGATCCTGCCGCCGTTGCTTATGACACGATCGCGGCGGCAAAATCCCGAAACATAGACGTAGTCTTGATCGATACAGCCGGGCGACTACATACGAAGGGCGGCCTTATGGACGAGCTAACGAAGATTAAGCGCGTCATGGACAAACAAGTTGTTGGCGCGCCCCATGAGGTCTTATTGGTACTCGATGCATCAACGGGCCAAAATGCCATCCGCCAGGCACAGGAATTTACCAATGCAGTTGATGTGACTGGACTGGTGCTGACCAAACTAGACGGAACAGCCAAAGGGGGTATCGTGATTGGCATTTCGAACGAATTCCGTATTCCCGTAAAATATATTGGCGTCGGAGAGGGGATAGAAGATCTTCAGCTTTTCGATCGTCCTCGGTTTGTAGGGGCACTTTTTGGGGCATGATGGTAAGAATTCCAGTCTATCCGGTTCGATGACGGTCCCCTACCATTCAAAGGTAAATATTGACGGTCTGTTCACGGGAGATGGACTGTCGCGCTAAGAAAGCCGATATTTGGTAGAGTGACGAAGCGTCCGCTAGCTGTGGATTTGCCTCTGAACAATGAATTGAACGACCAACTGGTACAATAGCCGAAACGAGAAGTAGATGGAGCGTCGTGGTTTACTATCAACTGCAGGTGCAGCGATCACGATCGTCAACGGAAGACATATATCCATACAGAATCGATCCCGTTGGCTAGGACGATTCGTATTGCTAGTTGTACTTCTATCGAGTTTTTCGTGGCGTCCTGCTCTTGCGCAGATGGTGACGGCTGACTTTGAGGTGGATGTGGTGGCTGGCCGCATGGGTGATGGGTCAAATGCACCGAAGGTCGATATTTACACGCGTGTTCCAATCACGCAGATGAGTTTTGTCAACTCAGCGACTGGTTTTTCAGCTGGGTACGAAGTCAAGCTCGATGCCATTGTCTGGTCGGACGATGATCGGTTGCGCAACCTGGTACAGTCTCGTATTTGGGATGCATCGGTTACGGTTAATTCCTATCAGGATACCCAATCCGATGATCGATTCGACTTTACTACACAAACTATTTCATTGGATCCGGGCAAGTATCTATTCGAATTTGAGGTGTCTGACCACAATTCGAATAGGACGTATGTTCGCAGTCTGCCGGTTACAGTTCGCCCAATGAACAGTGCGGTCACGGTTTCGGATGTAACGCTCATCGACTCGTACGACGACTCAGACTTCACCATAATCCCTAGGGTCAACGCCCGTGTTGGTAGTGATGAAGGTGGATTCCGCATGTTTTATGAGGTCTATTCATCTGAGGCACGCGATCTCGACGTATCCCGTGTAATTCGCCGAACGCTAATGGATGGCTCTCTTTCAGAGATTCCAGAAGATGTCCCCGAGGGAGAGATTGTCGATACGGATGTGGTCCTAACGGAGAACGAATCGATCGGCGTCAATACGAGCAAGAATCAATTCATTGTGACCGTTCCTATCGAAGATTTTAGGGTGGGAGCCTACGCAATAGAGCTGGCTGTTTCAGATCCCATAACAGGCGACGTCCTGGATCGCACCGAGCGGCAGTTTGTGGTGGAGTGGAATGGGTTGGCAAATCATATTGAGGATATAGATGATGCCATCGCACAAATGGAATACATCGCGGAGCCGCGCGATTTGAACTTTATCAAGGATGCCCCAAACGAAGTTGAACGAATCCAGCGATTCGAAAACTTCTGGGAGAAAAGGGATCCTACGCCGGGCACTCGCCGCAATGAGCGTATGGAGGCGTACTACTATCGTATCAATGCAGCTAACCGTAATTACGGCGCCGTGCGTGAGGGGTGGAGGACAGACCGAGGTTTTGTACTCGTCCGATTCGGCGAGCCTGACCATGTCAGACGGAAACCACACAGCTTCGATTACGAGCCGTACGAAATATGGGTATTCGAACGCATCGGTCGTCAGTTCATCTTTGTAGACAAAACGGGATTCGGTGATTACGAGCTTCTGTTTAATGTCTGGGACGAAAGAACACGCCTTTATTAAGCTTCCCCCAAGTGCCTTGATTGATGACACACTTTTGATAACGCGCCCGCAGGCTTTGCATGCGGGCGCGTTATTGCTTTGTAGCGGAATCTCCAACGGGGAGAACGGGTTTCAGGGAACAGCGTACGCTCTTTTTCGGGATTCGACAGAATGAATTCAAAGGACGCCATCATATCGCCACGCATCGTGTTCATGGGCACGCCAGACTTTGCTGTGCCCTCGCTTCGTGCACTTGCCGCGGCGGGCCTGAAGCCGATTGCAGTCGTCACCGGGCCGGATCGAAAACGTGGTAGAGGGCAGGTTTTGACACCTACTCCTGTCAAGGCGGCTGCACTTGAATTGGGCATTGAATCAATCCTTGAGCCCGAGGACGTAAAAAGCGATTCGTTTGCGACTGATATCCGCGCGCTGCAGCCTGATATTATGGTAGTCGTGGCTTTTCGCATTCTTCCAGAAGCTGTGTTTGCTGCCTCAAGGCTCGCGACCTTTAACCTGCATGGCTCGCTGCTTCCAGCCTGGCGTGGAGCAGCTCCCATCAACCGGGCGATCATGGCTGGTGCGACAGAGACGGGTGTCACCACGTTTTTCCTGAGGAGCAAAGTAGATACCGGAGCCATTATCATGAAGCGCTCGATGGACATCGGGCCGAATGAAACCGCCGGAGAGGTCCATGACAGGATGATGATCATGGGCGCCCAAGTGGTCATCGAGACCACACGAATGATTATCGATGGTGAGGCTAAAGGGCAGCCCCAGGATGATACACTAGCAACACCCGCTCCCAAGATCTTCCGGGAAGATTGCAAAGTGGATTGGAATCGAGCCTCAGAAGAAGTCCACAACCTGATTCGAGCTGTATCACCCATTCCTGGGGCGGTTACAAAGCTTGAGGGCCGCCAAGTAAAATTATATCGCAGTCGTCTTTCCAGTGGAACGGCATCTGCAGGCACAATCGTTGCTGTCGAACCAGATCTGATTGTTGCGTGTGGCAATGGCGCTATTGAACTGATAGAACTTCAGGCGGAAGGCAAGCAGCGTCTTCTCGCAGCCGATTTTGTGCGGGGCATGCGTCTTGAAGTGGGTCAACAATTCGAGGATGTCTGACATGGAACCCAGACGACTCGGTACGGAAGGAGGCATGACGCCTTCCTTTGTTCGACCTTTCCTTTATGCGCTTAATCGTATGCAGGCGAACGAAGTGCTTCGCCCATCCCAATACATGGATCGTTCTCGGTCTATTCTCATGGATCGTCTGGGCGCAGCAGGTGGTCAGCCGATTACAACATTCAGTCGTGGATGTGTCGGGGTAGTTGCTGATCACACACACTATTTCAAAGGTTTCGCGTTACTTCTGCGCCTCCAGCAGGGGTTGGCCGTTTCGATGCGTTCTCATGATGGTGAACGCTCTCGAATGGTTGTTGAGGGAGTACCTGACATTATCCAATTCGATCTGTCAGATGCGGGCCAAAGTGGATTTGCAGGCCTCTTGGCATCTCTTTTCCATGCATCAGGAATCGAGAAAGGGCTTCAAGTAGATATTTCAATTGTGGGCGCGATTCCTACCGGTCTTGGGGCAGCCTTTCATGCGGCCTGTGCCGTAAGCGTGCTTGAAGCATTGCACCGAGTCGTCGCTATCGAAGCATCCTCCGATGAACCAAGCCTTGAATCCGAGTCATTTCGCACTCTTCTGCGTGATCAGTCAATAGAAGGACTGACTAGTTGGTACGGGCACTGGTTCAGTCCGGCTTATGTCATAGGGACATTGGCTTCTGATGATGTGGATTCATTTTTACTCGTTGATACAGGGACATTTGAGTTTCTCCCTATCGAAATAGAATCATCAAATCGTCCCGGATGGGCCATCTTAGAGACATCTCACGACTGGACGCAGCCGATGGAAGCTTCCATCGGCCGTTTTCGGTCCGCCCAGAAGGCGTTAGCAGATCTCCAGAAGAAGGCGTTTTCGGAGGTGTCCTCCCTGCGGGATCTTGAGCATCGCGACCTTGATCGGGCAGTTAGTTTGGTTGGTCGCAAAAGCCGGCCTGTGCTGAAACATTTGGTTACAGAGAATCGAAACGTGCAAAAAATGGTTGTGGCACTGCGCAAAGGGGACTGGCAGTTTTTCGGCGCGCTTATGCTAATATCACAAGCCTCCAAGCAGCAGGATTGGAACACAGCGGGTGAACTCCATGATTTGGTTACTCGAACTGCGGAATCCGCTTCGCTAGACGGTATATTCGGTGTAGTTCAGACAGGGGAAGGAGGATGTATGCTGGTTGCTGGTCAACCTTTCTCCCTTCCTGCATTTCTGGATTCTTTACGCGAGGCGGCAACCTCACATACGACTGAAGAAATAGAAACGTTTATCATCTAAAACAACCTGATGAGCACGGACTTTGATATCTCAGCGGTGAACGAACGCATCGCAAAAGAAAGCGCCTTTATTGACGACCTTCTGACGGAAATCGGCAAGGTTGTGGTGGGGCAAAAGTACATGATCGAGCGACTCCTAGTAGGGTTGCTTGGAGACGGGCACATCTTGCTTGAAGGCGTTCCGGGTCTGGCAAAGACCCTTACCGTTTCTTCTCTTGCAGGAGCCATTGGCACCCAGTTTCAGCGGATCCAGTTTACTCCTGACCTCCTGCCAGCTGACCTTTTGGGAACGCTAGTGTTTAATCCGAAGGAGGGGAGCTTCTCGATCAAGAAGGGCCCGATTTTCTCCAATATCATTCTTGCGGATGAGATCAACCGATCTCCGGCAAAGGTGCAGAGCGCGTTGCTCGAAAGCATGCAGGAACGGCAAGTCACGATTGGAGATACGACGTTTCCACTTGAAGCTCCATTCCTCGTTCTTGCGACACAGAACCCTATTGAACAGGAAGGGACATATCCGCTTCCGGAAGCCCAAGTGGATCGCTTCATGATGAAGATCAAAGTGGGTTATCCGACTAGGGAAGAAGAGCTAGAAATCATGCGGCGCATGGCCAGAACGGGTGAAAAGACCAAGATAAAAGAGGTCGTTTCTCCAGAGCAGATCCTCGAAGCGCGCAAAGTGCTGAATGCGTTGTACATCGACGACAGAGTCGAGCAATACATTGTTGACCTTGTGGTTGCCTCGCGTGAACCGGAGCAAGTTGGGCTGGGCGTTTTGAAGCCGCTCATTGAATACGGCGCCTCCCCACGTGCCACGATCAACCTAAACCTTGCGGCGCGCGCGCACGCTTTCCTTCAGCATCGTGCGTACATTACGCCAGAAGATGTTCGGTCTATCGCTATGGATGTTCTTCGCCACAGAATCGCCGTCACGTACGAGGCAGAAGCGGAGGAGATCAGCAGCGAAGATATCGTACAGCGTATTCTAGACACTGTTGAAGTACCCTAAGCCCCTCGTCTGATGGCCCGCAGAGCCAAAATGTTCAAGAAGGAGTCAATTTCGGTGGCTTTTGCCGTCGAACAGCTTCAAAAATCGGTCGGAATGACCGCTAAGGCGCTCAACTATACGGACGCTGAGACGCGACTCATTACCGAAAGTAACCTGCACCGTCCTGGAATGGCCCTGGCAGGATATTTGGAATTATTTACCCATCAGAGGGTCCAAGTCCTTGGGAATACGGAATGCCGCTACCTCGCCAATCTTGAAACGGATGAGGAGCGCAAAAAGGCGTTCAATAATGTGCTCAAATTTCCCATCCCGTGCATTATCTGCACCGAGGGTAACGTACTAGATGAGCCACTCCTAGCCTTAGCGACGAATGCGGGCGTTCCTGTGTATGTCACGGAGGAGCCCAGTACCCGATTCATGTATTTGCTGAGGGATTTTCTCGAAGACCAATTTGCGCCCCAGCAGTCCCTTCATGGGTCGCTGATCGATGTGTACGGAATAGGGCTTTTGATGATTGGTCCTGCCGGAATTGGCAAAAGCGAAGTTGCGCTCGACCTCGTTGAACGTGGTCATCGACTCGTCGCAGACGACGTGGTTATGGCTACACGAAAAGAAGGTCAGGTGGTAATGGGATCTGGCACGGATCTGGTCCAGCATTTCATGGAAATTCGCGGATTGGGTCTGGTCGATGTCCGAGCCATGTTTGGTATTCGTGCCATCCGCTTTCAGAAGCGAATTGAAGTCGTTGTAAACCTGCACCCGTGGGATCCGGACGAAGAGTATACTCGGCTCGGTATGATGGAAGAGACGTACGACATTCTAGGCGCGCAGCTTCCTCTTGTCTTGCTACCGATCACGCCAGGTAAGAATGTCACCGTTTTATGCGAGGTGATAGCGATGAACCACCTATTACGCCATTATGGGTATGACCCGGCGGAAGTATTCGCAGAACGGTTGTCCGAGCGGATCCGCAAGAAAGGAATGGCGTCTTCTGATCCGGGGCGAGGGATTGAGTATTTCGAGCATGATTACGAGTAGCCCGAACTCAATTGCGGCTGGGTAGCCGCGAGTCATTCCTTCAGTCTGAGTCCATTCACCTGAGCGGCATTTTTGAGCCCGCCTCGCGACCAATCAGGCTACTTGCTCAAGGTCTTCGCCTTCGACCTCATCTGCATCGAACTTCACGCCGACTAATCGGGACACTCCCTGCTCCTGCATCGTGATGCCGTACATGCGGTCTGCAGCTTCCATCGTTCGCTTGTTGTGCGTTACCAAGATGAACTGCGTAGACTCAGAAAACGTCCGGATCAGGTGCATGAACCTATCAACGTTCGCATCGTCGAGTGGAGCATCCACTTCATCGAGAATACAGAACGGGCTTGGCTTGACGAGGTAGATCGCGAATAGTAGCGCGATCGCGGTCAAGGTTTTCTCTCCACCGGAAAGCTGCGAGAGAACAGTCGGCTTCTTGCCACGTGGCTTCGCAAAAATAGTGACGTCTGATTCTAATAGGTCATCTGGATCGGCAAGCTCAATATCAGCGGCAGCACCTTCACCAAACAGCTCTTCGAACAGGCTTCGGAAATTTTCCCGAATGGCGGCAAACGTGGTCTCAAAACGCTGGCTTGCCGTGGTGTTAATCTCGTCGATAGTTGTCATCAACGTCGACTCGGCTTTCTCAAGGTCAGCGAGCTGTTCTGTCATGAACTGAAATCGTTCTCTTTCCTCTTCGAAAGAATCCAAGGCCAGCGCATTAACCGGGCCAAGGTTGCGGATCTTGTTCTTCAACTCACTGACTTCCATTCGAGCAGCAGAACGATCGAAATCTTCAGGGACTTCCATCTCATGCGAAGTCAGATCGATTTCAAAATCCTCTTCGAAGGATGCCAGCAAATCTTCAAGACGCGTAGCAAGCTCAGCTTGACGGACGGCCCGATCAGATTCACTACGCATGGCTGTTTCGCGTTCCCGCCGAATTTCGCGAAGACGAGCCTCCAGTTCGGAGATGGCCACTTTCGTTTCCATGAGATGCTCTTTCGCAGCAGAGACTGCCGCATCCAGCTCTCCTCGCGCTTCCTGCATACTGGTAATGCTAATCTGGAGCTCTTTGCAGCGTTTCTCTAGGTCAGCGCGCTGAGTCGTCAGGGAAGTGATGGCATTACTTCGTTCCTCTGCGCGGCGTCCTAATGTCTCTAAATCACTCCGCACTCGGACTAATTCACGTTTCAGGTTATCCAGTCGGTTACGGGTCTGAACAGCTGTGATGTTAGCGTCGTTGAAAAGGCTAAATGCCTCAAGACTAGCTTTTTCGATGCCGGCAAAGGCCGCCTCGGCGTCTCCGCGTTTTCCCTGTACGTCTGCAACTTGGACAGTCAACGACTTTACGTTCTTTTCTGCTTCGGCCAATTGCGTGCGGGCGTCTAAAAGACTCGCTTCCAATTGAGTTATGCGATGCTGGGTTTCGGCGCGGCGTTTGCTGGCCATTTCCGTTTCGGCAGAGAGGCGCGAATGAGCCTTTTCAGACTCCATCAACGACGCAGACGCATCACGGGCCTTTTGCTTAGCCTCCACCGTGCCGAGCTGCTGTAAACCTGCCGTCAATTCATCCCATTTCTTTTCAGCATCCACTAGGCGTTTGCCAGCTTTCTCAAGCGCTGCCTGCGCTTTCTCAAGCTGTTCTCTACGTCCGATACGGGAGTAAGAGACGCTTTCTTCCGACGCTGCACTTCCTGCATGGACATATCCATTTGGATCCATCCACTCACCAGTGCGCGTAAACACACGGCCATGCAAATTGGTAGCAGAGGTATCCAATTCGTCAGCCAGATAGCACGATCCGAAAACCAGATCAACGAGTGGCTGATAGCCCGTGTCAGCAATCCGGATGCTGTCAGCCATACAGGCGGCGCCTTTCGTTGCTACTCTTTTTTTAGTTGGGAGCCGATCTAGTACGAGGAATGTTGCGCGGCCTTTCTCCTCCTTCCGAAGGTTTGCAATTGCTTGGGCAGCTTCCTTTTCCGTGCGAACGACAATACACGACGCTAAGTCACCCATCGCCGCATTAACGGCAACTTTCCACTCTTCATCACAACTGATGATGTCCGCCACGGTCACCAGGTCATTGGCAGACCAACCTTTGTCAGAAGCCAAGAACTGAACAGGCTCGGATAAGTCGTCAAACGAGTTTAGGATACCCTGCAGAAGTGTTACTTCGCTGTCTGCGCTGTCATATGAACGTTCGGCGTTTCTCAGTTCAACTTGATGAGCTGTGAGTCCCGATTCCAGCTCGTCCTTTTTTGATTCGATAGATTGGAGTGCTTCACGAGCAACGTCTGCTACTTTTCGTGCGGCCTCAACAGCCGCTTCGACCTCAGCATGACGCTCACTCATATCCGTGCCTGCGGCTGACTGATCTTCCAGCGCTTGCTTGGCTGTTTCCAGATCCGTGGTCACGATTTCAATACGGCTAGATAAGCGATCGATCTGGCGCTGCCGATCGGCCTTATCAGTCGTCAGCTGGCGCTCCTGCAGCCGAAGGTTGTGAAGCATAACCTGATGCTTCTGCTGTGTTTGCTGCGCTTCGTCGCGCATTCGTTTGGCATCACTCAGCTCACGTTCTGCCTGTTCTGCTGCGGGTACGACATCAGCTTGTTCAGCCTCATATCGTTTAAGATCCTCCAAGAGGGATTCTTTCTGTCCAACGGCCGCCTTGCTTTCCTCGTCCAGTCGCATCAAATCACGAGAAATCGTAGCTAAGCGCTCCGTCGCGATCCGCAAGTCGGACTCTGCAGCCCGTAGCTTGTCAACGTGATCAGATAATTTCAACTGGGACTCCGTGACCTGCTTCTCTCGCGTCACGTGGTCGGTACGAAGGCTCTCGTGAGCTGCTTCTTCAGCTGCCAACTTGGCTGTAAATCCAGCCGCCGCATCTGAAAAGTGTCCGATCTCTTTGGATACGCCTTCCTTCTCCTGCGTCAATTGGCGGTATTCCATGACGCCAAGCGTCAATTCCACCTCGTGTAGACGCTCATCATATTGTTTGAAACGCGAAGCTTTCTGTGCCTGGCGTTCAAGACTTCGCACCCGCTTGTCGAGTTCTTCTGTGAGATCTCTGACCCGGTCAAGATCACCTTGGGTGCTTTTAAGCTTGCGGAGCGTTTGACCCCGGCGAATTTTGTATTTGGTGATTCCAGCCGCTTCTTCAAACAGGTGACGACGGTCTGCCGCATTCTCCGAAAGAATCTCCTCGATCATTTTCAATTCGATCACGGAGTACGCCCCTGCTCCCATTCCTGTATCCATGAACAGGTCGGTAATGTCCTTCAGGCGGCAATTGACGCCGTTGAGCAAATACTCGGATTCGCCACTGCGAAACAGACGACGCCCAATCGTGACCTCACTGTATTCTGTGGGTAGAATGCCGCGAGTGTTTTCAATGGTGAGCATTACTTCAGCCATCCCAAGGGAGCGACGCTTGCTCGTGCCGTTGAAAATCACGCTGTCCATCTTGTCTGAGCGCAGGATGCGCGCACGCTGCTCTCCGATAACCCATCGGACAGCATCGACAATATTGGATTTACCGCACCCGTTAGGGCCGACAACAACCGTCACGCCATCAGAAAAATCGACGACGGTTCGGTCGGCAAAACTCTTGAACCCGTGCAGTTCGAGTTTGCTTAGATACATGGACCAGACAGGACAATGATTGAGTACAGAGAAAGGTCAATAAACCGCGTTAAAAGCCGTTTTGCAAATCGAGTTATCAACAGTAAAAGACAACTTTGCATGTATTGTAAGTCATTGTTAAGCAATGATATACAGAACGTTCTGGGCGTCTTCGAAGAGTATATATTCCGTTATTGCACCTTGCCGAAGGGTTCAATCTTGGTATCGCTGGGCAGCAGATCCTTGAAACGCAGAT
>Ga0055584_100001425_pt1 | contig 23455 bp, 22 predicted proteins | sample OSDHelmetaG_FD_58716 | JGI IMG/M metagenome (GOLD analysis project Ga0055584, IMG submission 58716) | Pelagic marine sediment microbial communities from the LTER site Helgoland, North Sea, for post-phytoplankton bloom and carbon turnover... | ecosystem: Environmental > Aquatic > Marine >...
CATCCAGCGAATGCCCACCCGGGCCGTCGTTGACGGTCGCCCAGGGAACCTCGGTCTCCACCGACTGCGTCTCCATCAGCCACGCCGCGTCCAGCGAATACGAACCCGGACCGTGGGTCGCCCACGACCACACCGCCCCCGGCGTCGCCATCGCAGCGACGGAGTTCGAACCCGGACCGTGGGTCGCCCAGGCGAACTCGACCACGGGAGCGGTCACTGCCATGGCTGCGGCATCCGGAACCAGGTTCGACGAATACCCTCCGGGCCCATCATTCGCGGTCGCCCACGGCGCCTCGGTCTGTGCCAGCCGAGGATTGTTCAGGGAATTCGAACCCGGACCGTCGACCTCCCAGTTCCAGGGGGCGTCGACCTGCGGCGCGGTGACCGACGAACTGTCTCCGAACATCGCCATCGCGGCGATCAGGACTCCGGCGACCGCCAACGCGACGACCGAGAGCCAGCGCAACCACCGGACGGTCGTCGCAGAACGGCGAGGCTCGGTGACGGCCGGACCGCCCGGCTCGCCGATGCTCGGGATCTCCGTGAGCCCGCTCAGGTCGTCGGGAACCTCGATGCGCTCCAGCACCTCATGATCACTCAACGCAACATCGTTGTCCGCTGTGTACTTCACATCTTTGCGTTCCAGGGTCTTCATGGCCATCTCCTTCCTCTCTCGATTCCAGTATCCGTCGGGCGCCCGATCGGATCCGGCAGCACCATGGTTCGCCTGCTGGTGTCGCACTCGATGACATCTGGCACTGGACACAACGATGCCTGGAGAGACACTGAAGGAGAGGTGGTGGTCGCCATGATGAGCGAACGTCTGATCCGGGTCCTCGGGCCGGTCGAGGTCGTCGCGCCCTCGGGCGACCTCATCGCCGGCGGAGGACGCCTCCGAGCGCTGTTGGCGGCACTCGTCATCTCTGCCGGCCGGGCGGTTCCCATCAGTTCGCTGCAGCACACGCTGTGGGGCGACGCAATCCCGGCGGCGGCCGACAACACGCTGCAGACGTACGTGTCGCAGCTGCGCCAGGCTCTCGGTGCCGATGCGATCGCCCTGGTCGATCACTCCTATCGGCTCGACGTCGAGGCCGCGACGATCGACGCCGTCCGATTCGAGCGGTTGCTGGCAGCCGCGATCGAACAGCGCTCCGATCCTGACCGGTGCCGTGAGCTGTGCCGAGATGCGCTGGATCTCTGGCGTGGGCGCGCGTTCGGCGACCTCGCCGACGACGAGGCGTTCGTGCTCGAGGCCTACCGGCTGGACGAGCTGCGACTCGCGACGATGGAACTCGAACTCGAGTCGGAGCTCGCCCTCGGTCGTCACGAACTCATCATCGGTGAACTCGAGATCGGCGTCGACGAGCACCCGTATCACGAGGGCCTCTGGTACCTACTCATCGACGCACTGGATCGGAGTGGTCGACGGGTCGAGGCGCTCCGAGCCTGCGAACGTCTCCGAAGCGTCCTGGCGGAGGCCGGCATCGAGGCGGGTGGTCGGCTGGTCGACCGCGAGCAGGCGATCCTGCTCGGCGGCCCGGAGGCCTAGTCCGAGAGCGCAGCGGAGCGCCCTCGCTCAGTCGCTCGGATGCCTGGGGGCGCCGGATCAACCGTGCCGAACGGTGGCCGCAGGTCAGCCCTCGGACCAGGCGACGAAGTCGGGATCCTCGAACAGGGCGGTCATCTCCTCGATGCTGCACAGCATCGTGATGTTCTGGAGAGTGGTGCTGGCTGCGAGCAGTTCGTCGACCGGCAGATCCATCATCGTCTCGCTCTGGTCCATCAGGTCCCGGACCGCCGTGAGTGCCTCGTCGCAGTTCTCGGGAGCGGCGGCCTGCTCGTCGCCGGTGTCCTCGACTGCCGCGTCGAAATCGTTCGAGGCATCGAGGATGAACTCGAGCCACCCGACGACGCCGGGTGCCTCCTGCTCCGCAAGCTCCAGCATGAGTTCGAAACCACCCTCGTCGTCACCGTCGAAGTCGAGGTCGTTGCATCCGGCGGCGTCCATCTCCACCTCGATCTCCGACATCGGAACGTCGATCTCCTCACCGAACTCGGCGAGATCGGCCATCGTGGCGTTCTCCCAGTCGATGTCCTGCACGATCGGCTCGATCTCGCGGAGGACATCGCCCAAGAGGTCCCGGCACTCCTGTGGGATGTCACCCAGGTCGACGACCGAGTTCCCGGCGGCCGCGTCGTTCGCATCGGCGGTGTCGTTCGCGTCGTCGGCCTCCTCGGTCGCGTCGGCGTCGTTCGCCTCGGCGGTGTCGTTCGCGTCGTCGCTCGTCGGCTCGTCGGCGGGCTCGGTCTCGGCCGTCTCCTCGTCGACGGGTGACGCGGTCACCTCTGCGCTGTCCGCCGCAGGTTCGGCTACGTCACCGCTTCCACAAGCTGCGAGCAGTCCGAGCACCAGCAGTGCGCCCAGTCGATGCGTCTTCATATGTGCTCCTTCGGCAGGTCTCGAACTCAACTTGATCAGCGGCCCCCGCCACGATCGACGATTTCCGATGTCAGACCGCCGGGTCGCAGCGCGACCAGCCGGACCGGCCAGAATCTCGGGACGCGACGAGGAGGCAGCCGTGACCGAGAGCAACGACCTGTTCGATCTGACCGGGAAGGTCGCCGTGGTGACCGGGGGCAGCCGCGGGCTCGGACGCGAGATGTGTCGGGCCTATGCAGAGCGCGGCGCCGCCGTCGTGATCGCGAGTCGCAAGGCCGACGCCTGTGAGGCGATGGCGGTCGAACTGAAGGACCGGCACGGTACCGAAGCGATGGGCATCGGATGCCACGTCGGCCAGTGGGACGACTGCGACGCGTTGATCGCCGACACCATCGAGCGGTTCGGACGGATCGACGTGCTCGTCAACAACGCCGGGATGTCACCCCTCTATCCATCGCTGAGCGGCGTGTCGGAAGACCTGTTCGACAAGGTGATCGCCGTCAACTTGAAGGGCCCGTTCCGGCTCGCGGCGTTGGCCGCCGAGCACATGGTCGATCACGGAGGCGGGAGCATCATCAACGTGAGCAGCACCTCGTCGCTGCAACCATCGGCCCACGAAGTGCCCTACGGCACCGCCAAGGCAGGGCTCAACGCCCTCACCGTCGCCCTGGCTCACATGTTCGGCCCGACGGTCCGCGTGAACGGCATCATGCCCGGACCGTTCCTGACCGACATCAGCAAGGCCTGGGACATGGACGCGTTCGCCGAGCGGGCGAGAACGACGATCCCGCTCCGCCGTGGGGGCGAAGCGGGAGAAATCGTCGGAGCGGCGCTGTACCTGGCGAGCGCCGCCTCGAGTTACACCACCGGATCGATCATCAAGGTCGATGGTGGCACGGCCTGGGCACCGGCCTGACCTCCGGATCGGCGCCGCGGCCGGGGATCAGTTGCCGAGGACCTCGTCGAGGCAGGACTGCACCGCGTCGGGGTCGATCGACTCGAACTCGGGCAGATCCTCCATCGCCGGAAGCGACCCGAGGAACTCGTCGAGCTGCTCCTCGTCGAACAGTTCGCCGAGCGGGCCCTCGAACAACTGGTCGAGCTCGCCCTCGAACGCACCGTCGAAGATGGCGCCGAAGTCTCCGAACAGGTCCTCGAGCTCGCTCACCGTCGCATCGCCATCGGTCTCGACGGTGATCTCGCCGTCGGCCTTGGACACCCTGACGGAGCCGTTCTCGCCGAGGTCGATGACCGACACCCCGTCGGGCCCGGCGACGGTGACGCTGCCGTCGCCGACCCCCGACATCCCGAGGTCGCCCAGCTCACCTGCGAGCTCGCCCTCCAGATCCTCGAGGGCCTCGAGATCGAAGGGCAGCGCCTCCAGGAACTCGTCGAGCTCCGGCAGTTCGCCCAGCTCGAATTCGCCGAACTCGAACTCGTCGAGCATCGGCAGCCCGACGCACTCGGACAACCGCTGCAGGTCGCCCTCCACGTCGCCCAGATCGATGACGATCGGTTCACCCTCACCGAGATCGATCACGATCTCACCCTCGGAGCCTGCGGGCTCGCCGACATCGTCACCGTCGTCGACGGGAGGGATCGTCTCGTCGCCGGGCTCGCCGGGGGCCGCGATGCCGAGTTCAGGTTCGTCGGCGGAGGCGAACTGACTCACGGCGGCGACGCCGCCACCGATCAGCCCGGCGGTGAGCACGGCGACGAGCACCAGGCGGCCACGACCGGGACCATCACCGGACGGTGACGCAGGCGGGTCGAACGAGAAGGGGTCGCCGGACGGAGGGGTGTCGAACGGGTTCATGGCTTCATCATGCCGAATCGTCCTGAAGCGGGGCTGAGACGGCCTGAACGAGTTCTCAGGCGCCGTTCAGGCCCAGCGGGCAGACTGTGACGGTGAGGATCCTGGTGGTCGACGACGAGGTCCGTCTGGCGCGTTCGGTCGCTCGGGCGCTCAACGCCGAGGGCTTCGACACCGACATCGTGCACAACGGCGTCGACGCGCTCTGGCAGGCCAACGAGGTCGACTACGGGGCGATCGTCCTCGACATCATGCTGCCCGGCAAGAACGGCTACGAGGTCTGCCGTGATCTGCGCGCCGCCGGGAACGAGACACCCATCCTCATGCTGACGGCCAAGGTCGGCGAGTACGACGAGGCCGAGGCGTTCGACACCGGCGCCGACGACTACCTCCGCAAGCCGTTCTCACTGGTCGTCCTCCTCGCACGCCTGCGCTCGTTGCTCCGACGCGGGCCCGTGGCGACCTCGGACGAACTCGTCGTCGGCGACCTCACGATCGACAGGGGCCAACTGGCCTGCGTACGAACCGACGGCGAACTCGTCGAGTTGACCCCGCGGGAGTTCGCCGTCCTCGAGTACCTCGCTCGCCGGGCGCCCGACGTCGTCGGCAAGCAGGCCCTGATCGACGCCGTCTGGGGCTACGACTTCGACGGCGACCCCAACATCGTCGAGGTCTACGTCGGGTACCTCCGCCGCAAGCTGGGTCGTGACGCGGTCCGTACCGTCCGGAACGTCGGGTACCAGCTCACCGGAGGCGGCGCGTGATCGGCTCGGTCCGCGGACGGCTCACCGTCGCCGCCGTCCTCGTCGTGGGTACGGTCGGCGTCGTCGCCGCGCTGGTCGCTCCCCGATGGGTCGAGAACGCCCTGGTGGACGACCGCCTCGACGCCGAGATCGCGTCGGAACAGGCGGCCCTCGTGGTCCAGGTCGACTTCATCTCGCCGACCGACGACGCGCTCGGGTCGCCCGAACTCACCACGCTGTTCGGCCCGGACATCGCCGCGCTGACGTCGACGCTCGACGAGGCCGGTGCGCTCGACCGCCTGCGTGATCTCCGCGACGACCGCCACGTGGTCGTCGCCCCGGTCGCCGGCGTGCTCGGCGACATCGACGAGGCCGGACGGATCCGTGTCGACGCCGGGTTGCCGCCCACCGCCGATGGCCCTGTCATCACCGGTGCCCGGCTGGAACAGCTGGCGGACGAACTCGACCCGCAGTCCGTCTTCGAGGCGCCCTACGACATCTTCGCCGACGGCGGCACCTCGCTGGAGGACTTCCTCGCAGAGCTGGAACAGCGCATCGACGAGGATCTGGGGTCGCGCCTCGACCTCGGCGAACTGGGCGATTTCGGCGACCTCGCCGAGCTCGGCGAGCAACTCTTCGACGATGAGTTCCTCGGTGAGCTCCAGCGGGAGCTGCTGGACGAGCTCCCCGCGGTGCAGGCACCCCCCGAACCGATCCGGACGGTCGACGAGCTGGTTTTCGGGACGCGCGAGGTCGGCGGCGTCGACGTGATCGTCACGGCCTCGGCCGAGGGCATCGACATCACCGTCGACCGGCTGCGCACCGCCCTCTGGGCGGCCGTGCCGATCGTCATGTTGCTGACCGGGCTCGTCACGTGGCTGCTCGCCGGACGTGCGTTGCGTCCGGTGCGGGCGATCACCGAGCACACCGGCCGGATCCGGGCCGGGACGCTCCACGAGCGGGTGCCCGTGCCGGATTCGCACGACGAGGTCGCCGGGCTCGCCACGGAGATGAACGCCATGCTCGACCGGTTCCAGCGCGAAGACCGGCGACGGCGCCAGTTCATCGCCGACGCGTCACACGAGCTGCGCTCGCCGATCGCCTCCATCCACACCCAAGCGGAGGTCGCGATCGCCGACGCCCCGTCGGACACGACCACCGACCTCGCCGCCGGCGTGCTCGCCGAGGCGGAACGACTCGGCACCATCGTCGACGACCTCCTGGCCCTCGCCCGACACGACGAGGCACTCGCGCCACCGGGCTCGGTCGTCGACCTGGACGACATCGTGCTCGCCGCGGCGGCGCGCCCACGACGTGTACCCGTGCAGGTCTCCGGCGTTTCCGGCGGGCAGGTCCGTGGCCACCCCGACGAACTGGTGCGTGCCGTGACCCACCTCCTCGACAACGCCGCACGCCATGCCGACCACGTCGTCGCGGTGTCGGTCGAGACGTCCGACGGGCAGGTCGTGATGGCCGTCGACGACGACGGTCCCGGGATCGACCCCATCGACCGGGAACGCATCTTCGAACGATTCGTCCGTCTCGACGAGGCTCGCATCCGCGACGAGGGGGGCGCCGGGCTCGGCCTCGCAGTGGTGGACACCGTCGTCACCGCAGCCGGTGGAACGGTGTCGGTGTCACACGGCGACCTCGGCGGCGCACGATTCGAGGTCACCCTTCCGGCGGCCGCCTGAATCGCGGTCCATCAGGGCGCGGGCCGGTGGAGCACCGCCCACGAGGGCACCACGTCGACGATCGCGCCCTCGACCGTCGCCGACCCGTCGACGACCAGACTCATGCCGTCGGAGTGGCCGACCGGTGGGAAGACGAGCGTCACGTCCGGCCGCGCGGTCGCGTTCCGGCACGCACGGCCACCACCGGCATCGAACCGGAGGACGCGGCCGGAGGCGGAATCCTCCAGTTGCGGCCGGAGCGCCAGCAGATGCGGTCGGGCTTCGTCGGACACGGTCACCAGATAGCAGAAGTCCCACCGTCCGACCTCGGAGAACAGTTCGTCGATCGGCACCTCGATGCTCATCGCGTTCACCGTAGTGAGCATGCACCTGGCCAGATGTGTCCGATCTCGAAACGGCGTCGGAACGAACACGGAAGACCCCGACGAGCGGGAACGAGAGCGTCGCGCAGCCGGTTCCGACCTGCATGCTCTCGTTCATTCGCAAACACCCTCTCGGCATCGGCACAGGTGCCGCCGTTCTCCTCGTCGGACTCGCCTGGTTGGCGTTCGGCTTCTTCGGCGTCCAGACCCTGTTCGTCGACGAGGTCGTCGACGAGGCCGGCCCGGTCTTCGACGCCACGCCGGCAACCGTGTCGACGGCGGTCGCCGACCCGACCGAAACGAGCGCATCCGACACCGAGACCGCTCCGGTCGGCAGGCCGGCCGCTGAAGCATCGGCTGCAGAACCGGTCGCTGACGACGCAGCGACCGACGGCACCACCGCGCCGCTCTCGCCGACAGCAGCACAACCGACTGCCGAGCAGGCAGCGGCGGCGGTGACACCCGAGATCGTCACCGAGTTCGTCGGCGGCTTCGTGAGTGACGCCCACCCGACGGCCGGAACGGCGAGCGTTCTGGGCGACGGCACCGGACAGCGGTTCCTGCGGTTCGAGAACTTCGAGACCGACAACGGGCCGGACCTGAACGTGTATCTCGTGAACAGCTCGACCGGCGACGTGTCCGACTACATCGACCTCGGCGACCTCAAGGGCAACATCGGTGATCAGAACTACGAGATCCCGGCCGGCGTGGATCTGACCGTCTACGACGAGGTCGTCATCTGGTGCGTACGGTTCGGCGTCGGCTTCGGCGACGCACTGCTCATGCCGGTCTGACCCCGGCCCCCGACTCCCACGTCACGAAGCCCCTGATCAGCGGCCGAGCCCGAACCAGGGCTCGGCCGCCAGGTCGCTCCCGAAGATCGACCGGTCCTGATCGTCGGCGACCTCGACCGCTGCCGCCGCAGTGCGCTCCCGTCGAGCATCGTCGAGTCGGCCCAGGCACGCGAGTGCCCGGGCCCGAGCCTCATGGACGTACCCACGGTCGAAGTCGGCTGCCTCCTCACCTGCCCGATCGACGAAATGGGCGGACCGATCGGCGTGGTGGAGCGCGACGTCACCGTGTCCGAGTACGACGTGCGCCCGCGACACGAGCCACGATGCACGGGCCATGTTCACCGCGGTGGAGCCGGTCGCCCGCTTCCAGTGGTAGGCCGCGGCGTAGGCCCGCTGGAGCAACTCGTCGGCGTCGACGGCGGAGTAGCCGCGACCGTCGAGGAGTGCCCACACCGAATTGTTCGCGGTGACCGCCTGGGCCCGGTGCCAATTGCCTTCGACGACGCCGGCGTCGGTGTCGACCGCGTCGGCGTCGACGGCGGGCAGCGCGGTACCGGTCTCCAGGAGCGACTTGAGACTGTCCAGGATCGCGACCCAACCCAGCTTCACGTGCGCCCACGTCTTCGGACTGAGCGCGAGGTCACCGTGGCGGAGCGTGACCCGGGTGACCGAGCCGTCGTCGTTGGCCGGGGTCAGGGTCCACTCGACGCGGCTCGGCGGCTCGGCGGCCATCTCCTCGTCGTAGTTCACGTGCCACGTGATCACGAGGCGATGCGGAGGCGAGCACGTCTCGACCATGCCGTCGACGGCCAGCAGCTCGCCGTCGACGATCACGTTGCGGAACGGTGCGCCCGCCTCGAACGTCGAGTCGAAGCGTGTGCCGTGGAAGTACTGCACGGTGTCGTCGGGGTCGACCAGCGCCTGCCAGACCCGCTCGCGTGGGGCTCGGATGAAGATCTCGTAGAGGTGGGCAGTGGGCGTCATGCGGTGACTCCTTCGGCCCGATCACGGAGGGCCAGCAGCCCGGCGACGATCGGTGCACGGTACGGGGCGATCCACCTGTCGTGGATCTCACGGATCGGGATTGCGTTCAGGTAGTGCAACTTCGTCCGACCCGAACGCTCCGTCAGGACGAGATGGGCGTCTTCGAGCACCCGGAGGTGCTTCATCACGCCGAACCGGGTCATGTCGGGCCGGACCGTGCACAACTCGTTGAGCGTCTGCCCGTCGCGCTCGCGCAACGCATCGAGCAGCGCCCGTCGACTGTCGTCGGCCAGCGCCTTGAAGACGTCGTCCACCCGACACAACATATGTGACTATTTGGTCACCTGTCAACTGTGCCGAGGAACCCGAGCGACGGGGCGAACGATGTCGGTACGATCGGCCACGAGGCGCCGGGCCTCGGCCCGGCGCACGATCCGACAGCAACGAGGAGCACACCATGCCCATCCGACTCGGCGACACCGCACCCGACTTCACGGCACCCACCACCCAGGGGGAGATCAACTTCCACGAGTGGCTCGGCGACTCGTGGGGCGTGCTGTTCAGCCACCCGAAGGACTTCACCCCGGTCTGCACGACCGAGCTCGGCTACGTCGCGAAGATCAAGCCGGAGTTCGACCGTCGCAACGTCAAGGTGATCGGCCTGTCGGTCGACCCGGTCGACTCCCACGAGCAGTGGGAAGGCGACATCGAGGAGACCCAGGGCACGGCGGTCAACTTCCCGATGATCGGTGACCCCGACCGCACGGTCGCCGACCTGTACGACATGATCCACCCCAACGCGGACGACACGCTGACGGTGCGATCGGTGTTCGTGATCGGGCCCGACAAGAAGGTCAAGTTGACCCTCACCTACCCCGCCTCGACCGGGCGCAACTTCGACGAGATCCTCCGGGTGATCGACTCGCTGCAACTCACCGCGTACAAGAAGGTCGCGACCCCTGCCAACTGGCGTGACGGCGACGACGTGATCATCGTCCCGGCCCTCTCCACCGAGGAGGCCAAGGAGCTGTTCCCCGACGGCTGGGACGAACAGAAGCCCTACCTGCGGGTCACCAAGCAGCCGAGCTGACCCGAGACCACGGGGAGCCGGTCGGCGGTTCAGCCGGCGGGCACCAGGGCGACGGCGAGGTCGGCCCACCCGCCGGGCGGGGACGACCACGCCCGGCCCCCGTGCTCGCGTGCGCGGCCGAGCCGGCGCAGGACCTCCGCGGCGTACGACGACGCGACGACGTCCTCGAGATCCTCGATGCGGCGCGCCAGGGCGTCGCACCGCCGGCCGGCTTCCTCCCCCGTCGCCGACGCCGCACCGGCGACCTGGGCCACCACGAGATCCCAGTAGCTCACCGACGACATCGCCTCGACGGCCCTGACGTCGACGAGCGCGGCACGATGATCACCGAGCACGGCGTTGGCCGTGGCACGCGTCGCGAGCGCGAACGGCGACCGCTCGACCTCGACCTCGAGCAGTTGCGCGAGCGCGCCGTCGACCTCACCCGCCAGCAGCCGGCCGAAGGCCTTCACGACGCGCCCTTCGTCGACATTCGCGCCGGTGGTGTCGAGTCGTCCGACGGCTTCCGAACTCAACTCGGCGGCACGCCGCCCCCGCCCGAGATGCATCGCCGTGCCGGCCGCTGCGATCATCGGATACGCCATCTCGCCGAACGAGCCGGACAGCACGAGGATCTCCTCGACCGAACGGTCCGCCTCCGCCACCCAACCGAGGGCCGCGTATGCCCGATTGAGAGTGCTGAGCGCCTGGATCATCCCGAACCGGTCCTCGATGCGACGGAAACCGGCCAGCGCCCGCTCGGAGGCCGTGCGGGCCTCGTCGAGTTGGCCTCGCCAGAGCCAGACACTGGCCTGGAGATTGCTCATCATCGAGCTGCCCCAGTCGTCGCCCCATCGCTGGGCGTCGGCGAGCACCTCGGCCGCCAACGTGAGTGCCTCCTGATCGCGACGGGTGAAGTGGTACACGTAGCCGAGCAACCCGAGCGACCACGCCTTGCCCGCTCGGTCCTGGAGGTCGTCGAACGCCTCGATCGAGTGCCAGAGGCGACGCTCCGACTCGTCGTGATCCCCCGACAGGAACGACACCCAAGCTCGGTGCTGGTGCACCCAGGCCGTGCCCCTCGGGTCCTCGACGCGGGCGAACAACGCCTCGGCCTCGCCGAGGAAACGGTCGGCGTCGGCGAGCGACCCGCCGAACACCTCGGCGAACCCGCGGGCGCGCAGCGCCTCGGCGAGGTGTCGCTCATCGCCGATCCTGCGGAACTCGTCGACCGCGGCGGTCAGGTGGCGGCGGGCCGACACGAGATCGCCGCCGGCCTGCTGGATCGTGCCGAGCAACCGGGCTGCTTCGCCTCGCAGGATGCGATCGTTCGTGGCCTCGGCGTACTCGGCCAGCTCGAGCGCGCGGAGGCGCGCGGGCCGCATGTCGTGCAGGTCGACCAGCGCTTCCACCTGGAGCAGCAACAGCGCCCGGTTCGTGTCGGGGTCGGCAGCACCGAGCGCGAGCGCACGATCGACCACGCCGAGACAGCGTCGATGGGCACCCTGATCGGCCCAGTCGCGTGCCGCCTCCGCGAGCAACCACACCGCCTCGGCACCGATGTCGTCGGGTACGTGGCTGATGGTGCCGAGCTCGGCACGCAGTTCGGCGGCGGTCGCTGCATGGTGGGCACGCCGGTCGACCAGGCCGGGTTCGAACGCGGCGAGAAAGCGGGCGACGCCGGCGTGGCGTTGCGCACGGGCCTGCTTCGTGAGCGTGTGGTAGGCCACCTCGCGCACCACGTCGCTGCGGAAGTGCCACCGGGAACCCTGACGCAGCAGCAGGCCCGACGCTTCGAGGCCGGCCAGATCGTCGGCTTCGAACTGCTGGCCGACCTCGGCGGCGAACTGCCTGAGCGCGATCACACGGCCCTGGTTGCCGAGGATCGCAGCGTTGTCGAGCACCTGGCGCTGCGAGACCGTGAGCTGATCGAGGCGAGCGGCGATCAGCGCTCGCAGCGAACCCGGCAGCGCACCGGTGTCCGGTGCCTCCGACGCCGCTGCGAGCCGAGCCAGCTCGATGAGGAACAGCGGGTTCCCCCCACTCCGGCTCGCGATGCTGTCGACGACCTCCTCGGGCAGCGCTCTGGCGGCCGCCCGACCGACCAGAGCAACCGAGTCCGACGAATCGAGCGCGTCGAGCGAGAGATGCATCGTCAACGCCGGATCGATCGGCGGCGGCCAGTCGACCGAACCCTGAGCGTCGGGCCGACACGTCGTGATGATCACGAGGGGCAATCCGGCGAGCTGACGGGCCACCGTCTCCAGGAGCTCGAGCAGCACCGGGGCCGCCCACTGGATGTCGTCGATCCAGATGACGACCGGCGCCCTCCGGGCCCGACGGCGGAGCGCGTCGACCACGCCTGCGACCACGGCGTCACGCACACCGGCCGGGCCGAGAGCATCGAGCCCCGACGGTTGACCGAGCAGGTGCATGACCACGTCGACGGCACGTTCGAACTCGGGCGTGCCGGGCACGTAGTCGGCCACCGACGCGAGGCGACGTGTGAACCGTCGTCTCGAATCGGCCACCGGCGAGTTGCGGTCGAGACCGAATCGCTCCATCAGGCCACCGGTCACCGGCCACCACACGTTGGATTCACCGTACGGCGCGCAGGCACCCTCGAGCAGCAGGGTGTCGGGTCGGGCGGTGAGCAACGGCGCAATCGCCTCACCGACGAGACGCGACTTGCCGATACCCGCCTCTCCGGAGATGGCAGCGATCGCGCTGCGTCCGGCGAGCGCGCCCGACGTGACCGCTCCGAGCACCGCCAACTCGGCGGTGCGGCCGACGAACGGCACGTCGGAACTCCACCTCCGCGCCAAGGGCGCGGTCTGCACGTCGATCGCGCGCCAGACGGTGGTCTCCTGCTCACGTCCACGCAACTGGATCGAGTCGATCCGTTCGAACGTCACGGCCGGACCGCACAGCTCCTTCGTGGCCTCGCCCGTGAGGATCGCCCCGGGCCGAGCGACCTCCTGGAGCCGCGACGCGGTGTTCACCACGTCGCCCATCGCGGTGTAGTCGCTGCCGGCGAGCGTGCCCACGAGCACCTCGCCCGTGTTGATGCCGATCCGCATCGCAACGGCATCGGACGGATTGCTCTCCCGGAACTCGTGCAGAGTGGCCTGCATCGCCCATGCGGCTCGTACCGCGCGGTCGGCGTCGTCCTCGTGGGCGACGGGAGCGCCGAACAGGGCCACGATCGCATCGCCCAGCACCTTGTCGACCACACCTCCGTGCGACTCGACGTCGTGGACCAACTGCTCGAAGATCGTGTCGACCAGCCGCTTCACGCTCTCCGGGTCGCGGTGCTCGGACAGCGCCGTGAAACCGACCAGGTCGGCGAACAACACGGTCACCACGCGTCGGCCCTCGGGCGCGGCCGGGTCGTCGTGTTGTGGCGCTCCGCACGACGGGCAGAAACGTGCGCCGTCGGGCACCGGTTCCGCACACGAGTGACACACCATGAAGACCGTCGATCGTACTGGGGGCCTGCGAACACGGAGCCCGTCGCCGAGCTGGTTCATCCGCACGGTCGACCCGAATCATCCTCGGGTCTGACCCCGACGGGGTCGATGGGCGTTAGACAGGGAGCCATGACGAATCCCGCGCCGCCTGCCCCATCCGCGCTCACGGCTGCCGCCGGCTCGATCGACGCTCGCAAGACGTACGGCATCGACGACGCTGCCGTCCACGCCCTGGACGGTGTCACGATCTCGTTCGAGCCCGGTCGCTTCACCGCCATCATGGGACCGTCGGGCAGCGGCAAGTCGACGCTGCTGCACTGCCTCGCCGGGCTCGATTCGCTGACCGAGGGCGCCGTGTTCATCGGTGAGACCTACCTCGCGGAGCTGAATGACAAGCAGCTCACCGAACTACGCCGCACGCAGGTCGGCTTCGTGTTCCAGGCGTTCAACCTGATCCCGACGCTGACGGCACGCGAGAACATCATGCTGCCGCTGATGCTCGGTGGCGACGAGGGCGACACCGCCTGGATCGAACGAGTCATCGACACCGTCCGCCTGGGCGATCGGATGACCCACCGGCCGAGCGAGCTGTCCGGCGGCCAGCAGCAACGTGTCGCCGTCGCGCGGGCTCTCGCCAGCCGGCCCACGATCATCTTCGCCGACGAGCCGACCGGCAACCTCGACTCCAACTCAGGTCAGGAGATCCTGACGTTCATGCGGGAGGCGGTCGACGAGTTCGGCCAGACCATCGTGATGGTCACCCACGACCCGTATGCGGCGTCCTTCGCCGACCGGGCGGTGTTCCTCGCCGACGGCAAGATCGTGTACGACATGGCCGATCCCGACGCCGACGGGATCATCGACCAGATGAAGCAGATGGGGCACTGACGATGATCGGCACTCTCGCCCGGAAGTCACTGCGGGCCCGGTTGGGCCGCGCCATCTTCACCGGTCTCGCCATCATGGCCGGCGTCGCGTTCGTGGCCGGATCGTTCGTGTTGGCCGACAGTCTTCAGAGCACGTTCGACAACCTGATCGACGGCCTGACCGGCGAGATCGACCTCGAGGTCCGGTCGGAGCTGACCGTCGACGAACTCGACGCGGTCCGTGACCCGCTCCCGGCTGCACTCGTCGACGACGTCGCAGCCGTCCCCGGCGTCGAGGTGGCCGAAGCGAGCTACGGCCGCTTCGCCCAGATGCTCGACAAGAGCGGCAACGTGGTCACCACGCAGGGAGCGCCGACCCTCGGCGTGTCCTGGGACCCCGACAGTGGGCTGTCGGGCGTCGAACTGAAGGACGGCGTCGCACCCCAGGGGATCGAAGAGGTCGCCATCGACAAGGCGACCGCCGATCGCGTCGGCTACGAGGTCGGCGACACCATCCGCGTCGTCCTCTCCGACGGCCAGGAGGACTTCGAGATCGTCGGACTCGTGGGCCTCGGAAACTCCGACGGCTTCGTCGGCGCGACCACGGTGGTGTGGGACCCGGAGTCGGCCGGCTTCTGGCTGGACGATTCCGACACCGTCGACACGATCGACATCAAGGTCGCCGAGGGCGCCGACCCCGCGGTCGTGGGCGACGCGATCACGCAGATCATCCCGGAGCGCACCGAGGTCGTCACCGGCGAGCAACTCGCGGACGAGACCAAGGACCAGGTCGGCGAGATCGTCTCGATCTTCGGGACCGGCCTCCTGATCTTCGCGTTGGTCACCGCGCTCGTGGCCACGTTCGTGATCAACAACATCTACAACATCTCGATCAGCCAACGGCTCCGCGAGCTGGCGCTGCTCCGGGCGGTGGGAGCGAACGGTGGCCAGATCCGACGGCTCGTGATCTCCGAGGCGCTCATCGTGTCGGCGGTCGCGACCGTGCTCGGCATGCTCGGCGGCCTGCTCGTCGCCCAGGGCCTGATCACTGCGTTCAATGCTGCAGGGGGCGGCTTCCCGTCGACCCCGCTCGTCTTCCAGCCCCGCACCGCGATCGTCGCAGCGATCGTCGGGGTCGGCGTGTCGGTCGTGTCGGTCCTCCTCCCGGCGATCCGCGCCGCCCGCATCCCCCCGGTGGCGGCCATGCATCCCGAGGTCGGGTTCGGGGCGCTCAGCCTGAGCCAACGACTGGTCCGCGGCTTCGTGCTCGGCGGCGTCGGCCTGACCCTGTTCCTCTTCGGGCTGTTCGCGCGGCCGGGTTCCGGCTCCCAGTGGGGCCTGCTCACCGGACTCGGGGCCATCCTGGTCGTGTTCGGCGTCACCACCTTGAGCTCCGCGATCGCCCGGCCGATGAGCAACGCGATCGGCACACCGATCGCCAAGGTGTTCAAGCGGGCCGGGCGCTTCGCCCGCGACAACTCGGCGCGCACGCCGCGCCGCACGGCCCGCACGGCGTCGGCGTTGATGATCGGCGTCACGTTGATCACTGGAGCAGCGGTGTTCACCTCATCGCTGCGTGACACGTTCGGCCGCATCCTCGAGCAGGGCACGTCGTTCGACTACATCGTGCTCGACGCCGAGTCGTTCCAGTCGCTGCCCGGCGAGATCGCGACGAGCCTTGACGAGCTGCCGGAACTCTCCGCGGTCACCCCGTTCCGCCCGATCCGCGCCAGCGTCGGTGACTCCGACGCCACGTTCACCGCAGCCGTGCCGACGGCGCTGCCGGAACTCGCCAACCTCGACATCACCGAAGGCAGTTTCGACGACGTCACCAGCACCGACGGCGTCATGGTGCACCGCGACGCCGCCGCAGAACAGGGTGTCGGAGTCGGCGAGACGCTCGACGTCACATGGCAGAACGGTCGCGAGTCAACGCTCACGGTGGCCGGCATCTTCGACGACAACTCGCTCGGCGCCAACTGGTTCGTCTCGATCGACCTGCTGGAATCGGTCTCGAACCAGCCACCGGCCGATCAGTTCGTCGTCGCCAAGCGCGCCGAGGGGGTCGAGCCGGCTGACGCCCGGGATGCGATCCTGGTCGCAGTCGGCGAGTACCCGCAGGCCACCGTGCAGTCGAACAACGAGTTCGTCGAAGAGCAGAAGTCGCAGATCGACACGCTGCTCTTCCTCGTCACGCTCCTCCTCGCCGTGGCCATCGCCTTCTCCTTCCTCGGCATCGCGATCACGCTGGCGCTGTCGGTGTTCGAACGTACCCGAGAGATCGGCCTGCTCCGAGCTGTCGGGATGGGCCGTCGCCTGCTCGGCGGAACGGTCGTCGGCGAGGCGGTGATCGTCACGCTGTTCGGTGTGTTCATCGGCATCGCGCTCGGGATGGTGTTCGGGCTCGCCTTCTCGTACGCGGTGCCGAACAACGTGATCAACGGCATCACCATCCCGTACGGCACCATCGTCTTCGTCCTCGCGTTCGCGGTGGTCGCCGCCGTGATCGCGGCGGCCTACCCCGCCCTCAAGGCATCGCGCATGAACGTCCTGGAGGCGATCGCCACCGAGTGATCGGCCAGACTGGCTCGATGGCGATCGACCTCGACGACCCTGGCGACGACGTGCTCACGTTCCTACGCGAGCGCCATCTCGCCACCCTCACCACGTTGCGGGCCGACGGATCGCCGCACGTGGTGCCGGTCGGGTTCGGGTACGACCCCGACGACCGGATCGTGCGGGTGATCAGCTTCGCCGGCTCGCAGAAGGTGATGAACGCCGCTCGCGGCGGACGCGCGGCGGTTTCCCAGGTCGACGGTGGGCGGTGGCTCACACTCGAGGGCGACGTGCGCCTGGTGACCGACGACCACGGTGTGGCACTGGCGGTCACCGCGTACGCCGAGCGCTACCAGGCACCGCGCGAACGTGACGATCGGGTCGCGATCGAGATCCGGGTCGATCGCATGCTCGGCCGGGGCTGACGGGGGCGGCGAGCGCCCACTACTCCGGCGCGCTGCTGGCGAGGAAGCTCGGGATCAAGGAGGGTCCGCGCCTCCCCACGAAGCTCGCTCCCGACGACTTCACCGCGGCGAACTCACGCCGGAGGCAGACCGCTGGCGGCTGGCACTGCGCCGACGCACGCCGTCAGCCGTCGTCGGTCTGCCGCCAGGGCAGTTCGTTGAGGTACTTCACCGCCGCCGGGTGTGGGTCGATGTCACGGACCTCCGGGGGGAGCCGTCGGTCGAGACGCACCTGGCACCCGGGGCACCAGTAGAGCATCCGACTCGTCCGACCCACCGGTCGGGACTCGACCGTGTCGTGGCATCGGATACACCGCTGACCACAGCGGCCGTAGACGGCGAGGCCACCCTTGGTGTGCTGCGTCGTCGCCCGACGCACCCGACCCTGGTTGACCCGCAGCATCTTCGCCGCGGTGTTGACGATCAGGAGCGCGTCGTGCTGGGTGAGATCGCCGATGTGCGCCCACGGGCTGAGTTCGGCTGCCCAGAGCACTTCACACCGGTAGACGTTGCCGACGCCCTGCATGACATGTTGGTCGACGAGCACGTCGCGCAGACGGGCCTCGGGATCCGGGTACGCCAGCAACAAGTCGACGGCCTCGCTCGGGTCGGCGACCCTGGTCAGGTCGGGGCCGAGCCGGCCGCGCCCGGGGTGTCGTTGACGGTCGGGCTGCCGATACGTTTCGACCCGCGGGGCGTCGAAGCACACGGCGACGAAGTCATCGGTCTGGATCGAGGCACGCAGCTGATCCCACGAACGCCGCCACGGTGAACCGCTCCGGTACACGTGCCACTCGCTCCTGCCCTTGAGGTGGGTGTCGAGCACGATGCCGTCGTCCCACATCACCTCGAGGTGCTTGCCGCGAGCCTCGATGGTCTCGACCATGCGGCCGGCCTGCGGGACCGGACCGATCAGTTTGGGTGAGTCGAACCGCACCATCGGATGACCGATCAGCGCAGTGCGCATCACACTCGCACTCCGGGCGATGTCGGCGGTCGGCATTACCCGGAGATCGTAGGCTCGATGGGATGCGCCGAGGTGGATACCGCGCGCTCCGCGCGCAGCGCTACGGCAGCAGGCCGACGTGGGCGAGCGCCAGCCGGAGGAGCCGGTCCTGGCCGCCCGTCATCTGACCGATGACCTCGGGCGTGATCACTTCCGGGGGCGTGAACCATGCCAGATCGAGTGCTTCCTGCGTGGGTTCGCAGTCGCCGTCGACGGGCACGATGAACACCAGACTGACCGCATGCTGACGCGGGTCGTAGTAACCGCTCACGGTCGGATCCGGGAAGTACTCGGCGACGGTGAACGGCGCGGTCGCTGGCGGGATCCGCGGGAGCGCGAGCGGCCCCAGGTCCTTCTCACAGTGCCGCATCAACGCGTCGCGTACCCGTTCACCGTGCTTCACGCGTCCACTCACGATCAGCCGGCTGATCGTGCCGTCGGCGGCCTGACGGAGCAACAGTCCGATCTCGATGACATGACCCAACCCGTCGACGCGGACGGGGATCGCCTCCACGTAGACGATCGGGAGGTGGCCGCGCACCTGCTCGAGGTCGTCGGCTGACAGCCAGGTGGCGTCGGTGGCGGTGTCGATCTCACTCACGGTGGGTCATCTTCCCAGATTCGCAGGTCTTGGGTCCGAATCGCCGCTCTCCGGCGACGGCGGCTCGCGCGTCGTCGGAGCGGACTCCGACTGCGAAGCGAGGACCATGGGACGAGAACTGACCATCGACATCGGCATCAACGAGGAGGATCGCTTGGCGATCACCGAAGGCCTCTCGAAGGTCCTCGCTGACTCCTACACGTTGTACCTGAAGACGCACGACTAGCACTGGAACATCGTGGGACCGATGTTCGACACCCTCCACCTGATGTTCGAGACGCAGTACAGCGGACTCGTACTCGCGGTCGACGAGATCGCCGAGGGGGTCCGGGCCCTCGGTGAACCGACCCGGGCGACGTACCGTGAGTTCGACGAACTGTCGTCGATCGACGAGGACACCGACCGACCCGAAGCCGAGGAGATGATCCGACGGCTCGTCAAGGGTCGCGAGCAGACCGCCAGGACCGCTCGATCGATGTTCGGCGTCGTCGAGTGGCCATCGACGAGCCGACCGCCGACGACCTCACGCAGCGCATGTAGGTCCACGAGACGACCGCCATGATGCTCCGCAGCATGCTGGCCTGAGCGTCGGTTGGCCGCGCCCGTGAGGGCGCTGCCGGGTTCGCCGACCTGCCGGCGAACCCGGACTCGACCGCGTTCGTGGACGTGCGGCGGGCGCGGCTCCGTCTCGGCGACGAGACGTCAACGACCCGGGTCACGGTTGCCGGCCCCGAGTTCGTCGTGAAGCCGCAGGGAACCTGGCGCGCCGCCGACTCGCTCGAGCGCTCCCGCCTGCTCATCGTGACGTGGGAAGAATCGCACCGGGTACCGGCTCCTCCGAGTTCCTTCACCCGAAGCCTGCGTTCGCCGGTCGCATACTCTGCCGTCATGGAGATGCACTGGGCCACCATGTGGGAATCGATCGCGGACGCCGTCCCGGACGCGCCGGCTGCGACCAATGGTGACACGACTCTCACCTGGGCCGAGTACGACGACCGTGCCTCACGGGTTGCGGCCGCGTACGCGGCGGCCGGATTGGCGCCCGATGCCAAGATCGGGTTGTACCTCTACAACGGCAACGAGTACCTCGAAGCCCAGTACGCAGCGTTCAAGGTGCGGTGTGTCCCCGTCAACGTGAACTACCGGTACCTCGACGAGGAGCTCCGATACCTGCTCGACAACGCCGATGCCGAGGCCCTCGTGTTCCACACCTCGCTCGGGGACCGGGTGGCCCGTATCGTCGACCGTCTGCCGAAGCTCAGGTTGCTCATCCAGGTCGACGACGGCGAACCCGACGGAGCGGAGCAGGTCGCCGGGGCTCTGGCCTACGAGGAGGTGGTGGCCGGGCACGACCCGTCACCGAGGATCTCCCGCTCGGAGAACGACGTCTACATGCTGTACACAGGTGGCACGACCGGCATGCCGAAGGGCGTGATGTATGCGACCGGTGACATCGCCGGCGGGTTGTGCACGATCGGCTTCCAGGCGCTCGGCCTCCCTGTTCCGGAATTGCCCGGTGACCTCGCCGGCACGGTGCGCGGCCTCCACGAACGCGGTGAGCGCTCTGTCTCGATCACCGGCGCCCCGCTCATGCACGGCACCGGACTCTGGCTGGGTGCCTGCATCCATCACTTCGCAGGTGGGCACGTGGTCACCCTCACCAGCCGAAGCCTCGACGCCGACGAGATGCTCACCGCCATGCAGCACCACCACGTGACGCACAACACGATCGTCGGCGATGCGTTCTCGAAACCGATCATCGCGGCGATCGACATCGCGATCGAACGTGGCGAGCCGTACGACACGTCGGACCTCAAGATGATGCTTTCGTCGGGTGTGATGTGGACGACCGAGGTGAAAGAGGCGCTGCTCGATCGGATACCCCAGGTGATCCTCCTCGACGCGATTGGGTCGAGCGAGGGGTCGATGGGCAACCAGGTGACGATGCGCGGTGTGCCCACGGAGACCGCGAAGTTCTCCATGAACCCGACCACCAGGGTGTTCAAGGACGACGACACCGAGGTGGCCCCGGGGTCGGACGACATCGGCATGGTCGCCGCCGGCGGCATGGTGCCGATGGGGTACTACAAGGACCCCGAGAAGTCGGCGCGCTCGTTCCGTACGATCGGAGGCGTGCGGTACTCGTTCCCCGGCGACCTCGCGCAGGTCGCCGCCGACGGCACGTTGATCCTGCTCGGTCGGGGCAGCCAGGTGATCAACTCGGGCGGCGAGAAGATCTACCCCGAAGAGGTCGAGGAGGCTGTCAAGCGGGTCGAGGGCGTGACGGACTGCCTGGTCGTCGGCGTCGACGATGACAAGTTCGGACAGGCGGTCACCGCGGTCGCCTCGCTCACCGACGGTGCAACCGTGGACGAGGCCCGGGTGATCGCATCGGTCAAGTCGGAGCTCGCGCACTACAAGGCACCGAAGCGGGTCGTATTCGTGCCGACGGTGCCCCGGGCACCCAACGGCAAAGCCGACTACGGCTCGGCGAGGGGCCTCGCGGTCCAAGCCGTTGAGTCTCTCGAAACGTAGCCCTCGGGCCAGACCAGGCCTCATCATGTCGTCGATCCGGATCGGGCTCCATCCAGGTGGCGGATCGTCGCCCCGAATGAGAGCACCCTGGCCTGCGGGAGACGTCCGTCTCATGGGGGCGCGATCTCCTACGGCCTGGGCGTCCGGAATGGCTCGTTGTGCCGCGCGAGCAACTGCGGAGGGTTCACTTCGGCCACAGGATGAGCTGTGTGCATCGGAAGTGCGCCATCACCCGATCCGAGTGTGAAGAGGTGACCTGGGCGTCCCAGACCTGGGTGGTGCGCCCCTGATGGAGTGGCGTCGCCGTGCACAACGCATCACCCTCACGCGCCGAGCTGACGAAGTTGGTCGTCACCTCAACGGTCGTGAATCCGCTCGCGCCTTCGGGGAGCGATCGCACGACGCCGTAGCCACAGCACGAGTCGGCCAGTGCCACGATCGTTGCGGCATGCAGGAAACCATTCCATGCCAGGTGGTGCCTTTCGATCGGAATCCGCGCCCGCACCCGAGTTGGTTCAACTGCCTCGAACTCGATTCCGAGATGTCCAGGCAGGTACTCCGTTCCGATCGACCTCCACTCGTCCAGTGTTCTCGGGACCTCGAACTCCATCGGTACTCCCTCTGCGTTGACGGCCCAAGCCATCAACACTCAAGCCACGGTACAGCGACCGTCACGAAGGTTCGCCGCTACGTGCGGCCGGCCGCGGGCGGACCCTCGGGGTGAGTGCACCAGTCAGGTGGTCTGCTCTTCGACGTCGACTTCGATCTCGGCGTGCAGCCGGTCGAGTTCGGCCATCGCTTCGTCGATGTCTTCGGGGTCATAGAACCGGATCGTTGAGAATCGCTCACCGGTCCGGTCGCTTGCGTTGACGACGACGTACTCGGCCTCGAAATCGCCGAAGTGCATCACCCAGCGGCAAGCACACGTGCGGTCGCCACGTACGGCAAGGATCTCGCTGAGTTCGTAGGTCGGCCACTCGCCGGTGATCTCCTCCCATGCGAACAAGCCGGCGACCCAGTCCTTCGGGCCAGCCGGGGGCTGCGCAACGACCCGACGATGGTCGTAGCGGACGAAGTCCGGGCTCACCATCGTCTCGCCCTCGCGTGCGACGAAGTCCCGATCGTTCAGCCATTCGACCGATCTGCGCGTCACCTCTGTCGCCAGGTTCCGTGGCTCGACATCCACGCCGTCACTGTACGTCAGCGTCTTCGAAACTCAGCTCGGTAACGGCCCGTAGCGGGCGCCCCATCTCGCGTCGTCAAGCGTGGTTTGCGCATACTCGCCTGCGGCGCGGTTCTCCCCCCTGCAGCCTCCCAGGCGGTGTCACCGAACCGACGTTACGTGCGACCCGATGGCTCGGTATCGCTCGTTACGGCGGTGGGTGATCGTCAGGCCGGTCGGGTGGCTCGGGCGATGAACGTCGACACGATGTAGGTCGCGTGTCGGTCAAGGCTTCGTCGGGCCCGGTCGTAGCGCATCGTCGTTCTCGGGTCGGCGTGGCTGGCTGCTTCTTGGACGTCGCGGAGTGGGACACCGGCGTCGAGTGCGGCGGTGATGAACGAGTGGCGCAGGCTGTGCGGCGAGATGCGCTTGGCGATCCGGGCCTGCTTCGCGAGGCGCTTGACCATCCGGTCGGCGCAGTAGCGGTCCATGCGCCCGCCTTCAACACCGAGGAAGATCGGCCCCATCGTGCGCTCACCGATAGATAAATCGAGTGCGCGGCCGGTGCGCGGTGCGATCGGGATGGTGACGTGCTTGCCGCCCTTGCGCACGATTGCCAACGTGCGATGCCCCCGCTCGGTTGAGAAGTCGTCGATGTCGGCGTTCAATGCTTCGGAGATCCGTAGCCCGTTGAACGCGAGCAGTGTGATCAACGCTCCGTCGCGGAGATCGCCGAGCCCGGCTTGGACGAGCAGTGCGCCGAGTTCGTTGCGATCGAGGCCAAGGGTGCGCAACTCATCGTGAACCTTCGGCCGGCGAACGTTGGCGGCAGGGTTGCGGTCGACGATGTCTTCGATCTGGCAGTACTTGTAGAACGACGACAACGTCGACAACCG
>Ga0055584_100001426_pt1 | contig 23448 bp, 25 predicted proteins | sample OSDHelmetaG_FD_58716 | JGI IMG/M metagenome (GOLD analysis project Ga0055584, IMG submission 58716) | Pelagic marine sediment microbial communities from the LTER site Helgoland, North Sea, for post-phytoplankton bloom and carbon turnover... | ecosystem: Environmental > Aquatic > Marine >...
GTCGACTTTTTTGGTGAGCTGGGGAACTCTATTCGCAATAGCTGGCCGCGCCCGAAGATGTTGGTGCTCAGCTTTCCAAGCAACCCAACTGGCCAATGCGTAGATCTGGCATTTTTCGAGCAGGTGGTGGAGGTCTGTCGCGAGCACGGCATCTGGCTGGTGCATGACTTTGCCTATGCTGACCTGGGCTTCGATGGCTTTCAGCCGCCTTCGGTTTTGCAGGTCCCGGGTGCGCGTGATGTGGCGGTGGAGTTCTTTAGCCTTTCCAAAAGCTACAACATGCCCGGCTGGCGCGTCGGTTTCATGTGCGGGAACCCTGAATTAGTGGGCGCACTTGCGCGCATGAAGTCATACCTCGACTACGGACTGTTCACGCCGATCCAAGTTGCCGCTATTGCGGCGCTCGAAGGGCCGCAGGACTGCGTTACAGAAATTCGTGACCTCTACCGCGAACGACGTGACTTGTTGTGTGATGGTTTAAGCCAAGCGGGTTGGAAGGTTGAGCGCCCACCGGCGACCATGTTTGTGTGGGCGCAGATCCCGAAATTGTATCGTGATGAAGGTTCGCTCGAGTTTTCGAAACGATTGCTGAAACATGCGAAGGTTGCAGTGTCACCGGGTATCGGCTTTGGTGAATATGGTGATGACCATGTGCGCTTCGCATTGATCGAGAATGAGCAACGCACCCGTCAAGCGTTGCGTGGAATTCGCCAGATGCTGCGCCGTGATGGCGTTAGCGACGAGGCTGCTGCATGAAACCTGTTCGGATTGGATTAATTGGCCTTGGCACCGTCGGCGGCGGAACCGTCAATGTGCTCGCACGCAATAGTGAAGAAATCGCCCGCCGTGCGGGGCGCCAAATCACCGTCACGCATGCGGCCGTGCGAAACCTTAGCGGTGCGCGCATCTGTGATGTCTCTGGGCTGGAGCTAAGCACTGACGCGGCTAGCGTTGCGACGCATCCGGACGTTGACGTTGTTGTTGAGTTGATGGGCGGCACCGACGAGGCGCGTGACCTGGTGTTGCAAGCCATCGCTTGTGGCAAACATGTGGTCACCGCAAACAAAGCTCTAATCGCGTTGCATGGCAATGAGATTTTTGCCGCAGCGCAAGCGCACGGCGTCACTGTCGCATTCGAAGCCGCGGTAGCCGGTGGGATCCCCATCATTAAGGCTATTCGCGAAGGCCTCGCGGGCAATCGCATTGACTGGCTCGCAGGTATCATTAACGGCACCGGCAATTTCATTTTGACCGCCATGCGCGAGCAAGGCCGCGACTTCGATGACGTGCTGCGCGAAGCACAAGCGCTTGGTTATGCTGAGTCTGACCCGACTTTCGATGTAGAAGGCATTGATGCGGCGCACAAGCTCGCAATCTTGGGATCAATAGCGTTCGGAATGCCGCTCGAGTTTGAACGTCTGACGATCGAGGGCATCAGCGCTATCACGCCGCTCGACATCGAGTATGCTGAGGAACTTGGATACCGCATCAAACACCTTGGAATTGCGCGCCGACGCGCTGACGGGGTGGAATTGCGGGTACACCCGACGCTAATTCCAGCGCGCTGTCTGTTGGCCAATGTAAACGGCGTGATGAATGCGGTCCTGGTGCAAGGCGATGCGGTTGGTGCAACCCTCTACTACGGTGCTGGTGCTGGCGCCGAGGCGACCGCCAGCGCGGTTATTGCCGACCTTGTCGACATAGTGCGTGCGCTAACCACGGATCCAGGCAATCGGGTGCCGCATCTAGCGTTCCAACCCGATGCCCTGACCGATGTAGCAGTGCTGCCGTCGAGCGAGATTGAATCTGCCTACTATCTCAGAATGACAGTAGAGGACGCGCCGGGTGTATTGGCATCGGTAGCGAGAATTCTTGCGGACAGCGGCATCAGTATTGAAGCGGTAGTGCAAAAAGAGCCTGCACATGGAGCTACACGCGTATCGTTGATCATGCTTACGCATCGCGTTCGCGAGGGCCTAATTAACGACGCAATTGCGCGCATCGAGGCGAGCGACTACATCGAAAACACTATCATGCGGATGCGCGTAGAGACGCTTGACGGCGCTTAGCCACGCGGCGGCGCTGAAATACACTGAGGTTGCAAAACAAGTGAGCGAGATGCCCAAAGCTTATTCTGGAATGATTGATTATTATCGCGAGTTCATGCCGATTGCGCCGGATGTGCCGGCGGTAAGCTTGCACGAGGGGCAAACGCCGCTGATTCGTTTGTCTCGTTTGGAAGCCAAATTCGATCTGGATATTGAGCTATACGCCAAGTTTGAAGGCACCAATCCAACCGGCTCATTTAAAGATCGTGGTATGACGCTGGCGGTTACGCATGCCGTGAGCGAAGGCTCAAAAGCGATCATCTGCGCATCTACCGGCAACACTTCCGCGTCTGCCGCAGCTTATGCCGCACGCGCGGGGATCCGTGCTTTCGTACTTATCCCGGATGGCAAGATTGCACTGGGTAAACTCGCTCAAGCGATGATGCATGGCGCCACCGTAATGCAGATCCAAGGTAACTTCGATGACGGCATGCGGCTGGTCAAGGAGATGGCAGAGATCGCGCCGGTGAGCTTGGTCAATTCGGTTAACCCCTATCGTTTGCACGGGCAGAAGACGGCCGCGTTTGAGATCGTTGATGCACTTGGCTGCGTGCCAGACTATCACTGCCTACCGGTTGGTAACGCTGGCAATATCAGCGCCTACTGGATGGGATATTCCGAATACAGTGCTGCCGGGCGCAGTAATGCCAGGCCATGTATGGTGGGTTGCCAAGCGCAAGGCGCGGCACCGTTCATACACGGTGGGCCCGTCAGTGAGCCAGAAACTATTGCTACGGCTATCCGCATCGGTAATCCGCAGTCGTGGGACAAAGCTTGGGCTGCGAGTCGCGAATCAGATGGCTGGTTCGAGTCCATCGCTGACGTCGAAATCTTAGAGCATCAACACTTGTTGGCTTCGCTCGAAGGAATATTTTGCGAACCAGCCTCGGCCACATCGGTGGCTGGAGCGCTACGTGCGGCCCGTCAAGGTAAGCTTGCGGCGGGTGCGAAAGTTGTTTGCACGGTCACTGGTCATGGCCTCAAGGATCCAGATACCGCTATTGCTCAGTGCAGCGTTTCGCCGCTGAAGGTAGACGCCACGTCAAACGCGGTGCGTGCTGCGATTATGGATACCCTGTAGAGCGTCGTCGTTCCAAAAAGCAACACTCGCGTGCGCGAATTAACCCTCATTGCACCCGGCGCGCTCGGACCATGGCCGCATGAGTTCGCAAGCTACGTTTGCGATTCATTGGAATTACCGCATCTGCAACTTTGGTTGAATCGCTCAGACCGCGGCGCCAGCGCCCCCTTGCTCAAAGAGGCATCGATTGCGCATGGCGCCGAGCGCACGCTGGCGGCACAACTGGGCTATGCTGGTGACCTCGACGCATTGCCGATGGCAGCGTTTACTGCCCTTGGTGATGGTCTCAATGTGCGCGAAGGTGATGCGGTCACCAGCATCGATCCGGTGCATCTGGTTGCTCATCCGCACGGCGCACAAGTCACCAGCGGTGCGGCACTCGGGCTGAGCGACGCGGATGCGCAAGAGTTCGCCGACGCCGTCAGGCCCATCCTCAGTGCGCAAGAACAGCTGGAAGTTGGCGCGCCCACGCGTTGGTATCTGCGCGCTAGCGAGGCACCAGACATAGTTACACACTCGCCGTTTGCGGTGTTCGGCCCAGCCATCGAGCCGGCGCTGCCGCACGGTACTGATGGGCGCAGATGGCGAGCAGTTCTGACAGAGATCCAAATGACCTTGCATGCGCACGCACTCAATGAGGGTCGCGAAATGGCCGGTCAAATGCCGATAAACAGTGTTTGGATCTGGGGCCAAGGCCGGTTGCCGCCAGCCTCCCAGCCGCGCCCGGATGTGCATGTGTTTGCGGATGGGCAGGCTTGTCGAGGGCTGACCCAGTGGGCTGGTGCTACGCTATCGCAGCGCCCGAGCAGCACGGCTGAGCTGTTTGCTGATTGCGATGCAAATCATGCGCTCGTAGTGGTACCGGAGTTCGCTGGCCTGGCCACTCGCGGTCAAGTCGAGGATTGGCGTGAGCGGCTGCAATCGTTCGAGCAAAACTGGCTCGCGCCGTTGACGACGGCACTGCGTGCAGGCTTGGTAAGTTCTATTAGCCTGGAGATAGCACCGTTGCCGACGCTCACTTTGAGTCGTCGTGCCTTGCGCCGTTTTTGGCGCTTCGCTCGGCCCTTGTCGAGTCACATCAGTGCCACCTGAAGACGTGCAAATTCTCCAGCGAGAGGTGCCCGAATCGGCCCTAGCTGCGAGTGATGTGCACCCATTGTTGGCGCGCCTCTACGCCAGCCGAGGCGTTGTTGGATTTGAGCAACTCGAGCGTGGACTGGCTAGCTTGGCGAAACCGACGGCGCTTGGCGGCATCGATACGGCAGTGCGCTTGATGATGGATGCGCGGGCGCGCCAACGCCGCATTCTGATCGTCGGAGACTTTGACGCTGATGGCGCGACCAGCTGTGCGGTTGCTACCTTGGGGCTGCGCGCGCTTGGCTTCGAGCAAGTAGATTACCTGGTTCCCAATCGCTTCGAGTTCGGCTATGGACTTAGCCCTGAGATTGTCGCGCTAGCGCGCTCACGTGCGCCTGATTTACTCATTACGGTAGATAACGGCATTGCCAGTCTCGATGGCGTCAACGCCGCTCGAGACGCCGGTATGCAAGTAATTGTGACCGACCATCATCTGCCTGGGGCGGCGCTGCCGAGCGCTGACGCAATTGTGAATCCGAATCTCGACGGTGACCCTTTTCCAAGTAAGAACTTGGCGGGCGTAGGCGTAATCTTCTATGTCCTACTGGCGCTGCGCGCAGCCTTGCGCAACGATGGTGCGTGGGCAAATGCGGCTGCCAAAAATGGGCCCAACCTCGCTGAGTTACTTGATTTGGTGGCATTAGGGACTGTCGCAGATGTTGTTCAGCTTGATAGCAACAACCGCATCCTGGTGCATCAGGGTTTGCAGCGCATTCGCGCCGGGCAAATGCGTCCAGGCCTGGCGGCATTGCTGCAAGTGGCGGGACGTGATGCTGCGACGGCAACAGCTTCCGATTTGGGTTTTGCCGCTGGTCCACGCTTAAACGCAGCTGGGCGGCTTACCGACATGACGCTCGGGATTGAATGCCTGCTAACAGATGATGGTGATGCTGCGGCGGCGATGGCACGCGAACTCGATGAGCTTAATCGCACGCGCCGCGAGATTGAAGCCGATATGCGCGACGACGCAGAGCGTGCCGTGCGTGCCATGCGCTTCAACGATGAGCCGCCTGCAGCTTTGTGTTTGTTTGAGCAAGACTGGCATCCCGGCGTGGTCGGTATCGTGGCGTCGCGTATCAAAGACGCACTCAACCGCCCGGTGATTGCTTTTGCGCAAGATGGTCCGGAGCTACTGAAGGGCTCTGCGCGTTCAATTGCCGGCGTGCATATCCGTGATGCGCTCGATGCAGTGGCAACGCGTAATCCGGGTTTAGTGCCGCGTTTCGGCGGGCACGCGATGGCGGCGGGCTTGGCGCTGGAGCGCGCGCGTCTGGATGAGTTCCGCCGTGAGTTTGCGCGCGAAGTAGAAACGCGCCTGGAGCCGTCGCTGACACAACGTGTGCTGTGGACCGATGGCGAGCTGCCGCTCGACAAGCTCAACATAGCGCTGGCGGAGTTGGTGCGCGATGCTGGCCCTTGGGGGCAAGGTTTTCCGGAGCCACAGTTCCGCGGCGAGTTTACCATTGCGGATCAGCGCATCGTTGGTGGTCGCCATCTAAAATTGAAGCTGGAATTACCGGGACGCGCGCGCATGCTTGACGCGATAGCGTTCAATCATGGCGAAGCCGTGCTGTCAGCGACGCGCGCAGATATCGTCTATCGCCTGGACATTAATCACTATCGTGGAACCCGCACATTGCAGCTGCTGGTTGAGCATATAACGCCAAAATGAGCCGCACGAAAATCCATTACGAGTGCCAGGCATGTGGGCATGTCGCGCAGCGCTGGGGTGGCCAGTGTGCAGGCTGTAAGGCCTGGAACACCTTGGCGGAACAGTCAGGCGGCACGCCGCGCGCCGGTGCACGCGGCGGCTACGCGGGCGCCGCGACTGGCTCCCAGGTCATCGCCGCGACGGCGGTGGATGTCAGTGCAGTTCCGGGTACCGCAACGGGGCTGGCTGAACTCGACCGAGTACTCGGAGGCGGTTTGGTGCCTGGCGCTGTGGTTTTGATCGGCGGTGATCCCGGCATCGGTAAGTCGACTTTATTACTGCAGGCGCTGGCGTCGCTGATCGCTGCGGGTGTGAAAGGGATTTACGTGACTGGCGAGGAGTCGCTTGCACAAGTGGTGCAACGCGCTGAGCGTTTGAACTTGGCGCGCGAAGGCTTAGCGCTAATGGCCGAGACTGAAGTTGAGCGAATCATTGCCGCGGCGCGGCGCGAGAAACCAGGCGTGTTAGTGATCGATTCGGTGCAAACCATGCACACCGAGTCAGTGCAGTCAGCACCAGGGGGAGTTGCGCAGGTACGCGAGTCCACCGCGCAGCTGGTGCGCTTTGCCAAGACCACCGGTACGGCTTTATTTCTTGTCGGTCATGTGACCAAAGAAGGTGCGATTGCGGGTCCGCGCGTACTGGAGCACATGGTTGATACGGTGTTGTATTTCGAGAGCGAAAACTCCAGCCGGTTTCGCTTGGTGCGTGCGATCAAGAACCGTTACGGCGCGGTCAATGAAATGGGCATCTTCGCGATGACCGAACATGGACTGAAAGGCGTGGCAAATCCGTCCGCCATCTTTCTGTCCCGCGCCGGAGCCTCACCCGGCAGCGTTGTTATGGTTACGCGCGAAGGTACGCGACCGCTATTGGTGGAACTCCAAGCATTGGTCGACCAGTCCAATCTCGGCAACCCGCGACGCTTGGCCGTGGGTATGGATCCCAACCGTTTGGCGTTGTTGTTAGCGGTTCTGAATCGCCACGGTGGCGTTGCGACCCAAGATCAAGACGTGTTTATCAACGTTGTCGGCGGTGTGCGTATTTCGGAACCTGCGGCGGATCTGGCGGTCGTTCTGGCAGTTGTTTCAAGCCTACGTGATCGCGCCATCGAGGCCGACACGGTGGTGTTTGGTGAGCTTGGCTTATCTGGTGAAGTACGCCCAGTACCGAATGGCGAAGAGCGTATTCGAGAAGCATCGAAGCATGGCTTTAAGCGGGCGCTGGCGCCGCGCGCGAACGTACCGCGTAAATTGCCAAGCGGGTTCGAAGTTATCCCCATAGACACGCTACAAGACGCCCTCGATCGGACCCGCTAGAGCCTTGCGGTCTCTTAATCCTGACGCGTGCTTAGTGGCGGCGCGTCGTTAGGGGTTTGCCGGTGTTTCGGGTGGCTTGCGCAAGTCGGGTTTGATCTTGGCCGTTTTTACCGCGTGGCCGGTTGTTTGCATGATTTCGATCGGGTATCCAGCGATGCGCAAACTGGTACCCGGTTCCGGTATCGCCTCGAGATACTCCAGGATTGCTCCGTTTAGCGTCTTGGGGCCGTCCGTCGGCAGCTCCAGATTCATCTGTCGATTCAAATCACGAATAGTGGTGCCGCCATCAATCAAGAAGCTGCCGTCGGCTTGCGGGTGGATATCTGAACTGTGGTCGGCCGGGTCGGTGGTAAATTCGCCGACAATTTCCTCGAGAATGTCCTCGAGAGTGACCAAGCCTTGCACCTCGCCATATTCGTCCACTGCCAGAGCTATGCGCTGCGAATGGCGTTGAAACGCGAATAACTGGGTGCTGAGTGGATTGCCGATCGGAACGTAATAAGGCTCCTCGCAAGCATCGATGAGTAGCGTTTTGGAGATCTCGCCACGCTGTGCAGCGGGCAGCACCTTGCGCAGATGCAGTATGCCGGTCACGACGCTGAAATCGTCGGTATAGATCGGCAGACGGGTATGTTGGCTGCGCAGCAATTGCTCGATTATTTCGCGCTCGCTGTCGTTCAGATCGATACCGTTGATCTCGGCCCGTGGCACCATGATATCTTCCACCGTTACATGCTCTAAGTCCAAGATGCCAACTAACATTTCACGATGCCGTTGAGAGATGTGCGCGCCGGCTTCATTGACAACTGTACGCAGTTCCTCTGGTGTGAGCCGATGACTCTCGTCATCTTCGGCGGAGATCCCAATGCGACGCAGTAGGCCGTTGGCTATCCAGTTAATAGCAAACACAAACGGGTAGGTTAGCTTCAGTAGCGGCAGCAAAATCAAGCTTGCCGGAAACGCGATGCGTTCAGGTTTAAGCGCGGCAACGGTTTTTGGTGCAACCTCTGCAAAGATCAGAATCACCACCGTCAGTATGCCTGCAGCCAACGCGATTCCTGCCTCTCCCCAGATTCGCAGCGCGATAACGGTGGCGAGTGAGGAGGCTAGGATGTTGGCGAAATTATTGCCCAGTAAAATCAGACCGATAAGACGGTCGGGGCGCTCGAGCAGACGCGCGGCGCGGCGCGCACCGCGGTGACCTTGTTGTTCAAGGTGGCGTAGGCGATAACGATTGAGCGCCATCATGCCGGTCTCTGAGCTCGAAAAGAACGCAGATACAACGATCAGCGCTAATAGCGCTAGTAGTAGGGTCCATAACGGCAAGTCATGCAATTTAGTATGTTTCTCAGTTGCTCCAAGAGCGACCGAGGATCTCCTCCAGAACGAGTTTTGCGCCGAAATAGCCGAGCATCAACAACACAAAGGCAGCTAGGCACCAGCGGATGACGGTGCGCCCACGCCACCCAAAGCGCCACCGACCGAACAGCACGACGCCGAACACACACCAGGCCAAGCCCGATAGCACCGTTTTGTGGACCAAATGTTGGCCGAATAAATCAGTTACATACATCGCGCCGCTGGCTAGTGACAAGCTTAGGAAAAAAAATCCAGCACCGATAAGTTGAAATAACAATTCTTCCTGGCGCGTAAGCGGCGGTAACGCGCGTAGCGCGCCCATCCAGCGCTTCTCGCGTAAGAAATGATCCTGCAATGCCACCAGTGCCGCTTGCAGCGCAGCCAGCGCCAACAGCCCATAGCCCAGCACCGACACACCGATATGCACCTGCAAGCCGATGCCAAGTGATGGCGACATGCTGGCCGGGCTTGGCAACAGCCATGCGAGCAACACGCTCAGGGCGGTGAGCGGCAGAACAAACAGGCCAAGGTTATCGAGTGGTCGGCCCCGCAATGCGAATAGCACCAGTGCGGTGACTACCCAGCCGACCATAGAGAGCACATTGAACACGCCTAGGCGCAGCCCATCCGGGCCAAGTGTAGTCTCATACAAGGTTGCGCCGTGCAGACACAAGGCAACCAAGCCCAGACCCATCATTGCAACTGAGGGTAGCTGTTGCTGGTGTTGTGTTGCGCCTAACAGGCGCACGCCCAATTGCCAAGCGGCGGCAACATAGAGCGCGATACAGGCGAGCGCGATGAAAGTCATGATTGGCGCGAGTGCGCGCGGGCGTCAGTAGCGAGGTCCACAAGTGACCACTCCGAACGTTGATGGTGCATTGCACGCAGATGCGGGTCAAGCATCACTATAAACTTGGGCTTGGGCGGTGTTGTGCCAACACGTCGGCGCGCCGGTCCGTTACACTTAGCGTCGGTGGTATTTATCGGAATCCATCTCCAGGAGTGGGCTAGTGTTTGAGAGCTTGACCGAGCGGCTTGGCCGCACCATAAAGAATTTGAGCGGCAGTGGCCGTTTAACGGACAGCAATATTGAGGACGCGCTGCGTGAAGTGCGCCGTGCTTTGCTTGAGGCGGACGTGGCGCTGCCTGTCATCACGACCTTTCTCGAGCGCGTGCAACAACGCGCCATCGGCCAAGAGGTCATGTCGGGTTTGCGTCCTGGCGAGGCACTTATTGGTGTTGTCAAAGATGAGTTGACAGCAATTTTAGGTGGCGAAAACTCTGGCCTGAATTTTAACACGGTGCCGCCCGCGGTGGTTTTGTTGGCGGGTTTGCAGGGCTCTGGTAAAACCACCAGCGCGGCGAAGCTTGCGCGTTATTTGCTAACCCGTGAGCAAAAGTCTGAGCGCAAGAGCGTCATGTTGGTTAGTTGTGACGTCTATCGACCTGCTGCTATCGAGCAACTGCAACGCCTCAGCGTTGAGGTGGGCGCAGAATTTTTCCCCAGCGATGCGAGTCAAAAGCCTGCTGATATCGCCGCGGCGGCGGTAGACGCCGCGCGCAAGCGATTCATCGACGTGCTGATTGTCGATACGGCCGGGCGCCTGGCGATTGACGCGGAAATGATGGACGAAGTGCGCGGCTTGCATCAGCAATTGCAGCCGGCAGAGACGCTATTTGTCGTCGACTCAATGACTGGGCAAGACGCCGCTCGCACAGCTAAAGCTTTTGACGATGCACTGTCTTTGACCGGGGTTGTACTCACCAAGACTGACGGTGACGCCCGCGGTGGGGCGGCGCTTTCAATTCGTGAGATCACCGGCAAGCCAATTAAGTTTATTGGTGAAGGCGAGAAGGTAGATAAGCTCGCGCCGTTCCATCCTGACCGAATTGCATCACGCATTCTCGGCATGGGCGATGTGCTGTCGTTGCTGGAACAAGTCGGCGAGAAGGTTGACCGAGAGAAAGCAGACAAGCTCGCTGGCAAGCTGTCAAAGGGCAAAGGCTTCGATCTAGATGATCTACGCGATCAAATTCAGCAAATGCGCAATATGGGCGGGGTTTCGAGCATGCTCGACAAACTGCCTGGCATGTCCAACATGCCAGAGCAGATGCGCGAGCAAGTTAACGACAAGGAATTGGGTCGTACCGAGGCCATCATCAATTCGATGACGCCGCATGAGCGCCGCCGCCCAGGTATTATTAATGGCTCTCGGCGCAAGCGTATTGCGGCTGGATCTGGCACGCGTGTGCAAGACGTTAACAAGGTCTTGAAGCAAGTCACGCAAATGCAAAAGATGATGAAGCGCATGAAGAAGAAAGGCGGCTTGCAGCGCATGATGAGTGCCATGAAGGGAGCCGGCGGGGCGGGGCCTGGTGGGATGCCGTTCGGTTAACTAGATCTTGTGCGGCTTAGAGCATCAGCCTCGTTAGCGGCTTCTAGTTACAAGCCGCTAACGGGTGGCCGCACGCACCACGCGCACGGTGTTTGAGTGGCTTAATCTAGGTGCCGACGCTAGATAGCGAAAAGTGGAGGCTTTAAACAATGCCTGAATTGCACGCGGTGCGTGCAGCCGAAGCGCGATTCGTGGATTTGCCTGACTGTGGTGCTGGATTGGGGCGGGCTACTTTGCCGATGGCCATGCCGCAACGCTTCACCCGGCTGATTCTGATGAACACGGCGCTTGGCTGCGGTGAAGGCTCGCCGAGCCCTGGCTTCGATCAGTGGCGTGCGTTTATGGCTAAGCAGAGCGATCCGGCTGTTGGCGCAATAGTTCAACGCGCTGTGCCGAACCAGAGCGATGATGAAAAGCGCGCTTACGACGCACCTTATCCCAGACGCGAGTTTCAAAGCTGGCGTGCGTCGCTTCCCGGTTCTGGTGCCGACTGATGCCAATATGCGCGTCGTCGAGCTATCTTGCCAGGCAAGAACATGGTTTCAGCAAGCATGGCTTGGCGAGGCCTTCGTTGCCGTCGGTATGCGCGACCCAGTACTTGGCATGCCGGTCATGGCGCAACTGCGCGACACTATAGCTCTATAGCTCCTGGCGTCGAGATCTTGGAGGTGGCCGATGGTGGCCATTTTGTTCAGGAACACGGTGCCAAAATAGCCACGGCGGCATGTGATGCGTTTGGAATTTGAGCGCAACCTTACTCATTTGCCGGACCAGGCGGTGCTCGGCGCGGGCAATTTCGTGAGCAACAGGCACCTTGAGCGCGTAACTATCCTAGTACAGCGCGAAATGGGGCTTACGTTTCTTGCCAGCAATGATTACAATACCCGGCTTTTCGCGGACGGAATTCCGTCGGTTTGACTCGCGCATTCAATTGCTGCGCTCGGAGTATTGCAAGAAATGGTAAAGATTCGACTGGCACGCACTGGTGCCAAAAAACGTCCGTTCTACCACTTGGTTGTGGCCGATAGCCGCAGCGGCCGTGATGGACGTTTTATTGAGCGTATTGGCTTCTTTAATCCCATCGCTGCGGGTGCAGAAGAGCGCCTACGCATCGATCAAGAGCGTGTAGCACATTGGATTGGCCAAGGCGCGCAGCCAACTGATCGGGCTAAGTCCTTGATTAAACAACATGCGAAAGCCGAGACAGCCGCAGCTTAAGTTTTTTCGATGGGACCTAACGCGCACTCCGATGCCCGTGACAATGATGCTGATGACGACACACCTGAACTTGTTGTAATCGGACGCATAGGCTCAGCGTACGGCATTCGAGGTTGGAATCACGTACGGTCTTTTCTTGAGCCGGCGAAAACCCTGTTCGAATATGATCAGTGGCTGATTGCAGCGAAAGACGAGTGGGAAGTGGCATCTGTAGAGCAGTTTCGACCGCACAACACGGGTTTTGTAGCGCTCCTGAAAGGCTGCACTGACCGGGATGTTGCGCAAACATACGCTGGCTCAGACATTGCGCTACCACGTGATGCGCTGCCGCATACGGACGACGGAGAGTATTACTGGCACGACCTAGTTGGCGCGACAGTGCAAACGCGTACTGGCGAGGTGCTTGGCATTGTGGACTCCATGATGGAGACAGGTGCAAACGATGTGATGGTGCTGTCAGGTGAGCGCGAGCGGCTTATTCCGTTCATCGCCGAGCAGGTGGTGCTTGAAGTCGATACGAATGCTAAACGGATCGTGGTGGATTGGCATCCGGAAGACTGACTCTAGGCGCGAAGTCTTAGTGCCGCGCAGCGTCAGCTGTCACAGGAGCTGCGGATGCACATAGGCGTAGTGTCTTTATTTCCTGAGATGGTGCGCCAAGCCTGTGGTCACGGCATATGTGGGCGCGCGTTGGAAGCGGGTCTATTGCAATTGACGATAGTCAATCCGCGCGATTTTACTGATGACAAGCACCGCACGGTTGATGACCGTCCGTACGGTGGTGGGCCCGGGATGGTGTTGATGGTTGCACCTTTGCGCCGCGCTATTGCAGCTGCGCGCGAGGTGGTCGGGCCCGATGCTCGAGTGGTTTATCTATCGCCACAAGGGCGGCGCTTTGACCAAGCGCGAGTGGAAGAATTTGTGTCTCGCGACAGCTTCATTTTGGTCTGCGGGCGTTATGAAGGTATTGACGAGCGTTTGCTGGCACTCGAGGTAGACGAAGAACTGTCTATCGGGGACTTTGTCTTGAGTGGTGGTGAAGTTCCGGCGCTGGCGGTCATTGATGCGGTTACGCGTCAGATCCCAGGAGCCTTGGGTCATGATCAGTCTGCAGCTAACGATTCGTTTGCTGAGGGGCTGCTTGATTGGCCGCATTTTACGCGGCCTGAAGTGGTTGATGGATTATCGGTGCCAGCAGTGTTGCTGTCTGGGCACCATGGCGCTATTGAAACGTGGCGTTTGCAACAGGCTCTAGGGCGCACGGCTGAGCGGCGTCCAGACTTGATGCAACAACGAGAATTGTCTAAGTCCGAGCAAGCACTGTTGGCGCTATACCAAGCTGAACAGAGCGAAAAAGCAGAGTGAAAAGTCATGAGCAACGTGATACAGGCTATTGAAGCCGAACAGATGAGCCGGGTTCTCCCGGAATTTGGCCCGGGCGACACTGTAGTCGTACGTGTAAAAGTCAAAGAAGGCACGCGTGAACGTGTGCAAGCGTTCGAAGGCGTTTGCATTGCTAAGCGCAACCGTGGACTGCACTCCGCGTTTACCGTGCGCAAGATTTCGCATGGTGAAGGCGTGGAGCGCGTGTTTCAGAGCTTCAGTCCATCAATTGATGAGGTGATCGTGTTGCGTCGTGGTGATGTTCGCCGGGCAAAACTCTACTACCTTCGCGGTCGTACCGGACATGCTGCTCGCATCAAAGAGAAGCTGCGCGCGCGTTCTTCCTGAGCTCAAGGCTACGGCGGCAGCGATGTCGCCGATGGGCGCGGTCATGTGGTGTCAGCACTTGACTGACAATTATCGCGGCAAAGTTTATTGCGCGCGATGATCGTACTCGGGCACTGTGCCTCGCGTAGTTGCGCTCCCCAAGCGCATTGCGGCGCGCACTGAAATGGCGGCTCCGATACCTAAGCGCCTGACATCCGGCATCACACTTCCCGCGTCCGAGCAAGGACGCGTCGAGCGCTTCCTTGACGCAATCTGGATGGAACGCGGTCTCGCCCAAAACACACTCCTCGCCTACCGACGCGATTTAGAACACTTCGCCCGCTGGTTGATTTTAGCGGGCGTCACTTTAGATTGCGTGGAGCGTATGCACATCCTCGACTATTTGGCGGATCAGCATGCAGCTCCGGCGCGCACGCTGGCACGCCGTTTGTCGACACTTAAACGTTTTTATCAACATGAACTGCGTGAATCGCGTGTGCAGCTAGACCCATCGGCGCGGGTTAGCGCGCCGCGCCTGGGGCGATCGCTGCCAGCTGCGCTCAGCGAGGCTGAGGTTGAGCGTTTGCTCGAGGCGCCTGATGTGCAAGACCCACTCGGCCTGCGTGATCGAGCAATGTTGGAAGTTCTGTACGCAACTGGTCTGCGGGTGTCCGAACTTGTTGGCTTGGACAATGGCGCCGTGAACTTGCATCAAGGCGTCGTGCGCGTCATGGGTAAAGGCGGCAAGGAACGCTTGGTCCCGCTAGGGGAAGAGGCGCTTGAGTGGTTAGAACGCTTCGCCCGTGATGGCCGAGCGGCGATTTTGGGACCGCGCGCAACTACCGCGGTGTTCCCGACCCGACGCGGCGGCGCAATGACACGCCAAGCATTCTGGCAACTGATTAAACGCTATGCATTGACCGCGGGCATTCGACCTGACTTGTCGCCGCACACGCTGCGCCATTCATTTGCAACGCATCTGCTCAATCACGGCGCAGACTTGCGCGTCATTCAAATGCTGCTTGGTCATAGTGACTTGTCTACCACGCAAATCTATACACATGTGGCTAGGGCGCGTTTGCAGGAACTGCATTTGCAGCACCATCCACGCGGCTAGCGATGGTGCAAGTTGGATGCTTAAGCGAAAAGCTACTTGCGGTCCGCGCGGATCTGGTGCGCTTAGTCACTGTGCGTCGCTGGCGCTACCGCGAACACTTCTGCCGCGGTTGTCAGGTCAGCTTTAACTTTCAACGCTCCAGGTAATCTCAATGACCGCATGCCTTCGGTGGTGGCTTGACGGCGTAATACGGATGCATCTGTTGTGGTGTCGATCATCGTGCGGAGGGCGGCGCTGATGGGCATAATCTCGAATATGCCGATGCGTCCCTTATAGCCTGTTTGACGGCATTCGTCACAGCCGCGCGGCGCGTAAATTTGCGTCGGCGCTTGGGCTTTATGCGGCGCGGTGAGTGCGTCCCATTGCGTTGCTGTAATCGGCATTGGCGTTTTGCATTCTGGACACAAAGTACGTACTAGCCGTTGAGCAATGACACCGAGCAGTGCCGCACGTAAAAGAATAGGCGGTACGCCGAGGTCCAACAGGCGGGTTATCGAGGACGGAGCGTCATTCGTGTGTAAGGTCGTGAGCACCAGATGCCCGGTCATCGCGGCTTGCAGCGCCGCGTCAGCGGTTTCGCTATCGCGAATTTCCCCAACCATGATGATGTCCGGATCTTGGCGCATCAGGGTGCGGCTGCCGCTGGCAAAATCTACCCCGATGGCATGCTGCACGCTCATTTGATTGAGCGCCCCATCAACCATCTCAATGGGGCCCTCAATGGTGCACACGTTAAGTTCTGGTCGTGCCAGCTGCTTCAAGGCTGAATACAGCGTGGTGGTTTTGCCTGAGCCGGTCGGGCCGGTCACGATCAACATCCCGCTGGGGGATTCGGTGAACATGCGCCAGCGTGTTAGCTCTGTTCCAACCAGCCCCAGTTCGTCAATTGAACGGACCAGCACCTCGGGGTCGAAAATGCGCATGAGCAACTTTTCGCCGAAGGTTGTCGGCATGGTTGATAGGCGCAGTTCAATCTGTGTCCATTGGGCGGTTTGGTTTTCACGCGTCCGTCTTGCGGGTGCCAGCGCTCGACAATGTCCATACGCGCGAGCGCCTTTAGGCCGCTGGTCATGGCGTTGAGCACGATGGTTTGAAGGTGGTGCACCAGATGCATCACACCGTCAATTCGAAAACGGATATTGCCTTGCTCTCGGCGCGGTTCTAAATGGATGTCGCTGGCACGTTGTTCGAATGCAAATTGCAATAACCAATCGACCAGACGCACTACATGGCGATCATCGCCGCTCGGCTCTGCGTCGTTGGCAGAGACATTGAGCACGTGCTCGAGGCAATTTACATGCAGGACCGGCTCGCCGGCGGCAGCCGTGGCGCCGCTCAAAGACTGACTTACTGAGTAAAAGTCTTTGAGGTAGCGCTCGACCGCCAGTGGATTGCACAAGACGTGGACTATCTCTTTGCGCAGTAAGCCGTGCAGCTCAGCAGTCCATTCGTCGGCAGACGGTTCCGCGCTGGCAATCGTGATGCGGGTCTTTGACACCTCGATCGGTAAGATGCGAAAGCGCTTGGCGTACGCGAACGACACCACTCGAGTTAACTTCCATGACATCGATGCGCAATGGATCAATACGCAGGTAATCAAGTCCCGCGTGGCTTGCCAGCCAGCGGGTCAACCATTCGAGAACGAGGCGCTGCAGTGGCTATTTCGCTGAGCGCCAGTTTTGTTCACTGATGCGAATTGAAGGATGACGCTCAAGCGCATCGCGTGGACCTGCGTTCAAGCTTGCAACCAGCGCTTCGGTCAAAATGCCCTGATTTAGAAATTCTGGGGCTATTTGCTCAAAGCTAAGCTACGGCCTTGCTAATTGGTGCGAGGTGGTGTGCAGCACAATGCGTCCTAAATTAACCACTATCTGAACGATAGCGCGAGTATCATGGTCTCAACTAGCTACGTTTCCCGGTGCACTGTACGTAGATATCCGATGCCAATACAGTGGCGCGTTTAGCCCATGGGTTGAGGTTTGTGCAAACAACTAAGGTAAAGAATGATGAGACGAGCGTTGATGATTCTGCTGGCAACTTGCCTGCCCTGGGGCAGTTCGGCCGCGGACGTGCCGAGCGCTGTGTCAGCAAGGCTGGCCGAATTGATGCCGAGTGCGAAACCCGACCTGATCGCTGCTGCGTCAATGCCGGGATTGTATGTAGTCACTTACGGGCCGCGAGTCTTGTACATCAGCGCAGATGCTCGCTTCATTTTACGTGGTGATTTGCTGGACCTCGATAAAGGCGTCAACTTGACGGAGAATCGCCGCCGCGTCGCGCGCGTTGATGCGGTCGAGAAGTTTGCTGACTCAATGATTGTATTCGCACCAACGGCTGTCAAACATACAGTCAGTGTGTTTACCGATGTTAACTGCGGTTATTGCGCCAAGCTTCACGCAGATATGAGCGCCTTACATGAGCGCGGGATCGCCGTGCGGTACCTCGCGTATCCGCGCCAAGGCGTGTCATCAGCCACGTACAAGCAAATGGTGTCGGTGTGGTGCGCCAATGATCAAAAAACGGCGATGACCGCTGCCAAAGCCGGGCGCCGGGTAGACGAGGCTAGCTGTAAGAATCAGATTGCGCAGCATTATCGTCTCGGTGAGAGCTTAGGTGTGCGCGGCACCCCGACGATGGTGCTTCCCAGCGGCGAGATAGTGCCAGGCTACGCACCGCCGGACGATCTGCTGAGGCTATTGCAACAGGGAGCGAGGAGTTAGGGGCTCGCGCGGTGCACGTGCTGTTGGGTGCGATGGCTGCGGTTATTGCTTTGATGTATGTCGGCGTGCAGATTAAAGCGCGTGTACCGCTGATCGCGACCGCGCTGTTTACTATTGCGGGCGCGCTGACGGCTTTGGGTGTTGTCGTCTTCTACGGCCTGAACTGAGGCCTACTCTAGCCGTACTAGAGTCTCCGCGTTGGTGCAGATGCTGCACCTCTTTTACTCAATTAGGAGGGCGTGCCGCGCAGACAAATATGCGCCGCGCGTTGCAACTCCCTCGAGGCTCGGCATCGGTCGAGGCAATCGTTCTCATGACGACCGGAGCCACAGGCCCTAGGAACGCGTGCGTGACGCATTTTAGAACCGCCCCAGCGGATATAATTAAATTGGATTCATTGGCGTGTCGTCGTCAGACACAAGTAACGCTGGTGTACTCGCGGAGTACTGGACAGTGAGAGCGTCGCGTTTACCCGCCGATGGCTTTATCGAAGTTCGTGGTGCACGTTTAGAATTTAAGTACAGCCAACGCAGCGAAAGCGATGAAACCGCGCTAGTGTTTCTGCACGAAGGGCTTGGCTGTGTCGATTTATGGCGCGATTTTCCGCATCAAGTTGCAGATGCGACTGGCGTTTCCTGCTTTGCCTATAGTCGCATGGGCTATGGTCGCTCCGATCCGACCCCGTTGCCGCGTAGTGCAAGTTTTATGCACGATGAAGCACTGCTGGTGTTACCGCAGATCATGGGTTTTTGCGGCTTTCGCAAGATTATTTATGTTGCCCACAGTGACGGCGCTTCTATTGCGCTAATCAACGCTGCGGCTGCCGCGCCGGACGCTTTGGCCGGCATGGTATTGATGGCGCCACATGTGTTTGTCGAGCCTGAGACTCTTCGCGGTATAGAGATCGCCGCGCGCACTTATCGAGAAACGGCATTGCGCCAGCGTTTGCTCGCGTATCACGGCGAGCGGGTTGATGGGGCGTTCTGGGGATGGAATCAGATCTGGCGTGACGCAAGTTTCCAGAACTGGAACTTGTGCGACCTGGTACCTTCGATCGCGGTGCCAACTTTGCTGATTCAGGGCAGTGATGATCCTTATGGTACCCTGGCGCAGTTAGATGCCATTGAATCGGGCATGTGTGCGCCGGTGCAGCGCGTGGTTCTGGATGACTGCGGCCACAATCCATACCGTGATAAATCGGTTGAGACTCTAGCGCATTGCCAAGCTTTCATAACACGCACTCTAGGCTTGCAAAGCTCTTAGCCACTCGCCGCAACGCCATGGTTTCGTTAAGCAACGCGATTCGAGATGTTTGCCAAAATGAGGCTTAGATCACGGTCTCAAAAGTCGGCAGTTGAGACCTTATGCAAGTGCAGTTATCTGAGTTGATCCTAGTGGTGGCATTTGTCCGTCGATTAATACTTTTGAGCCTGTGTTTTGTGTATTTACCGGTGCAAGCGCTAGAGGCTCCAGCTGCGCGACATCTGCTGACGCGCACGGGGTTCGAGCCACGCCTGGTAGAAATTGAAGACTTACAAAACTCCTCGCATGCAGAGTCCATCGAGAAGCTGCTACACGGGCTACGCAAGCAGCCAACAGTTGAGCCGCCGGCGTGGGTCCATGCGCCACCGCCGAATGTACGCGCCATGCGCAAAGCACCGGGTAACGAGAAAGAGGCATTCCGCAAGCGCCAACGCGCCCTGGGATGGGAACTTAAGAGTTGGTGGTTACGCGAAATGATTGCCACGCCATCGCCGCTTACAGAGCGTATGGCCTTATTTTGGCACAACCATTTTGCGTCCTCGCTGCGCAAGCTGAAAATTCCTCACCCCTTATATCGCCAGAATGAGTTGTTTCGTAAGCATGGCACGCAAAACGCTGCTGACCTTCTACGGGCCTTGATTCGCGATCCTGCCGTCTTGGTTTATCTCGACAATCATCGCAATGTGAAGCGTGCCCCCAACGAGAATTTTGCCCGAGAACTGTTGGAGCTATTTACGCTCGGTGAAGGGCATTACCAAGAAAGCGACATCAAAGCTGCTGCACGAGCGATGAGTGGGTACGGAATTGATAAGGTATCAGGGAAATTCAAATTTAGAGCCAAACGACACGACAACGGCGTGAAGGTGTTGTTTGGCCAGTCTGGTAACTTCGATGGTGAGGCCGTGGTGGAGATACTTTTGGCGCATCCGCGCACCGCTGAGTTCTGGTCTGAAAAACTGTGGTTCGAGTTCACCGGCTCCGTCGCTCCCCGGCAGCGCGTTCGCGCGTTGGCGCAGACTTTGCGCAGTAATAATTACGCAGTGGCGCCGTGGTTGCGTAGTTTGTTTCTGATGCCTGAATTTTCAGACCCGGCTTTGTATGGGACACGCATTAAGTCACCAACAGAGTTCGTCGTGGGTTTGGCACGGAGTTTTAATTTGCAGCTGCCTCCAGGGCCTGCGCTTGCACGCGCTACACGTCGACTCGGGCAGGACTTGTTCGACCCGCCGAACGTTCGAGGTTGGCCGGGCGGCCACAGCTGGATTTCGGCGGACTCGTTACTTGCCCGTCAACAACTGATCGGACGCTTAACGCGTGGCAAGGAGATGCCGATGATGGCGATGGCTAAGTCCAAGCGCGGTCGCACGCGTGGAGCCAGTGCTACGGTGTTACAGCGTTGGCTTGCCGGGCTACCGCCACGCCTGAGCAGCCGCGCGCAAATCACATCATTGTTGTTACCGCTTGCGCCAGTAGAAGCACAGGTGAGCACCGCGTCGCCGACTGTACGGTTCGTGGAATCGCTGCTACTTGATCCTGTTTATCAGCTCAATTAGCGGGCGCCTGCGAAGCCCGTCAGAGCATCTACCCCGGAGACTAGACACCGATGCATAGGCGCACACTATTGCAAGCGATAGCGGCTGCTGGTGGGGCAGCGTTGACGCCAGTGGCACGCGCAGCGCCATTGCCGCGCACACTTATTTTGCTGGAGCTCAATGGTGGCAATGATGGCCTCAACACGGTCGTGCCGTACGCCGATCCGGCCTACAGTGTCTTACGACCCAAAATTGCGATAAAACGTGATCAGGTCTTGCAGTTAGATGACCATGTTGGATTGCACGGCGCCTTGGAGCCCTTACAAAAGCTGTGGCGCGCAGGCGACCTGGCGGTTGTGCAAGGATTGGGTTATCCGCGTGCGAACCGCTCGCACTTTCGCTCGATCGAGATCTGGGACACCGCGTCGGATGCTGATGAGTATCTGCAACAAGGTTGGATCGCCAATGTCCTCGCGAGTTCCGGTATTGCACGCGACAGTGACATTGACGCTGTAGTGCTTGGTCGAGCATATCCGGGGCCGGTGGCGTCGGCCGATATGCGCATGATTTTGATGCGTAGCCCAAAACAGTTCTTACGGCGTGCTAAGCGTATGGTCGAGTTGCAATCACAGTCTCGCAATAGCGCGCTTGGGCATTTGCTCAAGGTGCGCTCGAACGTATTCTCTTCGGCCGCTAGTATCGAGGCGGCGATGCAGGCCACCACGAACTTGGTATTGGATGCGCCATCTTATGATTCGAACTTAGGCAAACAATTGGCTAGCGCCGCGCGGCTGATTATTGGCGGCGCTAACGTGCCTGCGATCAAGGTGTCGCTGACGGGTTTCGATACGCATGCAGGACAAGCCGGCAAACACCGCTCGTTGCTGACCGAGCTGGGCGGCGCCTTGAGCGCTTTTGCCCAGACCTTGCAGCTCGCGCAACGCTGGGATGATGTGATCGTGGCGACCTATTCAGAATTTGGCCGTCGTGCGCACGAGAACGGCTCTGGCGGTACCGACCACGGTACTGCCGCGCCACACTTGGTGCTTGGTGGGCGGGTGCGCGGCGGCTTGTACGGACAGACACCGTCGCTGCGCACGCTCGACGGTGGCGATTTACGCTATACGGTCGATTTCCGCAATTACTACGCAAGCATCGCGCGCGAGTGGTGGAATGTGTCGCCAGCGGCGATTCGTGGCACCAGCGCTAAGACTCTAGGGATTATCTCGTAGGCGCACTAGCGCTCGGCGTTTGACGATAGCGCCGCCAGTGCATGCTCCGGAAGCGCTATGTCAAAGTGACAGCTGCGCTCTACAGCATGTGGCTGTGTTCTTCCGAAAATATGTGCGAGTAAAGCCCCGCTTCCCATTGTCTGCCTTCACGCGTGACTCGCAGGTATTCTATTGCTGGCCCGACATGTGGACTGACAAACTGCCAGAAGAAATTCGGATAGTTTTCACGCACGTCTTCCGGAGACTTGTAGCCGATATGTTTATTGGCGCCAGTCTCTTCGAATTCATGGAATAACGCGGGTAGTTTCTGCAAATAGTTTGGATCCGCTAACTGACCGATCAGATCTGCAGAACGTATTAAACCCGGATAATCATTGTCGTCATGCGAATCGCCAGCCTCCGGTACTGGGAACCGGGTATGTTCGATATTTCGCGCAATCACCTTGGCGCTTAAGACCGGGTGATCTTTGAAGCGGTTGAAGACAAAGACTTTGCCGCGCTCCACGTGATGCGGAGTCAAGAATGCGCCGGTGGCACCAGGCGGTATGTCGATGGTATCGCCGCGTTCGTTAATTTGTGCGGTGTTAGGCCGGTCGTGGGGACAAATGCCTTTAACGTAGCCGATGTCATGGCACAGCAAAGACACAATAAAGTGGACCCATTCACGGGCGCTGACCGAGCCTTCGCTTAAATACTTCCCGCGCAATATTTCTTGGCCAACGAGCGTCACCATAACGCTGTGTTCAAGGTTGTGGTACAGCGCGTCCGAGTTGGCAATGATCTCCATCGCCATTGTGCCCGCGGACCTAATGATGTTGGGGTAGTCGGGATACAGGTTGCCGAAGACACGCAAATACGTGTCTTCCAGCCGGTCAACTGCTTCGTCGATTAGGATCGACGTCGGATCAAATGCTGATGTGCGCGGCAACGCGGGCCTCCATTGCGCCGTATCAATCCCGCGTGAACGGGTAACTGTTGGCGACAGGGTCAAACACTTAACTACAATGCTAGCTTGAATGAGCTCGCCACGCACGGCCTGCGTGCTATCAGCTTGCTTGTCGAGCAGTCTCGGGTGTAATGTCGCGCGCACTCATGACGTGCTTTGTACGTGCATGCCTTGGACGGAGCAGAGCCCAGTGGTTAACGCCATAATTTTGATGACTTGCGAGCGCGACAGTATCTCCACGGTTGGCGAGGCGCTTGCCGGCATGGATGAAATAGCGGAGGTCTACTCCGTCGCCGGAAAATTTGATTTGGTTGCGATCGTGCGAGTTGCGCACCACGACGATTTGGCAACGCTCGTGACCCAAAACATGAAATCGGTTACTGGCATTACCAGCACCGAGACTTTATTCGCCTTTAAGGCGTATTCACGCCACGATCTCGATAGCTTGTTCTCGATTGGGATGTAGGAGTCCCGGACTTGCCCGTCCCGGACACCCCTGGGTTGACAGCAGGCGAGCTGGCGCCATCGCCGCTCTCGCGGTGCCTGAGATTCATCCCCAAAGCATCTAAGTTGTGCCGTCGTCGGGTTCCTGTGCGGCA